>FWWM01002508.1_pt1 | contig 49180 bp, 50 predicted proteins | sample 2228351 | NCBI WGS metagenome assembly FWWM01 (sample SAMEA103939774, study PRJEB20133) | metagenome | reverse complement strand
AAAATCGGGCACGTACTGCGGGTATATTTTCTCCAGGATGTAGTGCGTGTGGGGGTCTATTGTCACCACCTCTCTTACCCCTTTTTCTTTAAAATACGCGTAGACCTCCGAGGCGTATTTAGCAAAATCGTCTATAAACCCCAGCTCATACAGCAAAGCCCCTGAATACGGCTCGTCGGGAAGATAGCCGATCTCCACGCCGCTGTTTAACAACGCTGTGTAAATACTTCTCACGATTGTGTAAGACCGCTCTAAATCCTCTCGCTCAGGCCTCAGCACTACACCGCCGAGGAGTTTAGCCCCCACGGCGGCTAGGCGGGCCGTAACGCCGCCTTTTGCCACTCCGAATTTCTCCAAGCTCTCAACCGCCTTGTATATCGCGGGGGCCAGCTGGTACATACAGGAAGTGTAGAAAACCCTCTTTACGCCTCTGCTGGGAAGGCCCTCTTGCCATTTATTACACAGCTCTCGGTCCACCGGCAAGGGCAACTTCCTCTCTTGGAGAGAGGAGACAATTAAGTCGCGGAGTTTAAAAAGCCAGTTAAGTGAAGGTTCCATTATGTAAAAAATGAATTTATTTAAAAAAATTATCTATTGTCGTGTATGTAGTCGTATAACTCTAGGACTTGGGGCCTTAGCCTTCCCTCTCTGACTAGCCTCTCCACCTCTTCTCTCGGCGTAAATAGGGCTTTTAACGCGAGATCTCTCTCCTCGTCTGGCAGGGGCGCCAGCGCCATAATGAGACGGCCGCTGTGTTGTAAATACATTGGCGACTTCAGCTTTGTTTTTAGAATCTCCATGATGACTGGCGCGAAGGACCTGTCAAAACGGGGCTGGTTCTCCACCACTGCCTTTTCCAACTCCTCCTCAGTAATAACTTCCGCGATTTTCTTAGCAGTCTCTCTGGGCGATTGGTATCTAAACGGGCCCGCCCTGTAGGCCTCGGCGATGGCCCTTTTCACTCTGTCTGTAAACCTAGTTAAAATCCTCTCGGCGGCAATTATGTCTAAGTCGTCGTAAAAGGCCAGCGTCCACTCCATGTGGAGATCCCATAGCTTATCGAAAAGCTCCTCTGTGAAGGGAGTGCCGGCGGGTATTTTCACTCTGTCCTCGGCCGGGATAACGCCTAGCGACGTCCTCGCGGGCCCCTTGAAAGCGCCGTCTTTAGTTATAACTGCCTTGTGCCTCAGCAGAGTCCACAGCCATGTGGAAAATATACGGTATGTGGCTAAGTCGTTCATAAAGCGCTGCCCCAGCTCGTAGTCGTCTATTGCAGCGGCCAAGTTGCCGTTGAGTAGCTGGAAGCCGTAATTAGCCGCCATGTAAAAAGCGTGTTGTATGTGCTCCGCCGTTATGTCGCCTTTAGGCGGCTCGAATAACGCCGACCAGAGGTCCTTCCCGCCCCAAAGCTCTGGGTTATTTAGTAATTTCTCCGGCGTGTCTAACATGTCCGGCCTTATTACCCACGGCGTTATGTTGCCGTCCTCGTCAATTAGCCCCAGTTTGATAAAGAGCTGCCTCTCTTGTTCTGTCAGCCCGCTGTCCACTGCGGGTATTTTCACGCCGTCGACTTCAACGAATTTCACAGGGCGGTTAATTAACTGTTGCAACTCCTCGAGGCTAGCCCTCAGCGGCTCGTTTCCGGCCTTGACGTAAGACTCCTCGGGCGTTGCCACCCAGCTTTGTCTAAATAAGTCGAAAAGCCTCCCCTTGACCCTCCCCTTGAGGATGTCGTTAAGAGTTACTTTTCTCACAGGCTCTTCTGTGAGGAATATCAGCCCAATGAGCCTCTCTCTTAATTTATCCAGCCATATGGCTCTGAGGGCTCTAGCGTTGAAGCGATTGCGCTGGTAAGGGTCGTCGGGTCTGTACAACATAACGGCGGCCATCCCCCCCACTGGGGCGGCGTTTAGCCTCCCCCCTCTGTCCAGGCCCGCCATGAGGCATAAAAGCGCGTTCCACTTTTGATAAGCCATCATTATGGGGTGAGTCATAGTGATGTTCTGCGGATCTGGGTACACGGCCTCGTCTTTCCACATTTCAATTAACGAGCCTAAGTAGTCCCAACGGCCGTTGTTGCTCTTGACTAGCCTCTCCCTCCATATCCAGAAGATAACGGGCAGGTAGAGGCCGGCCCTGGCCTCTTCGTAAAGCATTGCAATTTTAAGCTCCCCTCTCTTAAGCCCCAGCCTGTCCTCTACTCTTCTAAGTATTTTTTCAATTACCAGGGCCTCGTCCGGAGTCTGCACCTTGGGGATGTAGAAGTAAACGCCAGAGCCCGCCCTCTTGAGGAGGTCGTAGTTATTTACAGTGTATATCACAATAGAGGTTATTATGGCGGGGGCCGGCTTGCCGTCAACTCTAATATCGAAGTCAAGTATGTGGAGCCCGGGGACTCGGTGTATAAGCGTGGGCCACTTGTCCCTCGGCTTTTTAATTCTATACTCCTTCCCCCCTTCGTAATAAGGCTGGGGGACCTCCCCCCTAAGCACTCTGTTGACCACGCGCCGGGCCTCCCACACCGCCGCCACGGCTCTGCCAGAGCCGCGTGGGATATACCAGGCAGGAGAGGCGTCTTCCTCGTCCTCCATCATTGACGCCACGTCAGCGTTGATTTGATGAATTGCCCTGCTCATTGGATACCAGGGCCCTGTGATTTCAAGGCCTGGGTTTTTCAACGGATGGAGGTCGTCTGGCACTGGCGTGTTCCAGTTTAGACCCCACCTCAAGGGGCTGTCCCGGCCGAGGAGGTTGTCAATTAGCCCCTGGACTATTTCCCTAAAAGTTCTCACGTTGCCGTCCGCGTCGACGAATTTCTCCTCCCAGTGGGGAAACGCCCCTTTAACTCTAACCGGCCTCTTGTCGTTTAGCCACTCCCTCCTCGCCCTAATAACGCGATTAATTTCATCCCGAAACTCCCTCACTAACTCCTCTATTAGCCCCTCAACGGAGACCTGTCGGTTATTTACAGTCTTAACGCCTAATAAGTCACCGTAGTTTTTCACCACAAGCGGGTTTATCTCAATCACAATACGAAATAAAGCGATAGTTTTTAACTATTTATACTGCATTAAGTGATAGTTATATGACTAGCTCTCTATCTCCGCATCGCGCCTTGCAACAGTTTATTAAAAAGGCTAAGGAGTTATTGGGGGAGAGCGCCGTATTATACGACGAGGTGGATTTACTAGTCTACGAACAAGACGGGACGCTGGCTGTGAGGGGTAAGGCCTACGCTGTGGTTTTTCCCAGAAGCGTAGATGAAATGGCTAAGGCGGTGGAGCTTGCGTATAACTATGGCATACCTATTGTGGGCAGAGGATCGGGCACCAGCCTCAGCGGCGGGGCTACCCCGATCAAGGGCGGCGTGATTGTGAGCACCGCCCGTATGAACAAGATACTGGAGGTAGATCTAGACAACGAAGTGGCGGCGGTCCAGGCAGGGGTTATAAATGACTGGATAAACTCCTACCTCGCGCGAATGGGCTACCAATACCCCATAGATCTGGGGTATCAATACGCGGCGGATCCCGGCTCTCAACGGGTCTCCACAATTGGCGGGAATATAGCGCATAACTCAGGCGGCGTTAAATGTTTTAAATACGGCGTGACAGTCAATCAGCTCAGAGGCCTCACAGTGGTACTGCCAAACGGCGAGGTGAGGAGAATAGGCGGCAAGGAGTTTGAACAAGCCGGCTACGACTTAATAGGCCTCTTGACGGGCTCTGAGGGCACTTTGGCCCTCGTCGCAGAGGCCGTGGTTAGAGTAGTCCCCACTTATGAGACAACAGTCACAATCATGGCGAAATTTAACGACTTAGCCGCGGCCGGCAGAGCCGTGTCGGCTGTCATTGCCTCAGGCGCCATGCCGGTCGCCATGGAGCTCATGGACAAACTGGCCGTCGAGGCCGTCGAGTCGGGCCCCTATGCCGCCGGCCTCCCTAGGGACGCAGAGGCGATTTTGTTGATACAAGTCGAGGGGTCCCCTCCGGGCGCGAGAGACGAGGCCGCAAAAGTGGCGGAGGTCTTGAGGAGAAACGGCGCCGCGGGCGTGGAGATAGTAGAGGATCCCGCGCGGGCCGCGAAGATATGGGCCGCTAGGAAGCAAGCGTTCGGCGCCATGGGCTTTGTGGGTCCCAACTACGTGGTTGAAGACGGCACGATACCCCGGAAGAAACTCGCCGAGGCCTTAATGATAGCGAGGGCCGCCGGCGCAAAGAGGGGGCTCAGGGTCGCCAACGTGTTCCACGCAGGCGACGGGAACCTGCATCCGTTGATATTATACGACGAGAGAAGGCCCGGCGAAAGGGAGAAGGCCATTGAGGCGGGGGAGGAGATCTTGGAGGCATGCGTAGAGCTCGGCGGGACGATAACTGGGGAACACGGAGTCGGGTACATGAAGAAGAAACTTTTGCCCAAGATGTATAGGAAAGAGGAGATAGAGCTCATGAAGGCAATAAAAACGGTCTTCGACCCCAAGGGGCTCATGAACCCGGGCAAGATCTTCCCATGAGGCCCAAGTCTGTAGAAGAGCTCGTGGAGCTCATGAAAGAGGCAAATAGGGATAGGAGAAGGTTGCTCCCGATCTGCAAGGGCTCTAAGGCGCATCTCGGGCCGCCAGTTGAATACGACGAAGAGCTCCAGCTGTGGGATATGCCAAAGGTGCTCGAGGTGGACGAGGAGGAGATGGTCGTGAGGACCTCAGCTTGTATCTCAGCTGTAGAGCTCCAGGAGGAGCTGAGGAAGAGAGGGAGGAGACTCGCCCTCGATCCGCCGTTGTTCCGAAGGTCCTCCATCGGCGGGATACTGTCCACTAACTTCTACGGCCCGATGGCCTATCGATATATGACGCCGAGGGATCAGCTGCTCAGCGTCAAGATAGTCACAGGTAAAGGCGAGTTCATGAAATTCGGCGCACCGGTCGTGAAAGACGTCGCTGGTTACAACATAAAGAGGCTTATAGCCGGCTCTTGGGGGACTTTGGCCGTCCTCGTGGAGGCGTATATGCGAATATACGCCCTGCCCGAATCCGTGGCTGTCATGGCCACCGGCAGGAAGTCCCTGCAAGAATTGAGGAAGCTACATGTCGCCGGCGCCGCGGAGGCCGACGGCGTTCTTTACTTGAGGTTCGAGGGCGTTAAGTCGGAGGTGGAATACAGGCTGTCAAAAGCCGGGCGGGGCGATGTGTTTTACGACAGAGAGGCGGAGGAGAAGTGGAGCTCGGTGACTGAGGCAGAGGAGCTCTTCGCGTCTAACGAGATCGCCAAGGTCGTGGCCCCGCCTGCGTCTCTCCCCGAGACCCCGCCGGGCGTGAAATACTTGCGCTATCCCCTCCTCGGCGTTATGTACGTAGCCGGCCCGCCGCCTGCGGGCGTCAAGGCGTATTGGCTGAAGCCGCAGAGGAAATGGGACGTCGAGAATAGGGATCTGATGGAGAAAATAAAACGCGTGTTAGATCCCAACGGAGTGTTGTCGCCCGGGAGGTTGCCATGAGCGCTTTCGACGAGCTTTACCGTTGTGTCCACTGCGGCTTCTGCCTTCCCACTTGCCCCACCTATTTAGCCACAGGCCTTGAGGGGAACAGCCCCAGGGGCAGATTACATTTAATGAGGGCAGTCGTTGAGGGCAGGGCAAGGGCCGAGGGCAAGCTTTTGGAATACCTGGATTCTTGCGTTTATTGCCTCAGGTGCGAAACCGCCTGTCCATCCGGCGTGAAATACGGCACAGTGTTTGAGGAGTTTTTCAAGGCATATAGAAAGGGAATGCAATCGGTTAGCTATAAGCGCTACATCCCGCTATTTAATGCCATAAACACAAGGCTTGGCTTAAAAATCGTGCCTATTGCCGCCTCGTTATCGCCCGGGCTTAGGCCCTTAGTTACGGGGGGCGACATATCGGACTTAGTTGGTAAGATCTACTACGCCAAGGGCAACGCCAAGGGGAGAGTTGCCCTGTTTGTCTCAGATGAGTGCGTAGCGTGGCGCTACAGGAGGGGGGTCGTCGAGGCGGCAATTAGAGTACTTACGTGGAACGGCTACGAGGTAGTGGTTCCGCGTTTTAGTTGTTGCGGCGCTCCGTATAGACACAGCGGGCAGTTCGAGAAGGCAGAGGAATTGGCGCGTAGGAATTTAAAAATCGCGGAGAAGTTAAGCGTAGACGCAATAGCCGTACCCAACTCCGGCGGGTGTCAAGCGGAGCTCCTTAGGTATATGCGCGACCGCAGAGTGGTGGACGTAATGCAATTAATAGCACATGATTTGAGGGGCAACCTCGGCGAAGTGAAAATGAGACTGGCAGTACAACACAGTTGCCACCTCATGAATGCGGCCAAGGCCCATGACGTAGTCCTCAAACCGCTGTATAAAGTGCCCGGGCTTGTCTTAACTCCATTGCCTAGCGCTGACGTGTGTTGCGGAGGCGGCAACATGTACCCCCTTAGACACCGCGATATCGCCAACGCAATTCTAGAGAGAAAGAGGGATGAGGTGAAAGCCGTCTCCCCAGACGGCGTTTTAATTGAAAGCCCCTCGTGTCTGCAACAATTGTCTAAGCTAGGCCTCAGGGTGTACTTCCCAGTGGAAGTGCTAGACTTGGCCTACCAAAAAGGGGAGAACAGCGGCTATATGGAGTTAAGAGGAGACACGCTGTGATGCCAAATTGTATATTAAATACACTTTGAAAGCCCTAATAGTCTCTGTTATCTTTATCCCGGCGGGGCATTGGGGATCGCACGCGCCGCAGAGGAGACACGTCATTATCCCCTTATAGGCCTCTTTAGACAACTTCCCGTCGAAGTTTTTAATGAGGTTAATACGCCCCCTGGGGCCGAAATGCCTCATTCGAACAGCCCTGTAGGTGGGGCAGGCGAACTCGCAGAAGCCGCAGTAGACGCATTTAGACGCCTCTGCGATGAGTTTTTCAATCATAGTAACACCTCTGGCAGGTAGTAAAGTTTGACGCCGTTAGAAGCCCTCTTTAAATTGACGTAACAAATGGGGCATTGGACTACGACGTCTTTTGAAAGCTTTGACAAATCTCTAACTCTAACTCCGGCCACTTTTTTCGCCACGTCCGGGAATATTGACTCAATTGGGCCCCCGCAACATCCGGCTGTGTCTCTCCCGGTGTAATAGGGGTCTTCAACTGGCTGCCCCGGCGAGAGCAATTCCCTGATTTTCCCGTATTTTCCGAGAAATCTGGCGTAAAGACAAGAGTCGTGGATTACAAAACCCTTTATTGAAACCCCGTTGCTTTTCATGAGATCTAAGTAGCTGTGCACCTTGATATTAAGCCCAGGTACGAATTTGGGATAGACAGCTTGTAAGAGGTGGTGCGTGTGGGGATCCACTGTTATCACCTCCTTAACTCCCCTCTCCATGAAGTATTTAGCCGCCTTCTGGGCATACGTCGCAAATTCTCTTTCAAAGCCTAGCTCGTAGAGTAAAGCCCCCGAGTAAATCTCTCTATCTAACAGCCTAATCCTCACCCCGCTTTTAGTGAGCATGTCGTATATTTTCCTCATCACTTGGTTTGCCCGCTCAATTTCGGCGGGGTCAGGTCGGAGTATAACACTCCCTGCAATTTTCGCGGCCACTCCGGCGAGTCTGCTTCTCACTCCGCCTTCAGTAACGCCGAATTTTTCGAGGTTTTCCACAGCCTTTTCTATTAGAGGAGCCAGGTGGTACATACACGAGGTGTAGAGCACTATGCCGGATTCGTCAGAGGGCAACCCCTTTTTCCAAGATTCGCATATTTCGGGACTTATGGGGAGAGGCAGCCAGGACTTTTCCAGCGAGTCTACTATGAGGTTGCGGAGGGTTGTAATCCAACTCGCCACTTCAGCTCCGAGCTATCCCTTTATATCTGTTACATTTTTGGCGACCTCTTGTAAATACGCGGGCAGGTGTTCATAGTCAATTGGGATAACCCCCTCTATTGAGAGGCCGCGGTTGAGGCTGTGCCTCACGAGGATTTTTATATCGGCTTCTCTCCACGCTGGGATGTCGTTTTCGCTATCGCCCATATACACTACGTGTTTTACTCCCAGAAGGGCCTTTAAAATGCGCACGGCATTGCCCTTGTCGACATTAGAGCCGTAGAAGTCTAAAAAGGGGTGTCTGGAGTACTTCACTACCCTTATCCCAAGTCCCGAGGCCTCCCTAACCAACTCCTCCAGGCCCGGCGGCGGAATTCCGCTATCTCGCCAGTCAATTGTAAAACCGGCTATATCCCCACGCCACGTCCTTTTAGGCTCTACAAGGGCGTTTAATCCCGTAGCCTTTCTGTACAGACTTTCCACAGCGTCGTATTTGACGTCTGCGGCCACGGCCACGTATCCCGCCGCATGGATCTCAATTCCGTTAATACACGCATAGGCAGAGGCGAAGGGCACTCTTTTCATAACAAATTGGCAGTCTTTAGTCGTCACTACCGCAAATGGCATTAACGCGGCGAGTTTTCTCAACGCTTCTTCTAACGAGGGAGGGAGCGGCCTCTCTTCTCTCGCCTTTTCTGGTAAAGCCAGTGTTCCGTCGTAATCGGCGAATAGCGCTATGTCCACGCCCAGCGTAAACACCAGTTTTTAAAAATTCCTCTTAGAGCGAGATATTATATCGCCTTTCCTCTTATTCCTTTGTTCTGTAACCCTCTGAGCCTTGGCGTTAATAATATGCTAAGAAATACCGGGGGAAATAAGGGGATTGGAATGAGATTTAGTCCTTGATAGTTATCTGCCTTGGGCGTATTGCGTTTTTAAATGGGCTCTAATTACGTGATATAAGTAATATATCTGCGAAGCCGCCAATAACGCCCCAAATACAGACAGCGCGGCCAGGTCTTCAGCTGGGGGCGTAAGGGGCCATGGGATATGTGCGTCTTATTATGCTCTGGCTTCCAAGCCAGGAAAATGTATATAACAATCCCACAGAGGTAATAAACGATTCTCGCCAAAAAATCGGCGTTTATGGATTTTTTATGAGCACCTTGGGGCTTACAGATGCAGATTCGGGGAGTGAACGCATTATTAATTAGGCACATCTGTATAAAGGGAAGAGATTAGTCTCTTAATCGACGCGGCTATGCTGTGGCCACGAGAATTCAGAAGGTGGCAGTTTATGGAGGGAGTGGGCAGGCTGGGGCGTGTCGCTTTCTCGCTGGGTTTGCCGGCTATCAGGAGTTTTTCGTGGAGTATTTAAAAAGTGAGGGTGTTATTGGGAGGGATGAGGCTGATGCTAAAGGGCTAACCCAGGCGGATTGTGACGTTAGTAACCGCAAATCCGTACAAAAGAATAGGCGAAGAGGTTAAAACAACTAATTGAAAAAGACGGGCTGAAGCTGACGAGGCGGTTTGGCTAAGGGGTATTGCTAGAAGGTTTTTGGGTACGGAACCCTGGAGACTTGGAAATTATACATCTACGCGTCAATATGAGTGGCGCTTGGGGGGCGGAGAAGCGGTAGCTACTTTTTGTGCCTCCCGGTGACGTACGCTATGGCCATTAAATAACGTCTTAAGTGGTGTGTTATAAGGAAGTTTCTGCGTACGTGCTCTCTGCCTGCAGCGCCCATTTGTTCTCGTAATTCTTTTTCTCTGAGGAGAAGTGTGACATAGTGCGCTGCTGTTCTAGCTGATGTCGCCAAAAAGCCCGTGACGCCGTGTATAACCTGTATTTTTATTCCGCCGGCCTTTCCGCCTATGACGGGCTTTCCCTTCCATAACGCCTCGCTGACAGTTAAACCAAAGCCCTCTCTTATTGACTTCTGCATAACCACTGTTGCCGCGCGCTGAAAAGCGTTTACCTCTATGTGGCTATCAGGCGGCAACATTAGTAAATGAATGTCGCGGTCGTTCCCAGCGGCCTCCACTGTTTTTTTGTATACTATTTCCCCCTCCGGGTCGTCGTGAGCTGGACTCCCTAGGTAAACCAATTGTAATTCAGGGGTGTGCCTTTTTGCTAATTTATAACTCTCTATAACGCCGATGGGGTCCTTTGCCCAGTCGAAACGGGCGATTTGCAGAAGTATTGGACGGTCGAGATCTACATCGAATTTTCTCACAATTCTCTCTATGGCGCTATTTGGCAATTCTCTGTTTTTAGGGCTGAGCGGATCTATTGACGGCGGAATAATGAGCTGTGGGATGTCGAGATCGTCTCTGGCGAATTCGGGGATATGGAATATGGCTAGGTCGTAGTTAGATACATAACGCTTAAGGAAAGCCCAGACTTGCGGATGCGGTGTTGAAAGGTCTATGTGACATCTCCAAATCCACTTCCCCTTCTTCCGGTATTTTATTAAACCAGCTGGCTGCGGGTCGTGAATAAACACCACATCATAGTCCAGGTCTAATTCTGTGGCGTTGATTTCCTGCCATTTGTCGTAAATAGCGTAATACTGCTCTGGCACTTCTGAGACAGTCCCTTGAAGCGCGTTGTGGAACGTCTTAGTCACTGTGAAAAATTCCTCATCACCCTTAATCACCCTCCAGTCAACTCTAAGCCCTAGTTCTCTCATAAGCGGCACCATTCTGTTAAGTATCTCAGCTACTCCGCCGCCAGCTGCCGTGGAGTTAACGTGGAGTATTGACAAATCCTCTAGCCTTTCAGCAAGTTTTATAATTGCATTTATCTCCTCCTCGCCAACGAATTGAGCATATTTCTCTATCATAGCAACCACTTTTTCAACGTCTTAATTATGTCTCTCCTAAGCGCTTCCTCACTGTTGTACATCAATGGATCTATTTTGCTCAACGCAGCGGCAACTTCGGTCAGCCCGAAGTTTTTCTCTAGCCAAATGGAGAAGTCGTTACGGCCAGTGCCTTCTAACACCCTTCTTGTGACAAAGTGGTAAATCACAGACTCTCCGGGCACAACTTCTATTAGATCTAGAAAGTCGCCAAGTGTCCTAGCGACATAGTCAGTTTCTATCACCACAGGCTCCATGGCTACGAAAACAAACTCCGACTTTCCACGCCTATCATCAGCATAAGGCTCCATTATAGCAATAATTTCTTTCCTAATATCCTCAATTGTTGCCGGCTCTGCGCCAGAGATATCCGAAAGCGCTGCAGCAAGTTCCTCATCTCCTACCTCTTCGCCGACCCAGCGGGCAAAGTCGTTGGAATATCTAGGAGGTATTAAGTGTTTTGATCGAATTGTATGAAATAAGTGGTGAAATAAGGTGTTTTTATCAGCGATCTTTATGCCTTCTAATAGTTCTCTTAATGTTCTCGCCCGTTTTTTGCTATAAAATGAGAGATAGTAGGCAGTGTAGAATTTAAACGGCTCACCCCGACCTGAAGTGTCTAGGGCCTTAGCCCCAAGTTTCACGTCATATCCCTGGTATCTAATTTAAATTTTTACGAAGGCCGGCAACTCAGCATTAGTTCACTCTGGCGAAGCTTAATGGCGTCGGCTGGGGGCTATTGATGTGTTATATTAAGATGGTGAAATAATAGCAGATTTTTAGACAAAAATACCTGTACGTATAACTTTAGTATACGGGCACAACTTTTATTGATTTACCTTACTAACATTCGCGAATTCAATGTATGTGCCAATGATCTCCCGCCGATTTATGAGAGTCTTGGCGTCAAGGAGCTTTCAACGGTCAATTCTTACGCACTTAATGTTTATTAAAAAGTGGCATATAGCGTCATAATGAATATATGGGCAACTGTATTCTACGTAGCCATATCGTTATTGATTGTTGTAGCTGGTTACGCCTTGGGCAAAGTCATAAGACACGCTTTAATTCGTCTACTTCGACGCACTGGTTTTAATGACTGGTTTAGAAATCTAAATATTGGCCGCGTCTTGTTACGCTCTGGGTATACAGCTGGCGAGTTCTTCGGCTCGATAGCCGCGTGGATAACTTATATTGTGGCCATTCTCCTAGCAATTGCCTATCTTGCATTAAATCTATCATATGCAGAAATTTATCAATTAGCTTTTAATATATTAAATATCTATATATATGGCTTTATTAAATTTTTTATTATTTCAATAATTGGTTTTATATTAGTTGATAGTTTTGTTGAGTATATTTATAAGGGTGCTTTGTCAAAAAGCGAGGTTATCGTTAGTGCAGTCGCCGAATATATAAGGATAATTCTATACCTTGTAGTCATTACCTTTGCCTTAGAACAAGGAGGGATAAACGTCACTACGCTAAGTATGATGTTAACGCCTATAACATGGGGTCTGGCTGTGGCAGTAGTGGCGGTGATAGTAGCTGAAACTATGAGAAGAAAATGAATATAGCAGTAATATCGCCGCAGAGTTCCCACTGGGAAGATGCCCATAGAGCCGCCTCTATATTAGTTAAAGCTTTTCAAAGACTGGGACATAAGGCGTGGCTAATCACGAGCATATACCACGATGACCAACTGGCTGTGAAGGAGGAGGTTGTGGAAAAAAGCGAGAGGGGATTTGTAGAAGTAGAAAACGACGTGTCTGGAGTCCCAACCATAAGAGTTCTAAGCAGTAGGCCGATTTTTCAGCCGAATATTGTTTTTAGAAATTTCGTAGGGATTTTAAACGAGATTGACAAGCAATACGACCTAGACGTAATTGTGGTGTTCTCCAGTTTTTGGAACGGCCCCGAAGAGGTGGCTAAGTGGATTGGCGTGAGGAAATCGTTATTGTCGACTGGAGAGATTTCCAAGAGAGCTACATTTGTCTTTGTGCCTATTTACACGACTAAATTTCCAATTTCAAGGCCTATAGAAGCGGCCTTGCGGGTAATGTGGTCAACATTGCAACTCCCCGAAATATTACGAAACGCTGATCTAATAGTGGTGTGTTGCCAAGGAGAGGCTGAGGAGCTAAGACTATACCGCGTGCCCAGTGAGAAAATCATCGAGTCAAGATGCTGGATTGATCCCAATTTTGCAGATCTTATTCCCTCAGTTGACAAGTTGCGACATGTAGAGAATTTCGATTTTTACGTGTCATACATCGGCCCTTTAGATGAAGATAGAAATCTTCGCGGCCTTGTTAAAACGGCTGAGAAGTTGTCTTCAATAGGCAATATTGGGCTTGTTGTCGCGGGATCGGGCAGCGCAAAGGAGAGATTCAAGAGGGAGATCAGGGGAGTTAAAAACCTCGTGTTATTAGAGGAATATGACATGAGGACTGTGGCGTCAGTAATGAAGTGGTCGCTTGTTGGTATGGATCTATCGTATTTTGAGCCATTTGGGATACGGGCTTTAGAGTACCTCTATGCGGGCGTGCCTTTTGCTACGTCGCCCACGTCTAGGGCCGTTTGGCACATCACTAATGGAGTTGACGGCATACACTTGGAAGGGCCTGAGGATATAAACGGGCTAGTTAACTGGATTTCCACTCTCATTAGAGATCCAGAGCTGAGGGAGGAAATCGGAGTTAAGGCGAGGAGAAAAGCTGAGGGGCTCAACGCCGTCAAACTCGCCGAGTTAATTATTAGTAAAGCTCAACGCTGAGCCGTTAGAAGTGCTTGTAGTAGCTCCCGTATCCTCCTGTACGAGGGCGCCATGTACTTCGCCGAGGTTTCGCCTTTGCCGACCTTTATAGTAATGGCCTCAGGTAGCGCCTTCATCATCTCCTCATCTGTATAGTCGTCTCCTGCAATTATGACCAATTCTGGCCTCAGCTTGTCATACAACAATTTAGCCGCAACCCCTTTATTGACCCCGGCCGCCCTCACTTCCACTACTTTAACTCCGCGAATAATATTAGCCGGCGAGCTCTCAAGCAACCCTGTCAGGGCATCAGCTAGCCTATTGGCGGCTTTTTCTCCAATTTCAAGCTCTACATTTCTATAGTGCCATGCGAGTGAAATCTCTTTTTCCTCTATATATGATCCTGGAGTGAGTCTTGTAAACTCTTCCATTATTTTTCTAACTGAGATCTTCCAGCTTGTGTCAAATGGAAATAGCTGGGACCAATTGCCCCCTGGGTCTCTAATAAACGCCCCGTGTTCTGCAACAATATATATGGGCAAATCGCCCAGCCAAGCTTCCAAAAAGTCCCTCCCTCTACCGCTTACCACAGCAACATAAGTATTGGGCTGAAACGCCAAAGAGTTGAGTAAACGTTTTAATTCGCCGTCTGGCACAGCCTGGTAAGCATAGGGGTAGTGAGGCACTAACGTGCCGTCGTAATCGAGAAGCAGGAGCCTTGACCTTGCGCCGTGAAATATTTTTACGATCTCCTCAATAGCCTCGCGGTCTAATAGTTTTGAAGATGTAGTGAAGCTCTCTGTATTTTCTCTATATGCTAACATTAGCGAGTGTAAAAAGTCCACAGCCCACTTCACCACGTTTTGTTGCCTAAGTTTTTCTTGCATGGCTTTTATGCGTCTGCACTGCTCCTCAGGCTCCATGGTTAGAGCCTTGGCTATTGCCTCTACCACGCCGCTTTCGTCATTTGGGTTAACTATGAGTGCTTCAAGCAACTCGTGGGAGGCGCCGGCCGTTTCGCTGAGAATTAGAACGCCTTTGCAATCTCTCTTAGTGGCGACGTACTCTTTAGACACTAAGTTCATGCCGTCTCTAAGTGGCGTTATCAACGCGACATCTGCGATATTATACAGTGCGAGAAGCGTTGGGGTGGGGATGAAGCGGGAGATGTATACAATCGGAGTCCAATTTACATCGCCCAGCTCTCCATTTATACGCCCCACCTCTCTCTCTATTTCTCTCTTCATGGCGTCATATTGAGGCACTCCAATTCTTGAAGGCACAACTATAAGGATAAACGATGCCTTGCCTCTCCACTGGGGATGCTCTTTTAAAAATCTCTCCCATGCATGCACTCTATTTATAACGCCTTTCGTATAATCCAGTCTGTCAATGGAAAATATAATTTTTAAACCCCTAAGTTTTTGTCTAAGTTCTTCAATCTGTCCCGCCACTTCGGGGTCTAGGGAAGAGTTGTAGAAAAAGTCGAAGTCAATGCCAATAGGAAAGGCGCCTACGTGTACTTTCCTACGCCCCGCGTAAATGACACCTGCCTCAGTCCGATAGCCCAGGAATTTTGAGACTGCGCGTACGAAATTATTCACATATTCGTGGATGTGAAAACCTACTAAATCAGAGGCTAAAACGCCGTCGAGTAAAGCTGTACGCCAAGGAGGCGGCATTAGTTGATACATCTCAGCTGGGGGGAAGGGGATGTGTAGGAAAAAGCCTATGCTGACGTCTGGCGACATTTCCCTCAGCATAGCAGGCATCAACATGAGGTGATAATCATGTATCCAGACAAAGTCTCCTGTATTGGCCACTGAGGCGACAGTCTCTGCGTATTTCTGATTTACTTTTACATAGGCTTCCCAGTACTTACTCTCAAATACGGTGTATACAGTAAAGCCGTGAAATAGAGGCCACAGCGTAGAGTTACAAAATCCCTCGTAGAAAAAGTTGACTTCTTCAGCAGTTAGAGATACAGGTAACAAGCCCATTTCTCTAAGTCTTGACTTTAGATCTTCACTCTCCTGCTCAGCTTTTATCCCTGACCAACCTGCCCATACAACCTCTGAGAAGCCTAAAGCTTTGCCGTTTTCTGTAGCTTTTATAAAAGACTTTACAGCTGTTGCTAAGCCTCCCACTGCCTCTCTAATTTCCATGCCCCTCTCCCCAACAGTTAGGACCACAGGCAACCTATTGGAAACTATTATCAATCTCACGCGGCTTTTTCATGCTGAGAGATATAAAATTTGCCCACGCGTTCTCCATGCTGAAATCCCGAAAGAAAGTCTGATGGGATAGAGATTATCATCTATTGAAGAGAGCTGGTAGGCGAGACTAAGCTATTGAAAATTCCTAAAGCCGGTTAGCATTGTCTTAATCATATTGAGAAAAGCATATATTAGGAGTCGAGATTTTAGAAGGGCGAGGCCAATGAAAGTAGGGGCATAAAGGGCCCTTATTTGTCGTTTAAGATCTCTAAAAAAGCTTAGGACAGGCGTTTATCGGATATTGACTTTCCCTTGTACGAATTTTTCACCTTATTGCTACAAAGGTTTTGGGCTACATCTTCAGCTTGTGCCCAAGGAGTTTTTAGTTTTTAAACTCGCCAAGTACTTTACACCCCTAATAATGACCTGGTAGAGAATATAAATTACATGCATGCATATTTCGTGGAGAGGATTAAACTGCACCTCGCGCCGGATATTGAAGTACAGTTTACAGACCGAGAACTTGCGCTTAGGAAAATAGAGGAGTGGGCCGGGAAGAGTACGCGCCACCCGCAAGTAGTATTTGGGCCTGAGGGTTGCGGCAAGACGGCTTGGCTAAGACAAAGCGCGGTGTTGCTCAAGGAGCTCGGCTTCCACGTCATATATGTAGACGTGCTTCACCGGCATTTTCAAGCCCATACAGATGTAAAAGAGGTGGCCAGGAGGCTCGCCGAGGCGGCGGCCGAGGCGGTTGGCCGCGCGGAGATTAAACTTGCCACTCTCGCCATAGATCTCGCAAAACTCCTCATAGCGAGGCGGAGGAGGAAAATTGCAGTCTTAGTAGACGACGTCTTTCAAGCCATAGGTCTCGACAAAGCCGCCATCTACGTCAAGGGGCTGTTGGGACTAATAGAATACCCGCCCCAAAGCGTAGACGCCATAGTAGTAGTAGTGGCGACTAGCGAGGGAGTGACAAGGCGCGAGATCGGGCGGCATAGATGGGCCGACTTAACGCCTATTTGGAATATGCCAAAGGAGGGCTTTAAACAGCTGTACGAGCAGATACCGGGCGAGAAGCCTCCGTTTGAAGACGTCTGGAGGATAACAGGGGGAAAGGGAAACCCTGAAGTGCTCGCCAGCTTGTACAAGGCTGATTGGGATGTGGAGAGAGTCATTAAAGTTATTATTAAAAGTAAAAAACTGGGAGAGTTCATCGCTTCGCTTGACGAAGTGGAAAAAAAGCTTTTAGATCGCGCCGTTGAGGATCCAGACTCGCTTATAGTGAGAGAGGGGATTCCCTTACTTGAAAAGCTCGTTAATCTAAACTTAGTAGTAGACGAGCTATACCCCCGCGACCCTTGGTTTTGGGCCGGCGAAATGCCGCCGGAGAAAGATCCCGAGCTGGGCATTGGTAAAGACGTGGCGTGGCAGACGCCATTACACAGAGAGGCGGTTAAAAAGGCATTAAGACATGCTTAAAGTGCTCAGCCTAGCGCCAGTGGCCCGAGTGAGCATTAAGCAGGGCGACTATTCTCAACACCCAATAGGGCCCTTACATACTGTAGCGAAATTCAAAGTTAAACCCATTTCCGTTACTTGTTTGAATCTACCAAAGAAGCCAGGGTAGTCATAAGGCCTTTGATAAGTTGGCAGTTAGGCGAATTCTCGCCAGACTGGCCTCTGGACTAAGCGGGTTCTTATCGTTGTATAGGTGAGATCTAAATAGGAGAATTGCCTAGTGAAAGAAAATTGCGCCAAGCACATAGATTTATTATCTAGCCCCCCAGCACCCACATGACTTCCACCAGGAGGCTGTGGCTATTAGCCATTAGCAAAGTTGCTGTAGCGGTCGTCGCCAGTTACGCTACTTATCAACTGGTAAAATTCTTAGATTTTCACCTTCGCTTGGGCATCACGCCAGATATATACGGCGCTCTTATTGCCCTCATCACCGTAGTGACCGGCGTTGTGGTTTCTAATATTATAGGCAACACTATTATTATACACCTAAAACCCACGCTTAAGGAAAGAGCATTTTCTGTGGGCAACGTCGTAAAAATTCTCGGTTTTTTATTCTCAGTAATAATAGCGTTTACAATAGGCAGAGTCGGCGCTGAGGCAGCTGTGTTAGGCGGCACTGTGACTGGCCTTATCCTGGGCTTGGCTTTACAGCCAGTGCTAGGAAACCTATTCGCTGGGCTAGTCGTCCTCACTACTAGGTTTGTTACTGTTGGCGACGTAGTGAGAATAGCCTCAACGGGTTTGCCGTATCAATGGGCATTTCTACCTGCGTATAAGTACTTCTCGCCTGATTATATCGTGCCAGGCTATAAGGGCCGCGTAGTAGAGATCGGCCTTTTCTACACAACGCTCATTCTGGACACGGGCCAGGAGCTAAGAATTCCAAATTCTATACTCCTCAATTCAGGCGTTGTCGATTATACTCCCAAGTGGAGCGAAAGAAAGATCATAAATGTTCGAGTTGAACTGCCTCTTTCAATAATAGACTTCGACCGCCTGGAGGAAGAAATTAAAGAGGTTTTAAGCGAGTTTAACGTAATTGCAGTAGACTATACAGAGCAAAGCGATAAGGATCATGTCATTATCAGAATAAAAATTGAAGTGCCTGAAGACGCCGACTGGCGCGATATAAAAAGCAAAGCTCTCAAAAGTGTTTTAAAATACCGCGAGTCTAAGATATTAGATAAGTTTTATAAATATGCTTGTTTAACAAGAGGCGTGTTATGTGACGCGTTTAATAAACAATTACAAAGAAGCGATTAACATATTTATAACAATCGGCTTTTTAACAACGGTACTATTCTCGACATAGCCAGCCAATTCTCCAAGGGAAGTTTCATTAAATAAGAGGCGGCCTCTAGAACGTCTTCTAAAGTATCAAACCTCGCAGGTTCTCCTCTGAGCATCTCTCTCACGTTTTCTCTCACCCACCACACGCCAGTAGGAATGGTAAAACCTGTATATACCTCTCTCCATAGTATGGCTGCAGCTTGTCTTCTCATGCGGTACAGCGCCTCGGCCATTGCCAAACGCGCCGCGTAGTAACAGCCGCCAATCTCGGGGTAGTCCCTCCTCCCGTGGTAAAGCTCGTAATCCGTCTCAATCACAACCGAGTCGCCGGGATTCCACACCGTGTGCGGCTCAAAGGCCTCTCCCCACTCGTATGCCCATTTAGAGGGGGCAAGTATCGCTATGAATAAATTGCCCACCGTCCTCCTTGCGTATAAATAGTAGCCGTCAATTTCTGGGAACTCCCTCACCCTCTGTAACAAATAATCGGATAGTATTTTGTCAACAGCAGTAATGGCCCAGCGCGTGGGGACTAAACGCCTGTTACGGCCGAGGGCCCCTGCGCTTAAGGCCCTGGAGATGTAACTCACGTCGAGGCCCGAGGCGTACATCTCAACTACCGCCTCGCTGGCTTTGACGTCTCGATCTCCATACAGCCTTTCAGCCCTTTTGGGTATTTTCGGCTGGCCAACCACCCGTACGCTCTTAGCCGGAGCCGCAGGGCCCATAGGCGGCGTGTATTCGTTAAAATAAGCCCCCCTGGGCTCTTTTTCAAAAACCACCTCGGTGTCCACCGGGCTTTGAGAGAGGGCGAGGAGCTGTAGCTCTTGTAAATCGCGTGGGGGATTAAAGGCGTCTTCAACTCTCCTCTGCAGAGAGGCCCGGTAGAGCGAGAGACGCAAGGCGAGGAAGTTTTCAAGCGGCATATTGAGCCAAGACTTCGGGTTTTCGTAGACAGAAGTGTCCCCCACCTCAGGTGGGGCGGCCGGGTAGAGCCTAACCCTCGGGTAGCCGGCTCTGCCTACGAAAAACGAGGGGGGACTTGAGCCGTATAGCTCCCTCCCTATCTTTATTTTAAAAGGCGCAGAGAGCTGGCGTACAAGCAGTGGGCAGTAGGAAAGCCCGCAGAGGTAGCGGCCGCCCCGGCATTTTACGCAGAGGTCGCCCCCTATGCGCTCTGAGTGATTCATAGGCAAGGGCTTTGGCTGTTTACCCGGCCGCATGATCCGTTGACAGATTTAATTAGCCCCGCGGGGTACACGTACAAGAGGTGAACATATATTTATAGACATACGCCGTTGGTACCCACGGCGTCATAACCGCCTCCCCGCGGCGTATGGAAATGCGGCAACGCCGGGCGTACGCCACAGCAAGCCAAGCTGGCTTGTCTGTATTGTGTAGGAAACATTTATCTAGAGAATTTGTTTCCTATGTGGAAAAAGTGTTTATGGAGTTAGTGGCGGAGTGGAGAGAGGGAGAAATCCCGGCCATGGTGGAGAGGGAGAGGCAAATTACCCCCATCAGAGGCGTGGCAATAGCCGTGGTGGGGCCTAGGAGGGCCGGCAAGACGTATTTACTATTTCAGACAGCCCTAAGGCTGGGGAGGGAGACTACTCTATACATAAATTTCGAGGACGTGAGGCTAGTGGGACTCAAACCGGAGCATTTCAGCGATTTTCTAAAGGCCCTGGCGGAGGCGGGCAACCCCAGCGTGTTGTTGCTAGACGAGATTCAAAACGTGCCCCACTGGGGGAGGTGGGTAAGGTCCCTCTTGGATAAGGGGTATATGGTGGTTGTAGCCGGCTCGTCTTCTAAATTAAGCCTCCGCGAAGTGCCCACGGAGCTCAGGGGGAGGTACCTCTCCTTTCTGCTACTGCCCTTTTCATTTAGAGAATTCCTCAAGGCGAGGAATATAGCCGCAGACATCACGGCATCGCCGGCGTCGCGAGGGCGCATTTTAGCGGCGCTGAGGGAATACGTAGAGTTGGGAGGATATCCTGAAGTGGTGATGAGGCCCGACTTAGCCCAATTGCTTTTAAAGTCGTACAGAGATACTGTAGCTTACAGAGACGTAGTAGAAAGACATAAGATTAGAGACGCCGCATCCTTCGAAGTATTCATGTCCCTAATAGAAGCCTCTTTTGGAAACGTCTTTTCAATATCTGCGGCACATAGGAGGATGAGGGGCATGGGCCTTGAGAAGAGTAAAAAGACCCTCGCTAACTACTTAAAATACTTAGAGGAGGCTTTCTATATAATCACAGTTCCCAAGTGGGGACCTGGAAAAACCTCTCTTCTCCAGCCCCGGAAGATATACCCAATAGACCCCGGCTATCTGCCTAAGGGGCAGTGGGGGAGGAAGATGGAGACCGCGGTGGCTGTGGAGCTCGCCAGAAGGGGCATATCGCCCAAGTACTACAGGGGAAAAGGCGAGGTGGACTTTATCACAGAGGACGAGGCGATTCAAGTGACATACGCCTCATCTCCGGACGAGATAGATAGAAGGGAGTTGACCTCATTAGAAGAGGCAGTCAAAGCCACGGGCAAAAGGCCTCTTATAATTACATGGGATTACGAGGGGGAGATTGTCACCAGAGGCATACGGGCAAAGGCAGTGCCCCTGTGGAAGTGGTTGCTCTTCGGAAGTTAACCCTCGACTCGCATTCGCAAAGGCGATCCCTCGGGAAGATTGAGCCGGGCCTTTGCCTCTCAAGCCAGTTAGCCCAGCACACCGTATATGACCCTTATGAGAAAGAATAGGCCGAATGCGGAAAGCGTTGTAACTGAAAATATCTTAATGGCGAGCCAAGTGGCTTTACTGTTGAGCTCCCAGCCCGCCCTAACCGCGGCGGGGAAGGCCACAATCCACGTTAAAATCGCCAGGAACAGCCCCGCGGCCCACTCCACGCCGAAGTTGTGAATAGAGCTCAAACCCGCAGTGAGCCACCACCCTATTTGATATGGGTTTACCAGCCCGAGGGAGAGGCCCAGGAAATAGCCCCTGAGGGGAGATCCGCCGTTTGCCTCTCTCTTGCTGGGCGCGCGGGAACGCCCTATTTTATAAGCGAGATAGAGAAAGAAGATCCCCCCGGCTAGGGAAAACGGCAAAAACACACTATTGCCGAGGTTTTTCAAAGCGGCGTATAATAACACGGTGATGAGCATAAGTATAAAATCCGCGCTCATGGCGCCTGCCCCTACGGCGAATCCGTGGCGAAAGCTCCTCAACGCCCAAGCCGCTATTAAGGCGTTCATAGGGCCTGGAGGCACCGCTAAGCTGTAGCCAAGCCACAAGCCGGAGAGAAAAGAGGCGAAACTCACAAGCGTTAAGTCTATTGGTTTTAAAAAGATTGGGAAAAAAGAGGGGTTTTACCAGACTATGTACGGGACTTCAAACTTGTGTCTTTGACCTGTCTTGACGATTCTCGCTGGAGTATCGAAATATGCCTGTGCTGCTCCTAACCAGCTGAGCAGAGGCCAGCCGCCGAGCGAGGGATCAGCCATCTCGGCGACGTTGGGAGTGACGCCGTTGAATCTCCACTTGTCAACGGCTAGCCCTTTTTCATAATACTCCGCCGGGCTCTTAGTGAATAACAGCTTCTTAACTACATCTGGCAAATGCTTCACTGGATTTACGGCGTCTTCAGGTATTTCCACTTTGTCTGGCAGTTCATCTATTAGCGACTTGGCTCTTGCGTCTTTTAGCTCAAAGTATTTTGGCTTTACGACTACGGTGTCTGCCCACCTACCCATGCCGTATGGCACCATGATCACTCCAGGGGCTACGGCTGGCTCGACAACGGCAGGCGCCTCGAAAGCGCCTACTGGAGTCTCTACCTTAATTACGTCGCCTGTCTCAACGCCTAGCTTGGCGGCGTCCTCTGGGTTGATCAATACAAAGTTCTCCGGCACTACTTGTTTAATCCAGTAGTAAAACTGGCTCCTGTGTTTTGTATACAAAGGCCCTGTATAGAGTATTAGTATAAACGGCCACTCTTTCTCTGGGTAGAGCTGTCGGAGCGGCGTGCCGTGTAGCCACTCATCAGCCTTTTGGAAGGCCGGCACCGCAGGCGCGTATGTGGCGATGGGGAAGTACTTCGGCCCACCCCAGAATTTCTCGCCAGTCACGTTGTTACGAGTCTTTGCCACCTCTTCGCTCCATAAATACAGCGTGCCCCTTCCCGGTACCCTTCTCTTAGAAATGCCGCGCTCGTCGAAAGACTCCTCATATTTAGTAAAGACTCCACCGCGCGCGAGGCCGTAAGCCACGTACTTCCACTCGTCTGGCGGAAGTATGTCCCTAAACTGGGCAATTGGGTAATTCTCCTCTACGAACTTTACCTCCTCCTCTGGGACGTCTTCGGGTATTAAGCCCTTGTCTTTTGCGTCAAGTGCAGCGTTGGCGAAAACCCTAAGTATATACTCCCACTCACAGTGCATAGAGAACCACTTTCCTTCATATTTCTTGCCCTTTACGCCCGGTATGGCCTTATCGCCGTGTCCCGGCATGCCGAGAGCCTTAGCCGTGTCAATAAAGAACTCCCAGAAGCTCGCATATCTCGGGTGGCCATTGGGACAGTCGCTTATCCGTTGTGTTAACGGCATAATTACAGGAGAACGCCAACTCTCTGCCAGAGTAACACTCCCGCTCGTGGCGTATAGGTATTGAATCCCCATAGTTCCCGTCTCGAGATAAGTTGTGTCTGGGACAATATAGTCGGCGTACAACGCAGTCTCGTTTATAGTTGTAGTTATAACTATAAACAGCGGAAGCTTGGCGGGGTCTTTTAACACCTCTATAAATTTAACGCCGTAATTAGTCGCCAGCACAGGATTGGCATAGAACAATATTAAGGCGCCTATTCTATACGGGTAGCCCTCCGCTATACCTGCAAATATCTCTGTGTAGCTCTCCTCTGGCGTGTGTGGATACCAAGGCCTCTTTGTCGGAAACGCCGCCTTTACCGCCTCATCCCAGGACTTGCCCTCTTTAAGCGCCTTTTTCACCCTCAGCCAGTATTCCAATGTGTTTTCATAGGCATATCTATGTCTATCTATTGGCGGGCCCCACCTCACCGGTTCGCCGAAGCCAGACCTTCCGACGTTATAGACGTAGTTTTCATATGCAGTATGTGCGGCGCGCGCAAGCAAACCGCCCATTCTGTGGAAATTGCCAACGAGAGTGTCAATTGTCCTATATGCCCAAACTATATACTCGCCGTTTGGATGCATGCCAACGCCTCTATGCAGGGTGGTGGCCGCTTTAGGCGCGGCATCAGCGAAGTCTTTTGCCATTTGTTCTATTTTCTTCACATAATCGGCGAATTCCGGCGTGTTACGCTCATAGGGACTTGCTATTGCCAGCCAGTCTTCAAAAGATTTGCTAAACGCCTCGTCGCGCACAATCATAAACGCCGTCTTCACCGTGACGGTCTCGCCTGAGGGCAGAGTTACTTTTCCTACGTAGTAAAGATCTGCCTTATCAACTGAGTCGTATGTGGCAAATCTCTCTCCCGTCCAAACCACCGGCTTGTCGGAGTCCTCAATACCCACGTCTCTAGCCTTTAAGAACTCGCCGAAACGTTCTCCCTCTGTAATCACGAGCCAAGTGGCATTTGTGTTAACCGGGTAGCCTAATTTTTTCGCCGAGTCTCTATTAGGTATGGAGAGGAACTCTTCGTTATACCTCTTGTTTTCAATAAGCCATCTAATTACGGCGAAAGCCAACGCGGCATCTTCACCGGGTTTTACAGGAATCCAAATAATATTGCCATTGCACGTTGTTCTGGGCGCCACTGGGTTTACGTAGTACAGTTTAAGCTCCCCTTCACACGCCCTTTCGATCATTAGGCCCTGTCCTGTGGCGCCAGGATGCACTCTTCCCATAGACCAGCCGGCGCCTATAATTACTTTGGCGCCTATTGGATCCGCCTGTATATCGGGATAGCCCGCCCATATACTATTGCCAGCGTAATACCCTAGCTGACAGGCTGAGGTGTGTCTAGTCCAGTTAACGCTGCCAAATGCGTATATCCACCTCTGCGAGAAGTAGTCTGTGTGTCCCTGGCCGCGCCCTCTTAAATACATCACCATATTGGCCTTAGTGCCGAGATCAGGCCTGTCCGGATCAATTAGTAAATCCTCTAATTTTAGGCCCTTTTCGCCCAGCCTCTGGCTCCACTTAGCTTTAAATTCTTCAATGGCCTTTATTAAATCGTCATATGTCTTGTTGGGATCTCTCGCTACTTTCATTATGTTATCAACATCTATTTTCATCTCGCTTAATATTGCGTTTGGATCTTCAAACCCAGCCTCCTTCAGCTTTCCGTAGGCGAAGAACTCTTTCAGCCCCGGCAACCTCTCCCCCGTTTCTTCAATAACGCCGCCGTTTACCACCTCATTTATTAGCTGCTCCCAAGTTATTGCTTTCCACTTGCCGCTTCCCCTAGGCCCGGCCCGTTTTAAAGGTTTCAACACCCTATAGGGATCGTAAACGTAGTGTATTCCATCAGCGCCTCTTGGACATAACGTGCCTGACCACTTCTCTAACGCCTCTTTTACCGGCGTGTTGTACGGCAGGGGCGCATATCTCTTTATTTGTTTATCAAAGGACACAGCTCTGTTATAGACGTGGTAGGGATTCCCCTCTATTCTCTCTATTACTTCCACATCGCCATATTTCACCACTCTGGCCACTATGCCACAACGAACGTTACATCCAAGACACGACGAGAAGACATATCTAACATTTGTGCCGAACTGCGGATCTGGTCCATATGGCGTTCTCTTCGGCTTTATAATTTTGTCAACTACTGGCCAGTAGCCCCAAAGCGCTATTCCAAGCGTCGCCGCAGCGGCAATAGCCTTTAGGTAAGCCCTGCGGCTAGTCATAGTTTCTTCCCACGGGGAAGAGTACTGATAACACTATTGCCAAGAATACACCTGCCGCAATTATTGAGATCATTATCGGCACCTCGTGCGCAAGTATCTCCTCCTCTGGCCCCAGGTAGGCAAGCCCTGACTTCTGCGCATATTGCGCTCTGACTAGAATATTCCATTTGTTTATAACTGCCGCAGCTATTCCTGTAAAGGGCACGACTAAGGACAAAGGCGTATATTTGGTGGCTATAATTGATACGATAAACGTTATAATATACAGCGCGATAACGGGCATCATCCAGCTTGAAATCTGAGATATGACGGCCATATATTGCGATCCGCCGTAGATTGAATTCCATAATGCAATTTGGAGTAAGAGCAGTGCAACCACTGATATGGCCGCCACGCCGTGAATAGTCAAAATGCTGTTCAACTCATTTTGCCCTATTTTTCTCACCCCGTAAATCCAAATTGCCAAAATTATAGCGGCAGTAGCTACAACAAAAGTATCGGCAAAGTGTACTGGAATTAGCGTGTGCCAATTTTTCCATATGAACAACGATGTTTAAGTCGAGAGCAACGAAGCTGGATAAATAGCCCAAAAGGCCATTGGAATTAACATTACGACGGCCAGTATTTTTAGAAGAGTCCTTAATCCAGGCCCGTGTTCTTTTATGCCCAGCGATAACGCCTTGTAAAACGGATTTCTAGTGGCTAAATATCTTTGGTAATTAGCCGGGGCGAAGTAGAGTAATGTGAATAACGCCGCTATGATAAACCCGAGAGGCCACATCAAAGCGCCTTGCAAAGCTATTAACGAAACCCCTGGGTGAACAGCCGTGGGGATAAGTTGGGGATATGTAAATAATAACGGCGCACGATCTGGGTTTCTTAAATCTGCAAGCGGCCCTAGCAGAACAACAGTATAAAAGGCTAAGCCGACGATCAACAATAGGGGTGTAGTTTTCCTCAATTTATTAAACAAGTAAGCAATGGCGGCGACTAATAATAGATCCGCCCCAGAAATTAATAGAGAGTACGAGAAGAGAACTGGTAGCCACTGAAGCGGCTGGGCGAATTCGTTGGGATAGAGATAGCCAATTGGGTACGTCATAGGCCCGCCTCTGAGGGCAAGTTTCTATAGAAGATCATTGGCTCCGCGCCAGTTTCTACTTTCAGCCGTTGTGTTGCGTTTGTGTTAACTAGTTTTAAAACTGGCGATGTGGGGTCGTTTAAATCGCCAAATACTCTCGCCCCGGTTGGGCATGTCTCTACACATGCCGGCAATTTGCCTTGGTAAATTCTGTGGGAACAGAATGTACATTTATCAACAACTCCCTTCACTGGGTTAAAGAATCTGGCGCCGTATGGACATGCTTGTATACACGCGCCACAGCCAATACAAAGGTCGTCATTTACTAAGACAAGTCCATCTTCAGTTTTATAAGTAGCGCCTGTGGGACATGGCTTCACACACGGCGCATTTTCGCAGTGATTACACTGCTTTGGCACGAAGATAACTGTGCCTCCCTTTGTGACGTGGCGCTCAATCCACGTTCTGAAAACGCCTATAGGCACGTTATTCTCGGCGGCGCAAGCCACCATACACGCATAACAGCCATAACACTTGCTGACGTCGATATACATAGCCCAGCGGCGTTTTTCTGTAGCTTGCGCCGATATCGGAACGGCTAGTGTTATAACAGCGGCGGCTGTGGCCTTTAACACATCCCTCCTAGTAGTTTGGATAGACACGTATTCTTACTCTTTCGGAACGGTAAAAAATCTAACTATTCCACTTCATTAAAGTTAATTATGTTTAATAATGGTTATGTTTGTGCAGATTTATACATTATGACCTCAATTATATGTTCTCTTACTTCTATTTTATGTTGTGTATATCCGTATGCATCAAGAAGGCCTCTTATATACGCAGAAAACAAGGGAGTCAGTCGTTTGCTATACGGCGGTATTGCCAGTGTGAAAATTATTTCTCTTTCCGTCTCTCTGCTATTTGCTGATCTCAGTGGAAGCAATATTTTAAATATTAAGGGGCGTTTTACCAGGTCTGCAAATGTTATTTCATGTGACATCGCAATTCCTATTTCCCTCCCTGCCTCATAAAAGTCTGGGGTGAATTTACCGGGCTGAAGGTCTTCAAAAAACTTTAATAAAATAGTCATGGGCAGGGCTATAGTATCTGTGGCGGACATCGACTTCATCCCTCTCCAAGTGTAAAGTAAATCCATGGGGCTACCGCCATCTTTTACAACTTCCTCAACAATTCTTAAGGCGTCAGACGCAAGTTTTTGAAAAGACATGCCTAGCTCTCTTGCCAGTTTAGAGCATCTTAAGGCGACGTCGCGATCAACTGTTATAGTAGTCTTATCTCCTGACATTTCTAACTAGTATGAGTTTTAATGTCTTTGCGTCCTCTGCCAGTATTTCATAAATTTGCCTAAGCGAGGGGCATATTTCCACGGCGTATTTAAGAGTGGGGAGTAGATGGGTGTTTAGAAATCTGAGCTGTCCCTTTAATGACTCCTCAGATTCTATCCTCGCCAATTGCGCCATAAACGCCACCATTGTGACCAAATTGTCTGGCCTCTCCTCAGCCTCAAATCCGTAGTTTTCATAAAACTGGGCCAGCGCTTTTGACAAAAGAGATCTAGTGACTCGATCTAAGTCTTTTCTAATTTCAGAGGCGTTAATCTTAGTTACGTCGCAATCCACGTCATTATCTAAGCCTAGTTTGCTTGGCGGAAGCTCCCCGCGGAGTATTAGGAAAATTGATAGGTAAAAAGCGGAGCGATCCATACTTAACGAAACTTTTCATATAAATATGCTTCAACGCTATTTTATCCTTCTCAACAATAGCAAACAGATGTGGTTATGCGTGTAGATCTATACACAGGTATTTTTATTGTCTGAGAATCTCCATTACTGTCTTCTCCTCTTGAGGGCCGCGGCTATTAGAGGATCAGAGGGACAGTATATGTCGCCTCTTTTCTCAAGAAACCTGTAGTCTACAAGGTTTTTCACAAGGCGTGTTATTTCTGCGTCGTTTATGTGCCTTCCCTCGGCCACCTCTACTGCTCTTTTTAGTTCCGACTAACTGGCGCATTCAGCCGCCGTCTCCATTATGACGCGGTATCTCCTCTCGGCGGCCTCCCGCCCGAGGAGGAAGTGATAAAATTCTTGCCCAATGAGCTCCACGGCATAAGAGACAGTTTGACTTATACTCTCCTCCTCCCTCTTAGTATTGACGTAAGTATAGCCGAAGTACGTTAGCCAGCCGGGCAGGCCACCAAGCGCCCTGTAGACCCTCTCTGCGTTGGGCGGATCTACTCCGTACTGTCTGCACCCCTCTACTAGAAACCTCACAGCCTCTTGGAGGGTAAACGGCCTCAGCTCCACTATTTGCATATACCGGCCAAAGAGGGGAGAATCTGTTTTTTCGAGTTTTAAAAACCTCTTTAAAAGCCCTATTTTAAACCCACTCATAACAAAATATACCCGGCGTAAATTATCGTAGGAATACGCCAAGATTTTCAATAGACCAAACCCCTTAAGCTTTATGAGCTCCTGGGCCTCGTCAATTGCCACCACTGCCCTCTGACCGTTTTTTCTGCCCACCGATCTAACCTCTCTAAAATCTCCACTAGAGAGCCCCTCCCCTCTTTCCAAGAAATACTTATTTCAAACACTGTCACCGACACTCCCTTAATCTTTTTAAAAATTCCCTTAGCTTGGGGTATTTCCTCATCGGCGGGGCCGACGCCTCTGCAATGTGTTTAAAAGTAAGATACAGCTCTAGTCTCAAATTTTCCCGCGTCTATATAAATGACGGGATGTGACAGCTCCGAGGCGGCCACTAATAACACTGAGGACTTCCCAGCTCTGCGCATGCCTAACACGAGCATAATGGGGGCGCTTAACGCCTTAACTGCCTCAACCTCAGCCTCTCCGTCAAATAAATCCTCTCTAGACGTCTTGGGCCTCGGGTAGAAATACACGTTTTTAACTGACTTGGGAGATATAAAGTTAAGGAATTACCTCAGTGGAGTCTAAAAGCGGGTCGTAGTCAATGTCTTCTCTACGAATAACTCCATCTTTAATGAGCTGGAAAATGTAGGGCAAGGCCTCCTCAAGAATTCTTATGGTTTTTTTCGTGACGTGACATACGGCATCAAAACCCTCCTCGCCCCAGAAGTCCTCGTAGTGTGTATAGAGACACCTTCCCCCACATACATGGCGATATTCACAAATTAGACACTTATCCTTGAGCCTTACGCCGTTAGTTATGCCAATTTTTATATGTCCCGCGTTGGCCCACTTCTCAGAAACGGCAATGGGACAGTGCAACACGCGGCCGTCCGTATTTATAGCATATGCGTATTTTCCAGCCCCACAAGGCACCCAGTCGTACGGCCTAATTAACAATGCCCTGTAAATACCTAGAAATGGAATTATGCCCAGCACCCGCCCCCGCTCTGCCTCTGAGAGGAAGAGATCCCTCAGCCTCTCCACGTCGGGGAGATAACTCTCCTCAGCCCACTTTAAAAACTCCCTAGGGCCCCACTCATCAGTCCAAATCACGTTGAGTTGCCAGTGGACAGCGTCAAACCCCAGGCTGAGGAGGTGAGTTACGTCGCGGTAGAGCCTGGACTCCCTAGTGACTGCCATCCTTGCAATTACCTTGCACTTGCAGTTTACCTCGTGTTTCAACCACCGGAGGGCTTCCAAAACTCTGTCGTATACGCCATTCCCTCTGTTGAAGTCGGTCAACTCCCGGGGGCCGTCTATTGATAGCAACACCGTGGAAAAGCGTCTCCACGCCTCCGGCGGTAGCCTCTTCACTAAAGTGCCGTTTGTCTGAATGCCGAACTTAGCGCCGCCGAGAGCCTCCATTACCTCCAGCACGTAGCTGGGATTTACCAGCGGCTCTCCCCCGTAGAAGAAGACAACGGGGCTGGCGTCTATCTTAGATATAAAACCCGCCACCTCTCTTGCACTGGCTCTAGGCCGCCACGGAGAGTGCGCTGGGTTGAAAGACCCCCCGCAGTATCTACACTTTAAATTACAAGCGCCGGTAGTTAAGAGGAACCACAGCATATGCCTAACTGCTGAAGATACGTTGCCCCAGAGCCGAATGGTATACTGCCCAGCACAGACAGGATGTCATTGGCATAAATAAAGTTTCAATCGGCAATCCGCCGTCTCCTCACCGCTCAGAGGCTCAGATGTGCCTCACTGCAGAAAAACGGGAGTTTGTCTAAAAATTTTACTCAGCCGTGGCGGGCCACTTGACGAGATTCTCCTTAGGCTTTTCTTCAATTATTACGGCCCCCCTCGCCGTCGCCGGGGGCTGGGCGGGGGCTGGGGCCGGCTGCACTCTCTTCCGGCTGAAGAATAGCGCGATGACGAATAACAAGGCTATTCCCAGCGCCGTGGCGGTATTTAAAGCCCAAGTGAAGCCGGTGTTCAACTCGCTGTACCTGTTCTGCAACATCTCCAAATTCATACGGGCTTCTTCATAGGCTTTTGACAGCTCGTCGTAGCGGCCATTTAATTCGCTGTATTTAGCCGAGAGGCTGTAGTACTGCTCTCTCAGCTGTTGCTCCGCCTTTGACAGCTCGTCGTAGCGCTGCTGGAGCTCAGACAGCCTCGCCTGTAAATCGGCAATTGTCCTCTGGGCGTCTGTGTACTGGCCAGAGAGCTCGTCGTAAGACGCCTTAAGCTCCTCCAGCTGTTTACGGGTTTCCGCCAACTGGGCCTCTAGCGCCGCCTTGGCTTGGCTCACGGCGTTTAACTGGGCCTGGGTCTGCTCTAGCTGGGCCCTTAAGGCGTCCCGCTCCGCCCTCACTTGCGCAAGCGCCGCGGCTAATCTGTCGTTGTCAAGCCTGGCCGCGGAGAGAAGCGAGGTTAAATTGGCTATCTGCGCCTCTTTGTTTTTCAGCTGGGCTTGTAGGTCGGCGATTTTCTGTTTTAACTGATCTATCTGGGCGGAGAGGTCTTCTACTTTCTGCTCTAAACTCGCCGCGTAATTCGCCAAGTCTTCGTAAGTCGAGGGGAGCACTCTCCCGATGTAATAATTATATGACAGAGTGTAGTTAGGCAGATATATCCAAATCTCCAACAGAATTAGGGGATCTATAACTCTCTGAGGACAGTAGTTAAAAGACAGAGCTATTTGCTTGACGTCTCCCGTGCTGAGAGAAAAGCCGTTGAAGCTCCGCCTATCTACAGTGGGCACTAACGTGCCCTCGGGGTAGAACTTAGCGATGACCTCTACTTTGTTAACAGTCACCGGCTCCATGGCCTTAATCTGAATAGTTACGCCGTAGTTTTGGCAGAAAACCCACTGGTCAGTTCTTGTGACGAGGACCTCTATGGGGGGCGACGTGAAGTGATCCGTAAGCGAGACGGCGAAGGCCAATACTGTCAGGGCCAGGAGCATAACGAAAGATCGCATACCCAAAATTAACTACTGTAAATATAAAGGTTTCCCCCTACTCTACCCTCCACCCCCCTGCCTTTCTGACAACGCCGGAACTCGCAAAGAAAAACCCGCTTTGTAATAGGCGGAGCTGAATAATTTCAACCAACCCCTGCCGGGCGCCCGCGGGGCTTTGTTAAAACCAGCCGTGGCGGCTACTTCCGAACCCCCGCCTGGCAACAAATTCGCCCGGCTAGTTGCGTCAAAAGCGAGGGCGTCCGTGGCTCATCTGACCCTCGCCGGCTCCATGCGCCTCAAGCCGGAGGCCCTTTCTTAAATGGCTTTAGGAGTATTAACAACACTATGCCTATGGCTGCGCTTGGCCAGAGCCATGGAATTAAGGTATAAATGAAGTGGGCAACGGCTACAGATATAAGCGCCACGGAGACGGCGATTGGCACTTGGCGAGTTAGGCTCTGGGTGTACCTCACGGCTATTGCCCCCGGCATCACTAACAGAACCGCCGGCATAAGCGATCCAAGAGTATATACGCTGGCGGCCACGGCGACGGACATAGAGATTAGGAATAAGTTGTCCATGAGGCGCGGCTTTAGCCCAATGGCCTCAGCGTAATTTTCATCAATGGCGGCGTATAAATACTTCGCGCCGTATAACAGTGGGAAAAGGGCGGAGATTAAGAGAAAGGGCGTTTGCATCAACACGTCGCTCCAACTCACCAGCACGTACTCCCCCGTTATTAATGCCAGGGGGTCCACTGATGTCGGCAAAACCATTCTCACAACAAACAACAGAGCGATTGTGGCAGTTATTTGAAGCGACATCACCACGCCAGTGGCGACGTCTTCCCTATACCCAAGCCTTCCCGCAGCCAGGACAGACAGGTTTAGGAGTATTGCGAAGAATAGTACAAATAAGTAAAACGACGTTAATCCGCCTTTAATTAGGGCGGTTGTTACCGCGGCCGCCAAAGCCGCTGTTAAAATGCTGTGCCCCTGGGCGTGGGCCAGAAAGGTCATCCTCCTGCTGAGAGCTAGGGGGCTGTGCATGGCCAATACCACTGCAGTGAGCACTAGAGAGACCAGAGGCCAGAACAGCAAAGGCGTTGCAAAATAGGCATGGGCCAATGCGGCCGCCGTTAAGACAGCCGCAATAACTTCAATGGTGGCCATAATCCTCAGTTACGCAGACGTAGCCATACTGTGTTTTTGCCACTTTTACATATCTATACACTCTCGAGAGCACCTCTTCTCTAAGCACGGCATCGGGGGGGCCGTAGGCGACTAGTTTTTTATTCACTATAAGGATTTTATCGGCGAGGTCGGAGGGCAGGCTCAGCTCGTGGGAGGTCATTAGAATAGTCTTGTCTTTTTTCAAATCTCTCAACAACCTCAGCAACTCCACTCTCCCCTGGGGGTCTACGTTTGCCAAGGGCTCGTCTAGCAGAAGCACTTCTCCGCCTACAGCTAGGGCTCTGGCTATTGCGGCTCTATGTAGCTGGCCGCCGGATAGGGCTGTTATCGGCCTGTCTCTTAATTCAAATAACTCCACCGTCCTCAGAGCTTCCTCTGCTCTCCTCCGCGCCTCTCTGCCCTTTCTGAACTTCGCCGGTAGGTATACGTACTCCCAAACTGTGGCGTAAGATTCCCTTAATAAGATCTGCGGCACGTATCCTATTCTCTGCGCCCGCTCGGGCCCGCATTCGCCATTAATGCATATTCTCCCCTCGTGATTAATCACGCCGAGAATTGCCAAGAAAAGCGTGGTCTTACCCGCGCCGTTTGGCCCGGCGATTAAGACGAATTCTTTTGATGCCGTAAAAGAGATGTCGTGTAGCACGACCTCCCCCCGCCTGTAAACCGTGACGTGTTCTACTCTCAGCGACACGCTCTTATAGCTGTTCTGTATTTATAAATGCACAGGGCGTTTTACACTACGGCGGGGTGAGCACAACTCCGTGCACAAATAGTTAAAAAACTGGGGCAATTGCCGTATAGTGGAAGGCCTCAGCAACGAGTGGATAAAGGGGGCTAGTTGGTACTTAGAGAGGGCTGTGGAAATAGTGGCTGGCTCCGAGGACCCCCTGGCGGTGGCGGAGAGAATTAGGAGTTTAAGGCCGGGAATGGCGTCTCTGGACTTCTTATACCTCGTCCTCAAAGAGGCCGCCGGGAGGGGAGTTGACTTGCGTAAAGCCGCTTTGAAAGTCTCTATCTACGCAGAGGAGGCGAAGAGGAGGCTTGACGAGGCGGTATCCGCCGCTGGGTGCCCAAGGCGCGTCGCCACTATTAGCTTCAGCAGAGCCGTCACGAGGCTATTAGCCTCGTTGAGCAACTGCCTAGAGGTAGTATACCTCGCCGAGAGCAAGCCCGGCGTAGAGTTCTCAGAGGCCTTTACCGCCTATTCTAAATTCGCCCGCGTCGTGCCAATCCCAGATTCGGCAGTCGGCGCATTTGACTACGATATGGCCGTCATAGGCCTCGACGGGTATTACAGAGACTACGCAGTAAATAAAGTGGGATCCCTCCCCCTACTGGCAACGGCCAAGGCGCTAGGCGCGAGGACAGCGGCAGTTTTCGAGAGCTACAAGGCAGTCCCATTGCCGGCCCCCAAGCCATTGGAAATAGCCGCCGATGTGGGGGGCCATAAAACCCCAGTCCCCCTTTTCGACAGAATTCCCCACCGCCTACTCGACGCGCTTATCACTGATTTTGGAGTACTGACAGCGCTAGACCCTGACTTATTTTTCAAAACCGCTCTTGAAAAAATTTTAAAATAGGAGGGGGGAATATTTGTGTACTGCAGAGAGGCGGTGAAAAAGGCCCTCTTCGCCTTAGATAGAGAGGTGTTCATAGAAACTGTGGAAAGGCGCGGCGGCTGGCTATTGGCAATTTGTTATGTAAAGTCGCAGTCCCAGCCGGATTTCTGCTATCAAGTTTTCTTGAAGATAAAACTGGGGACTAGATACTTCGTGGGGCATTGCGAGTGCCCAGATTTCAAATTCCGAGGCGGACCTTGTAAGCACATCGTCCGGGCAAAAGTGGCTCTGCGGGAATATTTAAAAATAAAAAAGGGGGTGAAGTAAGTGAGGCTCTTTACACTGAAAGAGGCTAATGAGATTATTAAAGAGCTCAGGCCCCTCCTCCTGCCAGTAGTCCAAACGGCGAGGAGGTGGGACTCCCTTACCCCTCAAGAAATGGAGGAAATGGAGAGACAAGCGGAGTGGCTGTTAAAAGCGGCGGCGGAAATGGGCTTTATCATCAGGGATTTTGTCAACGGAATTGTGGACTTCCCAGCTGTTACTAAAAACGGCGAATTTGTATATCTGTGTTGGAAAGTGGACGAGCCGGAGGTGATGTTTTACCACGGGCCTGAGGGCTTCAGGGGGAGGAGGAGGATAAACCCAGAGCTGTTTCAATAATTACTTTTTGACAAACTCGGCCACGAGCCTCGCTATTTCCCCTGCCACGTTAACGCCTGTCACTCTCTGTACGTTTTTAAACTCCGGCACGCCGTTTACCTCAAGCACTAAGTAGCCCCTCTCCGACTCCACGACATCAACCCCCGAGTAATAAGCGCCGACTGCTTTACTGGCCCTCACTGCCACGTCTTCAAGCTCTGGGTCTATCTTAACAGGCTCGGCCTTCCCGCCCCTCGCCGTATTTGTGCGCCAGTCTCCATTAGTAATTCGATAAATGGCGGCAACCGCCCTGTCGCCGACTACTGTAACTCTTATATCGCGGTTGGGCTTATTAATAAACTCTTGGACTAGGTATAAGTGCATGTGGCTGTCCATCGCCGCCTTTTGTAAAATTAGGGACTCCAAGTCCTCTGCGGACTTCACTAAGTTTACAAACCTCCCCCAGGAGCCGTCTGTGGGCTTCACAATTACGGGGTAGCCCAGCCTTCTGGCAACCTCCTTGGCGGCTTCCCGCCCGAAGACTAAATACGTCTCCGGCGTTGGGACGCGGGCCTCTTTTAACTTAAGGTATGTGAAGTATTTGTCGTGTGAGAGTATTAGAGACATGGCGTTGTTAATGGCCACCCCTCCGCTGTGCTCATAAGTAAACGCCATGGGTATCACTCTAGATCTAGCCGCCAGCCTGATGACCCCCACCTCTCCCAGCCCCTCCGGGGCGGCCACCTCCTCAATATTAAGGGGGCGAACCTGCAACCCCAGGCTTCTCAACTCATTTAGCAATAACTTCTCGTCGAGTCTAGCCACGTCGTATACAAAGTCAATTTCCCCATGGGGGTGGAAATATGGGCTGTTTATAAATCTGACTCCTAATACTCAAATACTTTCAACACGGCTTTTATATGCCATGCCCTCTTTACTCCATGAAAACTGGTTTAGTAATAGCCCTGAGTTTTCTAGCAGTTGCCCTGGGGGGGCTCTACTTAATCTCAACTTTGAGCAACCCCTCTCTAGACGCCTTAATACTCGCCAGGGACTTGTCCCTCTCTATAACGGCCTTGGCGACTGGAATTGCAGCTCCCTTTTTGCACAGGAAGTTCACAAGCGAAGAGGAGGCTAATAATTAAATACACCAATTTCAGCCCCCCTTATGAGGACTAAGCCGCTTGTATACGCCCTCAGCGCCGTTGCAGTGGTGTTAGGCGCCTTGTTTCTCATCAGCACTATCTCGTCCCCCTCGCTGGATCCCCTCATCTTCGCCAGAGACTTAGTGACATCGATATTAGCCATTGTCTTGGGGCTCTTAGCGCCAGTTCTCATAAGGAAATTCGCCGCTGAATAGTTTCAGAGAACTCTCCGTATTTCACATGTAATATATAAAAAACACAGTGAATGGAATTCGTAGAGTTTCTAAAAACTCTGGAAGAGCCCTTACAATTCTTTTTACAGTACCGCCTGAGAAAAATGGGCCTCAGCATTGAGGACATAAGCAATGAGGAAGCTCTTGAGGCGATATCAAAAGCAGTGGGCAGCCACGTCGCGGAGCTACTATACACCATGTACCTCGAGGCTAAAACTAATAAAAGGGAGTGGCTGTTAGTAAGTGTTTATTGATATAGAGGCCTTTGCCCCTTTAAAGGCAGTTGTTAAGAGGGGGCGGTTTAAAGAGGAGTACAACGTAGAGTTATTCCTAGAGGGAGAGCGCCTCTGCCACGTCAAAATTTTCACAGGCAGACCGCCTTACTACACGCCCTGGGCAGAGGTGTTTAACATAAACCCGGTTTTCATAGGCACGGAGTGGGAGGAGAAAATCTACTGCGCCTTGCACCGGCTCATGAGCCCCGGCGATATTTTATACGTGGAATATGTAGACGACCGGGAGACTTTTATAGCTCTTCAAAAAGGAGAGGCGCCAGAGGCGACGAGGCTTGGCGCGTTGTTGCGAAAGTGCGGATTTAAAATTGTAAAGAATTGGTACCACCCAGAGGGCGGGCTGGAGGGGGGCATGAAGCTACAGGCAGTGAAAGTGTAGACTCGGCCGCGGGCGGGCTTTTCATTCAGCCGCGACCACGGCAGTCCAGCCCGTTTTCCATAAACCACAAACTTAAATATTTTGGGTCATACAGTGGGGAGGATTTTAAAGTCTTTGAACTCCCCCTTGTACTCCTCCCACTGCACTTCAATGTCCTCAACTCTTGCGCCGGGCGGGCCGATTCTAGCCCACTCCAGAACTTTCATAACTGCGTCCCGGGGCCCTTCGAGCACCGCCTCTACAGTCTTGCCGTCTGATCTGTTCCTCACCCACCCCTTAACTCCGTTTCTCATGGCCACCTCTTTCATAGACTGGCGGAAGAAGACTCCCTGCACCTTACCTCTGATAAATACGTGGGCCCGCGCCATCTCCATGTCTTGCCCTCGGGGCTGGGTATTAAATTTTTTAAGCTTGTGAAAAGGCGGCCGTGTGATACATTTAGTAGACTACGCGCTTCTCAAGCCGTATCTCACAGTAGATGAAGCAGTCGCCGGGGCTCGCAAGGCGGAGGAGCTGGGCGTCGCGGCGTATTGCGTAAATCCCATATACGCCCCTGTTGTTCGGCCTTTGTTGCGGAAAGTAAAGCTCTGCGTAGTGGCGGACTTCCCCTTTGGGGCCTTGCCAACGGCCAGCAGAATTGCCTTGGTTTCTAGGCTTGCTGAAGTGGCAGATGAGATAGACGTGGTGGCGCCTATAGGCCTCGTGAAATCGCGGAGGTGGGCCGAGGTGAGAAGGGACTTAATAAGCGTTGTGGGTGCCGCAGGCGGGAGAGTGGTAAAGGTAATCACAGAGGAGCCTTATCTAAGGGATGAGGAGAGGTATACGCTTTACGACATTATTGCAGAGGCTGGGGCCCACTTTATAAAAAGCTCCACTGGATTCGCCGAAGAGGCCTACGCCGCCAGACAGGGAAATCCTGTACACTCAACGCCGGAGAGGGCGGCGGCAATTGCCCGCTACATAAAAGAGAAGGGGTATAGACTGGGGGTGAAAATGGCGGGGGGGATTAGGACAAGGGAGCAGGCAAAGGCCATTGTTGACGCCATTGGATGGGGCGAGGACCCAGCCCGCGTCAGGCTGGGGACGTCCACCCCAGAGGCTCTTCTATAGCGCATGTCTGTTTCACTAAGAGATCCCAGCACGGCGTCCCGCCGCGTTGTAGGGCATCGGAACATTACGGCAGAAAACTTGAGCGCATTTTTGCCTCATTAACTCTGATCAGTGTTGCCGCCATTTCCTCCACCTTCGCAAAGGCATGGAGATCGCTAGGCCTAAGCTACTCAGCGACGTATCTGGCCCTTCTGTTGGTTTCTATCGCCTTCCTTGCGCTTTTCTACAGCCGCGGGCACTAATAAAAACGCACCCGGTCGCTCAGAATTAGCGGAAGCTCTCCGGGTCTGAGGTGCGCTTTGAAACTCCTCCACGGGCACTTGCAACCCCCTGAGCGCCGGCTGTGGGCGTATATATGTGTATATAAAAATTGGGCGCTTGATCTCCCCGACCTACTCCTCTGCAACTGGTAGCCGGCTAGTTAATAACTTCCAGAGTGCGAGGGATATCACTCCCAGTCCCAGGAGGATGGGGAGTATGGGGAGCCATTTTTCAACTATTTCCTGCGCCTCAATTTCCCTCCCTTTTTTAAACAGCTCCTCTGCCTTGGCCAGTTCGCTCCTTATTTTTGCCCTCCACTCCTCCAGCGCCTTCTCCCCCTGTTCTGTCAATTTGTACCTCTCGCCGAAAAGCCCCGGGCTTTTTCTCACAAGGCCCCTCTCTTCTAGCGACTTCACCACGGCCTCTACGTCGTGAGTCTCTAGGTTTAATATTTCAGCTATTTCCCGCGGGGGGATATCCGACGCCAAGGCCTCAAGAACGAGGTATTGCTGGAGGTTCACCTGCCCTTTACGGCTTTACTTTATATGTTTACCCTTTCTATTCATCCACACGACGAATAATGTCGCTATGGCCACAACCACGAGCCACGCCAGGGCGTGTATCAGACTGGGGGCAGTTGCCTGGGCTGCGGGCGTACGGGCTGTGGTCGGTTGAGCCGCGGTCTCCGTAGTTTCTGTAGGGGCTACGCCCCCCGCCTCTGTGTACCACTGAAGTATTAGCGCTCTGAGCCTCGCCGCTAGCTCTGGATTGTGTATTAACAGCCCCACTTCTCTATTCCTCTGAATTGAGTAGTAGCCCAAGTTTATCGACCCCACATATACGTAATCCCCCACTACTATGATCTTTGCCACTATGTCGTCGTCAACAGCCACGTTTATATCCGCGTTAGTTCTGGCCACAACGGCGTAATACCTCTGGTGCTGGAGGATTAGCGGGACCATGCCGGAGTCCAGATATATCTGCTCCATGGCTATGTACAAATCTCCGGGCAACGTCAAGATCCACTCTAAGCCCTCTTGTGAGTTTACCGGCGACACCAAGACCCCGGGGTAATTGTAGCGCGGGTACTTCCCGCGGAAGTCGTTTAGTACAATTGTGGCGAGTTGTCGCGCCAGCGTTGAATTGTGTATTACCAGCATCACGCCCTTGTTTCTAGTAAAGCCAGATACCGTGGGGTTGATGTTTCCAATAATTACCGTTTGGTTGTCTATTACGTAGAGCTTAGTGTGGACGTTGGGAAAGTCGTCGTTCCACTTCACCCTCACCCCGTTTTTCTCCATATACTGCGCCAAGTCCTTTGCCTGCCGGGGGACTCCCCCATACACCCTCGCCGAGAGCACTACGTATACGTCTACGCCGCGTTTTGCGGCGTCTACTAGCGCATCTGCCAGTGGTTTATAAGTGAAGACGTAAACCTCTACGTAAATAGCCCTCTTGGCGCTTTCCAGATAGTCAATTATTTTAGTGGTGTTTATAGGCGAGACTAATACGGCGTCTACTTGAAGCCTTATGGGCGTGACGGCGAGCACGATTACCGCCAGTAACAACGCCGCCATTACAAAGCGCATAAAAACGACACTGCGCCAGTATTTAAAACTTTACTAACCTGTACCAATACCTCGTGATTTTTATATCAAATCCCAACTTAACAGCCGCGTCAGCTGCCGCCCTCATCTTGGCCTCAAGCTCTTGGGGGCTGTGGGGGTTGGTAACGCCGCCTGCCTCCGGAGTCCAGTCGTAAATAGCCACAAGCCTCTTGGCCACCCTCACCATTTCCCTTAAAGCAACCTCTATATCTCTAAAGTGGTGAACAGCGGCAACTGAGATTACGGAGTCGCACTCCCCGTCGGCAAAAGGCAGGGACTCGGCCGGCGCTAGGAGGACTTTTAACAACCCCGACTTGACAAATTCCTTGAACAGACTTTTTATATACGCAACAGCCCCCGGGTCTATATCCACTGCGCATACCCTCAGCCCCCGCGCCAGTAAATACCTTGTCGTATTGCCGAAACCCGCCCCTACGTCAAGCGCCGATTCTCCCAACTCAAAGGCGTCTAAGTCCTTAAAGATTTCAGACCACATCTAGTTGTTCCAGCACATACGCCGCTACCTCCTCGGCGCTTTCCCCCCTCACCACGGCCATAAAGCCTGTGACGTGTTTAAACAAGACCCTGTCCCCGCCTATTTTTCTGAAGTCTATTATATTTGCATAACGATCAGGCCTCCAAACTGTATACGCTCCGGGGTTTCTCCTGTCTTTCACGACGATTAAAACCGGCCCGTTCAGCGCTTTTTCATCTATTAATGCGTTCCAAAGAGGAGCTGGGGGCACGTTTTCCTCCACGGCGACGGCGGCTATCTCGCCGGTAGTGATTAGTTTGTACCTCTGAGAGGATACTATTTCCGTTGCCCGCTTGGCGTCTGCGTAATGTCTCTCAAGGCCTTTTAATACGTACTGTTCTAGCTCGGGCACGGCCAAGACGGCGTAGGCGCCGAAGTCAATGCCGAAGCCCGTCTCGTATGCCTCTTTGCTTGTCGAGGCAGTTATTACGTCCTTAGACGCCGCTTGCATTAGGCGAAGTGTTTGAAACGTACGCGGGTATTTCTCAGCCAAGTCAGAGAAGGAGAGCTTCTCCGCGAGTTTAAACGCCTCGGAGAAGGCCGCCAAGTCCAGCGACAGTTTGGAATAAAGGGCGTCGGCGAGTAGGTCTAAAAACTTTGTGTCTCTCACCAGGCCGTTTGACTCGCCGAAATACTTCACCACACCGTTGTTTAACGAATTGCCGTACGGCCCAGCCCACCTTTTGGCCTCCGGCCCGTACCTGTCGAATAAATCAACCCAGTGGATCAGTGTTGCGACCAGTGGGGCGTACCTCGCCCCCACTGCCAGCGAGACTTGGATAACTGACGACGGCTCTTCTGCGGGGTCGGACACTCCGTGGTGATCTAACACGACGTATCTATCGGGAAGCCGGAATTGGTCGCCGATGTCGAACAGCACAACGTCTCCCTCTATTTTTAAAATCTCCTCAGCTGTGTTTAGTCTATACACGGCCTCAGCGCCGCTTCGCCACAACAACGCCGCGGCGAGCGTGTCGTCTGCGTGGGCCCCCCCGCCGTGAGTGACGGCCTTAAAGCCTTTTTTCTTAACTAGTTGAGACGCCTTAAGCACGTCATCAAGCCATTTCATTAAAGAATATGAATCATAAGCCATATAAGATTTAAAAACCGTAGTTGCAATAACCCGTGGTATCTGTGACAGTTCAGAACTTAGAAAAGGTTTTCCCCCCAAATGTCTACGCGTTGAGAGATGTCAACGTGACTATTAAAGACGGGGAGTTTTTAGTAGTGCTGGGCCCCTCTGGCTCCGGCAAGACGACGTTTATTCGATGTATCGCCGGCTTGGAGACGCCGACAAAAGGACGTATACTCTTCGGGGACGCTCCCGTAATAGACGTGGAGAGGGGAATCAACATCCCGCCGGCTAAGAGAAACGTCGGGATGGTTTTTCAGAACTGGGCTCTGTACCCCCACATGAAGGTGTTCGACAACATCGCCTTCCCCCTGAAGATTAAGAAATTGCCTAAGAGCGAGATTGAGAGGAGAGTAAAGGAAGTGGCCGAGGCGCTGGAGATTTCAAATCTCCTAGACCGCTACCCCCGACAGCTCTCAGGCGGGCAACAGCAGAGAGTAGCTATTGCCCGCGCCTTGGTGAAAGAGCCCCAAGTCCTTTTAATGGACGAGCCATTTTCTAATCTCGACGCCAGGCTGAGGATCTCGGCCAGGGAGTTTGTTAAAAGTCTGCAACGGCGGTTGAAAATAACTACAATACTCGTAACGCACGACCAACACGACGCCTACGCCCTAGCCGATAGGTTAATGGTTATTAATAACGGAGTTGTGCAACAGATAGGCACTACCGACGAGGTGTTGAACAACCCAGCCAATATATTTGTCGCGCAGTTCTTCGGCGACCCGCCCATTAATATACTAGAGGGCGAGGGGAGGGGGGACCACGTAGATCTCGGCGACTTGAAAATCCCCATCCCAGCCCCCCAGGGCAAATTACAAGTGGGCATCCGCCCCACGGATATATACATCGCAGACCAGCCCCTGAGCCCAGAGGACTTAGAGCTCAAACCGGGGCGTGTTTTGCTTGTGGAGTACCTGGGCTTCACCCCAGTGGCGGTAGTGAAGTGGGAGAGGATTGAGGTGAGGGCTGTGATGTATAATAAACTGAAAGAGGGCAGTCTCGCCAGGGTGTTTCTTAAAAAAGAGGGAGTAAAGCTTTTTCAAAATGGGGTGAGAATAAAATAGCGTTTTTAAAAAGAAATTTATATATTCTTGAAAAGTATGCGCCATGGGCGTCGTTATAGTGGGGTACGTGAGGACTCCCATTGGGAAATTCGGCGGCTCGCTAAAAGACGTTAAATCTCCGCACCTAGCCGCTTTTACTATAAGAAAACTGCTAGATAGAGTGGGCCTCTCCGGCAAAGAGGTCGAGGAGGTTATATTCGGCTCGACGCTTCAAGGGGGGATGGGGCAGAATTTGTCTAGATACGCGGCGTTACTCGCGGGCCTGCCCGTGGAGGTCAGCGCCTACACTGTGAACAGAGTGTGTTCTTCCGGCATGCAAGCCATAATAGAGGCGTATCGGGAAATCGCAATGGGAGACGCCTCTGTGGTCATCGCCGGCGGCGTGGACTCCATGTCCACTCAGCCCATCTGCCTGCCCGACGGCGTTAGGTGGGGCTTGAGGCATTTCATAGGAAGAAGGGAGGAGTTGAGGGATTTAATGGTATACGACGGCCTTGTGGATCCGACTAACGGCCTATTAATGGGGGAGGAGGCTGAAATGGTGGCTAGGGAGCACAAAATGACCAGAGAGGAGCTAGACTGGGTGGCATATGAGAGCCACATGAGGGCGTGGCGCGCGACGGAAAATAAGTGGTTTGACGATTTAGAGCCCATAGAGGGAGAGCTCGGCGGCGTTTATGTAAAACTGGAAAGAGACGAGGGGATAAGGCCCGACACGACGATGGAAAAACTGGCCAAGTTAAAACCCGCCTTCCGGCCCGACGGCGTTCTCACCGCGGGCAATTCCAGCCAGCTTTCAGACGGCGCCGCGGCGGTGTTGTTAATGTCTGAGGAGAAGGCGAGGGAGATGGGCGTTAAGCCCATAGCCAGGATATTAGGCTACAGCTGGCACATGGTAGAGCCCTGGCGCTTCACCGAGGCACCTGTATACGCCATACAGAAATTATTGAAAAAATTGGGCACTGAAATAGACTCCTTTGATTATTTCGAGGCCAATGAGGCCTTCGCCGTTGTAAACGTGTTAGTGCACAGAATACTCGGCGTGCCGTATGAAAAGCTAAACGTATTCGGCGGCGCTATCGCCCTTGGACACTCCTTGGGGGCCTCCGGGGCGAGGATCGTCACTACGCTAATATCTGTATTGCGGAATAAGGGAGGCCGTAGGGGCATCGCGGCGCTGTGCCACGGCACTGGCGGCGGCACTGCCATAGCGCTAGAGCTTATATAGTCGAGTTATTGTCTCACAAGTGTTTGTATACGACGTGGTTAATGCCTTGGATTATGAAAAGGCGAGGTCTATAATCACCGCTTTTATCTCCCAGTACGTGCAACGCGCCGGCTCGCGCGGAGTTGTCGTGGGGATTAGTGGAGGAGTCGACTCAACCGTCGCCGCGGCGCTTGCAGTTGAGGCCTTGGGACGCCAGAGGGTGCTGGGGCTGTTAATGCCGTCTTTATACACCCCGCCTGAGGATTTAAAAGACGCACTTGACGTAATTAATGCCCTGGGCGTGGAGTGGAAGAGAGTGGACATAACTCCAATTTACGATGCCTTTGTTAAAACTCTGCCCGACTTCTCACAAGAGAACCGAGTGGCCGCCGGCAATATTCTACCGCGGATACGGATGACCGTCTTGTACTACTACGCGAACAAGTACAATTTATTAGTAATGGGCACGGGGGACAGGAGCGAGCTGTTGCTGGGGTATTTCACGAAATACGGAGATGGCGGCGTTGACTTCTTGCCCATAGGCTCGCTGTTTAAACTACAAGTGAGGGAACTGGCCGCTAGGCTGGGATTCGCAGACATAGCTAAAAAGCCCAGCAGCCCAAGGCTCTGGCAAGGCCACACGGCGGAGGGAGAGCTGGGGGCGTCGTATGAGGTAATTGACCAAGTCTTGTACGCAGTTTTTGATTTAAAAAAGCCGCCGGAGGAGGTCAGGGGATTTTTCGGCGAGGTAGTAGATATAGTCATCACAAGAGTTAAGAAAAATATCCACAAACTGACTCCGCCTGCCTACCCAGATATAACTCCGGCTAGGAGAAATGTTTAAGAGGCGGAGGGGGCTGTTTAAAGGCGTAGTGCTTTACCTTTTGAAGTCCAAGCCCCTCAGCGGCTACGAGATTTTAAAAGAGTTGAGCAGGTTGACCTCGGGCAAGTTCGTCCCGTCGCCCGGCACGCTTTACCCGCTCCTGTCTTACCTGGAGGCGGAGGGGTTAATAGAGGCGAGGGAGAGCTACGTGGGGAGGCGCAGGAAGAAGATATACGCCCTAACGGCGGCTGGGGAGGAGCACTTGGCGAAGCTAATGGACGACGAGGAGTTCCGCAGTATAATACAGATGTTAGAAGGCGGCGGTAGGGAGGGCGATTTACTAGCCGCCGTTAGAGATGAGCTTGTGTATATAGATGAGGTTTTTGACGAAATAGAGGGGAACGACGCCGAGGTTTTAAAAGAGATGTTGGCACTGCTCAAGCGGCTGGAGGAAAAAGTCGAGGCGCGTTTAAAAAAGGCGCTGGGAGGCTAAGTTTCTGCGTATTTATGCGCTATTTTTACGCCGTGTATGTGATATATGTGGAGCGCCGCGTCTTTGAGAGTGAAGAATTTCTTGCCGCATTTTCTGCAGACAATATGTTCCACGTCCCATTGATCCCTCTCAATTGCGAGGTAGTTGGAAATCTCCTGCGGAATTTCCACGTCATTACCTACAACTATTTTTAAAATGATTGGCGGCATTGACGAAGCGGGCAGGGGTCCGGTTATCGGCCCCATGGTCATTGCAATTGTGGTAGGTGAGAGCGATGACATGATTAAAATAGGCGTGAGGGATTCCAAACGGCTCTCGCCTGGTGCCAGGGAGGCTGTGTATGAGAAGATCTTGAGAGTTGCGGCTTGTGTAAACTATGTAGTAATAGAGCCGGCGGAAATAGACGCCTACGTCTCCAGGGGCATGCTAAACGCCTTGGAGTTGAAATACACGGCGCAGTTAATTAATTTATGCCCAGCCGAGTATTACTACGTCGACTCCCCAGACGTTAACCCCAAGAGGTATGAAAGCGGGCTTGTCTTCGCCACGGGGAAGAGGGTAATCGCGCTGCACAAGGGGGAGGCGGTGCCCCAAGTGGCCGCCGCGAGTATTGTGGCTAAAGTGGTGAGAGACAGGCTTATACAATTGCTTAAAAAAGAAGTCGGCGATTTCGGCAGCGGATACCCCTCAGATCCCCGAACTTTACAGCGATTACGAGAGGGGAGAATGCCGTCTGAGTGTATAAGGTGGCAGTGGAAGACCGTTGGTGGCCGTATTGGGCTTGGGAGAAATCGGCACGAGAGTGGGGAAAATCCTGGCGACCCTCGGGGCTGAGACTTAGGGCTTTTCCAAGACGCCGTGGCGGTTTAAAGACGGCTGGTAGAGCCCTTTTGCGGCCTTCCCTCCCTCCACTTATCTACGGCGTCCCTCAACGGTTTGAACCGGCGCAGGGCGTCTAGCTGGTCAGCTAGGAGATATACTTCGCCCCTCTTCGCCTTTCCTGTTAGCGTTTTCAGCACGGCAACTTCCACATCGTCCTTCACCGTTGGCCGCGCTATTTCGAAGAAGTACGTGACTGTTGTCTCACCTTTCTTTTTCTGAACCTTGCTCCAATACCACTCCATCTTCAATTGCCTCCTCTCTCCCCCTACCTCGTACTCCACAATAACGCGCAGACGGCAGTCCTCCCCGGCGCACTGGTTTACGGGTTGGCCCGTTGACCGTCTGCCCTTCCGTTTTCCTTTCACGAATTCGTACTTCAGATCTACAACGCGGGCGATTAAGTTGCCCCTATCGTCGTAAACCGTTAGTGGCAGATCTATAGTCCCCTCCTCTCTCGCCGGTGTCAGAATCTCTATCAGCTTTTTCACTGCATCATCGCCGTGTCTGCGCTTTAACACGTCCTCAAGCTCCCTAATGAACTTTTCAGCCTCCAAGTCGCCATTCAGCGCCATGCGCTGAATCTCCCTAAGGCCGTCGTAAGTGATGTAGATTGTATAAACTCCACCGCTTCTCACCGTGAAGTCCTTGCCCTCCTCAAGCCCTGCCCCCTTCAAGGCGTTTATGACGGCGTCTTTGTGCTCCGCCCTGACGCGGATTTCGCGCCTTTTGCCGTAAACGGAGTAGTGTTCTCCCTCCCTCAGCCCGCTCTGCGCCAATGCCTCAACGGCCTTGGCGTATGCCTCTTTCGTAACGCGGATTTCGTAACGTTCAGCGCCCACTATATTAACAGTGAAGTGTACACCCTCCTTCAAACCCCTCGCCTTAAGGGTGTCCACAATAGCGTTTTTAGAGGCCTCGCTACCCGGGTGATATCGTACGTGTATTTTGTCGCTCTGGCCTCTGTAGTTAACCGTGAACTCCACACCGGCGAATTTAACGGTGTTGGGGCCGGCCTCTAGATCCCTCATTAACTGATCGTACCTATTCTCGCTGATCAGTCCCTTGTCTTTAAGCTCGTCCACAAAGCCTCTCACTGCTTTAAGCCAGTCGCCGTGGCGAATGGCAGCAATGCCGTCGGTGTAGAGCTGGACTACCCATCTCTTACCTACGCGCTTAACCTCAGCCTGGCCGCCTAAAGCCCTTAAGATAGAGGCCAGGCGCTCCGCCTTTTCGCGAGAGCCGGCGAACTTAGCATGTAGTACTTTACCAGTCCAGTACACGTTGATAGATGCTATTTCCTCCCCGTCTAACTTGAAGCGGATTACGGTCTTCGGATGGCTTCCGCTCGTGTCCAGCGGCCCCCTCTCTACGGCGATGTTTCTGTAGACGTAGTCCTCTGCCATTGTAACAACTTCCTCTAGCTTTTTGAAAAACCTTTCGTTCCTCACGTCATATGCCCACTCAATGCCGAATTTCCTTTTAATCGCCTCGTGCGTAACAACTCTAAACGCATCGGCGAATTTTGCAATGGCATCTCTAAGCTGGTACAACAAGGGTAGCATCGGCGTTATCGCCTCCAGCAATTCGTTCAGCTTGTCGCCTCTGTAGGCAATGATCTGCGAGCCTCTGCCCCTATACACTGCGCTGGGCTTAAAGCCGAGCTCCTTCAGCGCCCAAAGCCAGAACACGGTGAAGTGGTTGTGAGTCATAATCGGCTCCTCTTCATGCTCGGGGCCGCCTACTACAAGCTGAATTTCGCCTCTAAACACAGTCCCATCGTACAACACTGCGAAAATCACCGCCAGAGCCGCCTCCTCTCTAGACAGCTCTCCCCTCTTGTACGCCTCCACTGCGTACGCCAGTGGCAGGAGGACGCGGAGGTACTTGCCCAGTTTGTCTATCTCATTTATTACCTTTTCCCTCTCTTCGTCTTCTTTCTCGTTTACCTCCCTTTCTAGCTGTTTCCACCGTGCTAACAGCTCATTAACGCGGCTCCAGAACTCGCCGGCCGCCTGTTCCAAATCGGCTTTTAATTTATCGTTCATTTTAACGTCAGCTAGAGCCGTCCTCAGATCAATGCCGCTTTTCAACTGCTGGTTAAGCGCCAATAGATTTTCAAACACGGTGCGGCCTACACTCAGCACCTCGCGCACCGCCTCAGTGTACTTGCCCTCAACGCGCCACATCGGCTTTAGCCCCTCCTCGGAGGGGTATACTCTTACGAGCTCAATTCCGCCCCCAGCGTCGAGCTTAATTTCGCGCTCAGCCAGCGCCCAGTAGGTAAATGTCTGCGAGAGGTAAGAGGAGTCGCCGAGGACGTACTCACGTCCGGGGTATAGGACGGCGTCTGTGGGCAGTGCGCCGATTGTAATGGCCCTAGCCGTTTTCTTCACTATTTTTCTCGTCTTTTTCACCGCTTTTACTGCCCTCTCCCACTCCCCTCCGCCAAGCCCCTCCAGTAGTTTAGAGCCGGAGGAGGCGGCCGCCGCCAAATTAGCAACTTCTTTAAACAGCTCTACCACCTCTCCCTCCGCCGAAAGCGGTATTAGCCACTTGCCAGCCTCCCATGGGACTTTGAGGAGCACGCGGCCGTTCTCCACAAACGTGGCGTATACGAGCCTCTTGTTGTCTTCTGTTTTTTGCTCTACGCGTACTTCCACGCCCTGTCTGCCGGCCAGTATTTCTCTCATTGCGGGTTCTATCAGTAGAGTGGCAATGCGGAAGGCCAGTTTTCTGGTCTCTGACAGCTTCTCATCACCGCTGGCTGATCTAAACACCTTGTAGAAGACGAAGGGTGTATTCCTAACAGCTGACGCAATGC
>FWWM01002507.1_pt1 | contig 49226 bp, 43 predicted proteins | sample 2228351 | NCBI WGS metagenome assembly FWWM01 (sample SAMEA103939774, study PRJEB20133) | metagenome | reverse complement strand
GCCTCGTCCATTGAAACCTCCACGACGTAACCGTCAACACGGGTGAAGAAATTCTGGGCAAGCGGGGTGATATCCGCGATGTTGATGACACCGTTCTTATCGCCGTCTATCACCTCGTCAAGCGGGTCGGTCCTGTCCTCCGTTTTGTGGAAGAAATGCTCCGCCAGCGGCGTTATATCCTGGATGGAGACGACACCGTCCTGATTGTAATCGCCAACGTTCTTGTATCGCCATTCTAGAAAGTAAACTCCCTCAAGGTTAGCGACTACAAGATCGCCGATGAAGTTGTCCGTCCCTTTAGGAACCGCGGAAGTGAAGCTGGAGACCCCCCGAGATAGTAGCTGTCTAACTAGCTCAACCTTCAGGTCGCTGTAACTAGATCTAGTTGGAATCCTGGGAGCGGGAAGTTCCTCCAGGGAGCGGATAACTGATGGCAGTGAATTCCTATCCAAAGCCTGACGTTGAGAATAGGGATGATAGCCTGGACGCTCGGCTGAAGAAAAGGGCTGAATCGTAATGGTAGCCCAAGTATGAGGTTTTGCGCAGGAAACCGCTAAGATTCCCACAATTAGCAACGGGGCTAGTGTTAAATACCTCATTTTTGAACCTCCTTTTCTACGGTTTGCAAGACGTTGTCGCCTCGGCGACGCGAATTATAACAAAACTCTAAGAACATCACGAAGAGGTCCATTCAGGGAGTAATCATAAACCGAAGATTTGCAGAAGTGAAAATTAGTCCGGCAGTTCCTTTAGCCGGAGGGCATCAAGGTATAATATCTTTATGGGCGAGCTGAGGATAACTTCAAGTGGGTTTATGAACGGAGAGTTCATACCTTCAAGGTTCACCGCAGACGGCGCAGACGTCAATCCGCCGATTAAGATTGATGGCGTGCCGGAGAACGCGAAGAGCCTGGTGCTAATCATGGACGACCCGGACGCGCCCGTTGGGGTTTGGGATCACTGGGTACTCTTTAACATTCCACCCAACGTTACCGAGATTCCCGAAAACTCAACGCCGACAGGCGCAGTTCTCGGCAAGAACAGTTGGGGCAGGGCGGAATACGGAGGCCCCGCACCTCCCTCGGGCATTCACCGTTACTTCTTTAAGCTCTACGCCCTAGACACCGCGCTCAATTTGCCCGCCGGTGCCAGCAAGGCACAAGTTGAATCCGCAGCGCAGGGGCACATTCTCGCGGAAGCGACCCTTATGGGCAAATACACGCGAAGAAAGTAGCCAAGCAGTTACCCCCCCCAACACACACACACGACGATCGGCGCTCACTCCTTCAACCGCTCATTTTCAAGGATGATGAGGTAGTAGGGCTATTGACAACTCCTGAGGTTTGGCTTTTGGGATCCGCCATCTTCAGTCTCACCACCAACACCTTCAAATAGGAACAATTGGGTATTTCCGTTTCTAAGGGTGAAGAGCGCCACGTGAACAGCCCTCCAGCTTTTCACGATTTTAATCACCTCCTCTCCTGTGAGTCTCCTGTACTTTGGGAAAAAAAGACCAGAGCTCGATACTATACGCAATGAGTTCATCATATGGTGGCCAATAATATACCTCAGGTGCACCCTCCTCCCCTCCAACCCCAGTCCAGCGAAAAGGATACCAATACGGGTTACCTAACCATCGCGTACTATTCGCTAATAGGTCTCGAAGTATTAGAGTGAACTGGCTCCGCTTCTCCTCATCAGATACCACATACCAAAGCGCACGGGGAGACGCAGGGATAGAAGAATAACCGGAGGGGTAACTCTTCTCGAAAAGTATATCCATCGTCTCCGGTTGCCAGATACGGGAGCTTCTCAATTCCCCTGAAAATTGAATACTTTTAGCATTCCTAACTTCCACTGATATCAGCCCGTCCACAATAAACCGATTCTCTTTGGCAGAAAGAGGGCTTGACTCATCCGCTGGCAGGAAAAAGAGGATTAACACATCTCTATCGCTTGGTTCATAAACAACGGAAGGACTTAACAATGCACGAATTCCGCTTCCAACAACCCAGGTCGTCGCTTTAATCGTCTCGGAATCAACCGAACCGATAACCCTACCTTTCTTAAGATCTTAAGAGCCCACGTTAGTATTGCTCCGTGGTTAGGGTACAGTCCCAGCAACTTGGGAGTTCCAAAGCTCCCATAAAGGAAGACTCGCAGAGGAGATGGATGAACGTACAAATTGGTCTTCTTCAATTCCCAGTCCCTGTGCCATGCTTGCTCCACTATTTGAAGCAGTTCATCGTACCCATCTTCTATAGGGACTGGCAGAACCACTGCGATCCCTCTGTCCTCTTCCCTCTATCTAGCCAACAGTTGACTGGGCTCACCTAGCAAGAAAATGAACAAGGAAAGCTAGCAAAGCCCTGTGATTCTTGATAAGCTAGTCAGTGTAACCCGTCGCATTTGCCACTGCCCCCTTAGTCCAAGAGACCAGCGATGCCAAGTTTTAGGTATAGTTTAGCAAGGTCTATACCGCGCTCAGCGAGTAAAGAATTTTCACTGTGTGGTTCCGTAAAGGGGAAATACGTTCTTAGGGTCCATCTCACTAGTTCCTTAATCTCAGCTAAGCTAACCGATGAGCGACTACCTAGAAGGTAAAGAAGGTCGCCAACCCATTCAATCTTTTGTGATCTCTGGTTCTCATCAAAATTGGACCTCAAACCACCGGAGACCTTAGAAAACGGATTGCTTTGCCTTGGGACCCAGAATACATTAGAGCAGACACAAGGCTGAGAAGCATCGCAAACGAACTTAGACTGCGTGCAGTTTTGCCCTTGCTGACCCCATTGCTCACAATTGAAAACTTGAACACACTTGTATTGACTGGACGGACATACGAAAGACTGAGAACAACCAACCTCAACTCCCTTCTCACGACAGGCAAACCCCGCGTTTTGACAATAGAAGCCGGAAACCATCCTAAGAAAAGCAAGATTGCTCGCTTTCGCACTGAAAACTCACAGACTGACACAGGAGTAATTCTGATATGTCTGGCAGCGAAAACCCGGATTTCCCGTCGGGCCGCAATAGAACCCGACACCAGGCAAACCGGGTTCCGAAGTGCAGAAGAAATCGTAAAGATCTTCTGCCCCGTCAACGCAATCAAAGTTTCCGCAGGAGAGAGGTTAACTCGAAGCACCTTCCCCTCCGCCAACACAGGCAAACGCTTCAGCCCCAGAGCAGTCATACTGCCCAGGGCAGGTGAATTGATCGCAGTGGCATTTGAAGAAGCCTACGCAGGAAAAGTTCTCTACAGAAAAACAGGTGAAGGAAATATTTGCGCAGGTGAACCCATCGTTCGTAGCCGGGCTGTTTTAGCCAAAGCTATCCGTCGCCTCTCCAGTTCCGCAACCAAAACTGTCCGTACCCTCTCCGTTTCCGCAACCGAAGAAGTCCGAAGGTTGTCCGTCGCCGCATTGGACGTCATCCTTGCAGTGGAACATGTCCATACAGCCAAGCGGGAATCGCCGTGTGGTGAGCTCTTGAGCTAGCCTGCAGGCTAGAGCCTTGGGAACGAACGCATCCTGGGGGACATCTGCACCCTCCATAACGACTCCCTCTGCATAAAGCCTTCCACGTCTTTGCCCTTGAGACTTATTATAACGCGAATTTTAAGTTTTGTGGCAGGCGGGTTTACCCTCGGAAATAGGCGAACGTCTCCTCGGTAACGACGAATACGTATAATAGGTTCATAATGTAGTCTCAACTGAGGTAAATCCGAAGAGATGAAACCCAGGAGTTACGCCTACGATGAATTCGCGGATCACTTGCTCTACGAAGAGCTTGCTCGGCGGGAAGGCAATCCAGACAACAAGGAGACCCTGCTAAGGCTATCCCGGCAAGAGCTTGCGCACTTTAACTTCTGGAAGAAGTTCGCCCCTGAATACACCCCCCGCGTCAATCCCTTTCTCCTTCAACTGTTCCTGATGATGCGTAGAATATTGGGGCTAACCTTCACCATCAAGTTCCTTGAGAGGCACGAACACGCGGTAGTGCAAGAATATAAGAAAGCTCTGAACGAGCTTTCAGGGGTGGATAGAAAGACACTTGAAGAGCTTATTCGCGATGAGGAGGAGCACGAAAACTTCTTCATTGGGCAGTTGAAAGAGACTATCATCCAGTACATCGGCTCCATCGCGCTCGGACTAGCGGACGCGATTGTGGAGATTACCGGCGTTCACGCGGGATTCCTGGGCGTCACCGGTTCAACGCTGGTTGCAGGAATCAGCGGCATTATCGTCGGATTCTCCGCGGCAATCTCAATGGGTTCCGCCGCGTACATTCAGGCGAAGCAGGATCCTTCCCGCTCCGCATTGGCGTCGGGACTAGCCACCGGCGTTTCCTATATTGTGTCGGTCATCCTCCTTGCACTGCCCTACTTCTTGACCGGCAATATGGCTTACGCCTTTTTCATCTCCATCCTTGTCGGCGTGCTTCTGATAGCTTCCCTCACCTTCTACAGCACCGTCGTGTTTGACAGACACTTCTTGAGGGAGTTCCTAGAAGCGGTGGGATTGATGATGATTACAGCGGTTGCAACTTTCTTCCTCGGGGAGCTCCTCGGCAGGGTTTTTGGGATAAAGGGCTTCGGCGCGCACCAGTAGGGACAATACTTTCCAGGCTGATATGCAATATAATCTCTCCTATGATTATCGCCATAACGGGAACGAATGCGGCGGGCAAGGACACCGCAGCGGAGTATCTTGCGGGGAAGGGTTTCGCGCATTATTCGCTCTCGGACGAGCTAAGGGAAATCGCTAAGGAACGCGGACTTGAGCCCTCCCGGGAAAACCTCATCGCCCTCGGAAACGAACTCAGACGTTTGCACGGAACTTCGTTTCTCACCAAGCGCATTCTTGAGAGGGCGGAGGGCATTCTGCACATCGTCCTTTCAAGCATTAGGAACCCTGGCGAGCTTGAACCGGTGAAGGGCACCGACGGTTTTCGTCTCATCGCCATTGATGCGCCTTCAGAAATCCGTTATCAGCGCGCAAAGGCACGTGGAAGAATCGGTGAGGGGATAACCCTTGCGGAATTCATCCGTATGGACGCGGAGGAAATGCATGGCGGAAACACGGAACAGAATCTCGCTCAGCTCATTGACCTCGCGGACTTCAAGATTGTCAACGACGCGGGCTTTGAAGAACTTCACAAGAAGCTGGACGACGCGGTGGGGCCCCTCACCAAACCCAAACGGGCGAGCTGGGACGAGTACTTTATGAATATCGCCAAGCAGGTCGCCACGCGCTCAACCTGCGATAGAAAACACTGCGGTGCGGTGATTGTCCGCGACAGGGTAATTCTTTCCACCGGATATAATGGAAGCATCATTGGTCTTCCCCACTGCGACGACGTGGGACATATGATTGAGAACGGTCACTGCGTTAGAACCGTTCATGCGGAGATGAACGCGGTCGCTCAGGCGGCAAAAAACGGCGTGAATATCAACGGCTCAACAATTTACATCACCGCTAGCCCCTGCTGGATATGTTTCAAGCTACTTGTAAACGCGGGGATAAAGAAGATATGCTTCGGCGAGTTCTACAGGGATGAACGAATCTTTGAGGCGGCAAGACAGGCTGGCGTGGAGCTTGTGGATTTGTCATATGCGATTGAGGGTTAGCTACCACCCTAGAAAGCTTAGACTTCCAGTCTTGCGGGAGAACTTGTGCCACTCTCAATACCTACTTCCCCGCGGTCACTACTACCTCCCTTTCCACGGGGACAACATCGAAATCTGCATTATCAATCCTTACACCCGGCTTCAGCTCGAATTCATAGGATGGAGGGATAAGCTGACTAAATTCATGAAGTTGTCCTACTGCTAGTGTTACCTGCCATTTACCGGGACTGAGCCCCGCAAATGTAAAGTAACCCCGACTGTCCGTCAGCCTTTGTAGCCTAAGCGTCTCACCAGTCGCGGTCACGAGTATTCCCGGAAATCCTAAAGCCTGAGGTGACTCCTCCTGTCCACTATTCTGCTTAGTATCCGTAGTCGTCCTCCTAACCCTGCCCCTAATCTCGCAGGACCGGACCACCGGAATGTCTAGAAAGGACGTTTCTCCCGAAATTATCTGCAACGTTTGTGGTAACGCTATTAGGGGAATTGTGCCAATTCCTAAGGAGGCGAGGTCAATGGCAAGTTGCTGGTCTCCAGGATTTAACGATGGGAAGAAAAACCAACCTTCCGCGTCTGTAGCCACCTTCTCACTTCCTACAGATACTAAGACGCCTTCCTTGGCTGAACCTGTATCGGAATCGTAAACACGCCCCCGAAGGCAACCTGCTTTCGGGAACCACTTCATTGGAATGGAAAGGGGGATACGAAGTTCAAGGGCGGTTGAAAGGTCAGTTCCAAAGTTTCCAGACTGCCTCTGGAGATTGAATACGAGGGAGCGACCGCCCGGAAGCCTGTGGAGCACCTCTGTCCTGATCCAATTTACGCTGCCAGCCCTCGCGTCTGTCCTCTCCAGTATCCGGTAAACCGTCCTCTCGCTTATCCCGTACTTCTCCGCCACCGCGCTCCTGCTGGTTCCGGAATGAACCGCTAAATACACTTCTTTCCAAAGTTCAGTTCTAGCCCCAAGGATTGATAAAGTGCTACAATTACCCATAAGGGAGCCTCCTTTGGAGTTTGAATTCCACACAATTCTACAAGGAGTCTCCCCCAGCCATTATCTATGAACTTCTTAGTGCTTCTAAATCGCATTCTGTTTGTATGCGCATTTTGCGAATACGTGTCAAAAAGATGCGCGTTTGCAGGCATTTCTGCGGTTTCTCTCCTGCTGACTAGGGGAGAGCCTCTGCCCCTGGTCACTCATCCGTGCCCTTGTATCCGGAGAAGGATTCCACTTTGATTCCCTGCGGGGCAACGCCCATCCCCACTAGTAGCTTCATCATTGCGCGAACCATCTCCGGAGTTCCGCAAACGTAGAATATCGGCGCTTTGACGTCTGGCACCAGTTCAGTTATTAGGTTTGCGTCAATCCTGCCGGTTCTGCCCCTCCAGCCTTCTTGCAAGCCCGACGGCCGGGTTACGGTTATTACCAGCCGGAAATTTGGCAAGCTGTCCTGAAACTTCTGCCATTCCTCCTTATACACTATTTCATCAGGCGTCCTCACCGAATAGAGAAGGGTGATATTGTGGGGAAGCGAATTGTCAGCGCAGAATTTCAGCATTCCGCGATATGGGGTTACCCCTATTCCTCCGGCAAGGAAAACCAATGGACGGCTTGAATCCTCGGGAAGAACAAACTCTCCGTAGGGTCCCTCTGCTACTACTGCAGAACCAATTGGAAGGGAATCTAGGTGGGTCTTGAATTTGCTTTCGGATAGCATACGCATTGTAAACAAAAGGTAATCCTCAGTGGGCGAAGAAGCGATGGAAAACTCTCTAGAAAGCTCATCGGGCGTTGACGGGTTGGCTATTAAATTGACAGCCTGTCCAGCTTTGAAGTCAAACCTCCCTGAAGTAAAGGCGAAGATGAACGACTTTATGTCTGAGCCTTCTGCCTTGGAGCCTGCAAGGTTAATCTCGTGTTTTTGAAAACCGTTTGGCATAAGAAGTTTGCTAAACGTCTCTAAGTATATCCGCTTGGCGCACATTCCCGTATATTTTGCCCATTAGCGGAGGAAACCCAGTCAAAGCATTTTGAAGGCTAAGCGGAATACCGCAAGTCCTCTAGTCCCCCTACAGTAAAATCAAGGATAAGGAAAGGGGAAGGGAATCCCTTGACGAATGCGAAAAAAGGGCTTAGAATTGAGCCCTGAAAGCAGTAGTACGCCTGTTGGAAGCTTTCAGGAGGAAGGATAACGACATATGTCTGAATGGTGGACTACTCTAAGCAGTCCGATGCAGGTTTTTTACCTCATCGCGTTTATCTCCACGATTATCCTTATTCTCCAGCTCATTCTGAACTTAGTTGGGCTTGCAGGACACGATGTGGATCTAGGGGCCGGAGTAGGTACGAATCTGCCTACTGATTTTACTTTTGACCAGCCCGACCTCGCGGTCCACGGTTCCGGGCTCGGGCTTATTTCGGTAAGTACAGTTCTCGCGTTTTTTGCGGGATTTGGCTGGGGAGGAGTGGTATTGCTTACATCCGGTGCCTCAATTATAGTTGCAGTCGTTGTAGCATTTCTGATAGGCGTGGCGTTCCTTTTGATGGTGTTCTACCTTATGAGCGCGATATTCAAGCTGTCGGAGGCGGGCAATATTGACTATCGTAACGCGGTTGGGCAAATCGGGGCGGTTTACATAACTATCCCCGCCAATGGTTCGGGAAAAGGACAGGTGCAAGTGGTTGTGCAGGAACGCTTCCGAACTTTCTGAACGTTACCGCGAAACCGGAAGGGGAATCTGAAGAAAGCACGGCGAAAGGTTCGGAAGGCTCCGGGGAGGAAGGGGCGGACACAGGCGAGGAGGATAAGTAATTCTGATTGAGTCTTGAAGATCTTTCAGGAGATGGTTTTTTATGATAGGTCCAATAGGTGCAAACAGGGCACGCCAGCTGATAATGCTATGCGCCTTTCTACTGGCGTTGGCGTTTGTTAGCGGTTGTCCGAAGGAATCCGCCGATGAAGGCGAAGCGCAGTCATTCGGAAGAACCGTGGAACCAGGCGGAGAGGAATCCACCGCACCTCCAATTGAGATCGCCCCGGAGCGGGCCCCCGACACGATACCTGCTGAAACTGAGTCCAAGCCAATGAGAATCTGGTCCTTCCAATTCGCTGACGGAGGTATGATGCAATCAAGATACACAGCGGATGGGGAAAACGTAAATCCGCCATTGAACATTGATGGTGTGCCAGAAAACGCAAAGAGCCTGGCGTTAATAATGGACGACCCGGACGCGCCGAGAGGAACTTGGGTGCATTGGGTAGTTTTCAACATCTCCCCCGCAACGAAGGAAATTGCGGAGAACAGCGTTCCGGAAGGTGCCACAGTTGGCAAGAACAGCTGGGGAAGGAACGATTACGGAGGACCAGACCCGCCTAGCGGCATTCATAGATACGTATTCAAACTATACGCCCTTGATACGATGCTCAGCTTGGAAAGCTCCGCCAGCAAACAAGACGTTGAAAAAGCGATGGAAGGTCATATTCTTGCGGATGCCCAGTTCGTAGGGAGATACACTCGGGAGAAGTGATTATAGGGCTTATCCCAGAGAGAAGACAAGGAAATCCCCGACAATTATATCCCTAAGTCGTCTTCTCTATGTCGGACGATCTCGCCCTCCACAAGGTAGATTACGTCCTCCGCGATGTTCGTGGCGTGGTCGGCTACTCGCTCAAGGTGACGCGATATTGACAGTAAATCCAGGAGGCTATTGATCTCTTCGGGGAATTCAAACATTCGTGCACGGACCTTCTCATTCGCCTCCCTTCTAAGCTCGTCAATTTCGTCATCAGCCGATCGAACCGATTCTGCAATGCTGGCGTCCATATTGACTAGCGCATCAACAGCTTTCTTTACCATATTCTCTACTTTTCCCGCCATCGCGGTAAAGTCAAAGAGGTTTTTTTTGGGCGTATACGTAGCCAAACTCGCCGCCTTACTGGCAAGGCTCACAGCGAAGTCCCCAATTCTCTCGAGGTCGTTATTTATCTTTATAATCGCCATAAGGAACCTTAGGTCAATAGCAACGGGTTGGTAGAGCGCGAGAATCTTAAGACAATCTTCCTCTACTTCAACCTCAAGCTCGTCTATTTCAAAATCCCTCTGAACGACCGTTTCTGCCAACCGCAAGTCTTTAGTCTCTACAGATTTGACCGCGTTGTGCAGGCTCTCCGTAACGATGGCACTGAGGTAAACGAACTTCTTCTTAACCTTGTCAATTTCCTTTTGGAGGTGACGTGTCATCATTTCGGTTCTCCTGAGGTGTTTATCCAAACCTCCCAGTTATGTAATCTTCTGTTTCTTTCAACTTAGGCTTCGCGAAAATGTCTTGGGTCTCGCCAAATTCAACCAGCCTTCCTGACAGCAAAAATCCGGTAAAGTCGGATGCCCGCGCCGCCTGCTGCATATTGTGGGTGACTATCACCACCGTGTAATTCTCCTTGATTTTCTGCAAGAGTTCCTCTATTTTGGCTGTTCCGATGGGGTCAATCGCGGAGCAGGGCTCGTCCAATAGCAGTACCTCCGGCTCAACTGCAAGGGCACGCGCGATACAGAGTCTTTGCTGCTGTCCGCCCGACAGTTCAAGCGCGTTTTTCCTTAGACTTCCCTTAACTTCTTCCCACAGGAAGGCTTTTCGCAAGCTATCCTCCACAACCCAATCCAGCTCATTGCGTTTCCGCACGCCCAGTAACCTTGGACCATACGCTACGTTCTCATATATGGACTTCGGGAATGGGTTGGGCTTCTGGAAGACCATCCCGATGCGGAGTCTAACTTCAATGGGATCCACGTTGCTGGCGTGCAAATCCCTACCGCGGAAGATAATCTCGCCCTCCCTCCTGAAGGAAGGTATGAAATCGTTCATTCTATTAAGACACCTGATCAAAGTACTTTTCCCACAGCCAGAAGGTCCGATAATAGCGGTGATACGGTTGGAAAAAATTTCCAGGGAAACTTCGTTTAGGACTTGCTGAGTGCCATACCACACGGAAAGGTTGCGCACCCTTATCGCCGGTTCAGCTTGGACGAGGGCCAAGTCCCTCTCTCTTCTAGCCAGTTCCATTGGAATCATTGTAGTTTTTTCTGATACCTGTTCCGCAACCATATTGCAAACGCATTCATAGATAGAAGAATGATAAGCAGAACGACAATCGCAGCGGCTGCATTTACCGCAAACTCCTTCTGAGGTCTGCTGACCCAGTTAAATATCTGAATTGGCAGGACGGTGAGTGGAGACTTAAGCCCGGTAGGCAGAAAAGCGATATACGTGAGAGCGCCAATCATAATCAAGGGAGCGGTCTCGCCAATCGCGCGCGAAAGAGCAAGGATAACCCCAGTGAGAATCCCGGGCATTGCAAGAGGCATCACGTGGTACTTCGTGGTCTGCCAGCGAGTGGAACCCAAGGCGTAAGACGCTTCTCTAATGGAGGTGGGGACCGCCCTCAGCGCCTCCCGGGACGCCATTATGATGATCGGTAGAATTAGAAGCGTCATAGTTAGCGCTCCCGCAATAAGGCTCCTCTCCAGCATCATAAACCTCACAAAGATTTCCAATCCAAGGATCCCGTAGATAATTGAGGGGACGCCCGCCAAGTTGGCAATATTTATCTCAATTATACGGGTAAACCAGTTGTCGCCAGCAAACTCCTCTAGATATATCGCCGCGCCAACCCCTAGAACTACAGATATTACACCGGTTAATCCTATTAAACAAACGCTTCCTACCAGCGCGGACAGAACTCCAGCCTTTTCAGGATGTCGGGACGGATAGCTGGTCAAGAACTGGATACTTAGCCTGGGGATACCGTCAATTAGAACGTCAGTGAGGAAGACCGCGAGAAACAGGAGTGCGACTACGACCGCGGAGGCGGACGAGAAGAAAAACAACTTGTCCTTCGCTCGTTGCCCTGCGATAAGATCGTCAATTGGAACCTTTTGGACGCTCATGCGTATTTCTCGTATAGGGCTCTCTTTAGTCTGAAACTCAACACATTGAGAATAAACGTTAACACAAAAAGACTGAAACCAACGATAAAGATGGTCCGGTATTCCAGAGTCCCGTAGGGCGTGTCTCCCAGGCTGACCTGCACGATGTAGGCTGTCATCGTCTGAACCGCGCCCAGCGGGTTGAAGGTTAAGGTCGGCTGTTGCCCCGCAGCGATGGCAACTATCATTGTTTCGCCAATCGCCCTTGACACTGCAAGAATTACCGATGCGACTATCCCAGAAAACGCCGCCGGGACAACAACCTTAAGCGCTACCTGAAACTTTGAGGAGCCGAGCGCGTAACCCGCATCCCTAAGTCCCTGGGGCACGGCGAACATAGCATCCTCCGACATGGACGCAATTAACGGAAGAATCATTATTCCCATGACAATGCCCGGACTAAGGGCATTAAAACCCTGAAGCGTTGGGATGATTTTCTGAAGAATCGGCGTTACAAACAGCAGGGCGAAATAGCCGTAAACCACTGTGGGAATTCCAGCTAGTATCTCCATTATAGGCTTTACAACTTGCCTAACTCTCGGTTGAGCGTATTCCGCGAGGTAAATCGCGGAAAGCAGTCCGAGGGGAAGCGCAACCGCTACCGCTATTACCGTCGTCACTAGCGTTCCCACCAAAAGTGGTGCAATTCCGAAGTGCTTCTCAAGAAAGAGCGGTGACCATTCCTTATCCGTAAAGAAATTCCATACTGGGACATCCTTAAAGAACAGCAGGGATTCGGATAAGAGAACGAAGACAATCGCAAGAGTGGTCAGGATCGATGTCAATCCACAGAAGGTCAGAAAGCTCAGTACGATGCTCTCTCCAAACAGGATCCTCGCCCTGCTCTTCTTGTAAGCATATACGTAGGACAAACCCCTTTACCCTCCCAGGACCTGCACAACACTCTTCCCTAAATTCTTAGGGTCACCAAAGGAAGTCCCAGTTCTAAGCTTTGCGACTCTTTCTAACGCAAGAGTATAAGCCTTCTCGGGAAGCGGTATGTAGCCGACCTCTCCAGACAGATTCTTCGCATTCCGCAAGTAAAACTCTACGAACTCCTTCACCGCAGGACGCTTCAGAGACGAAACGCTCACGTAAATGAAGATGGGTCTTGATAGAGGCGCGTAAGTTCCTTCGGATACCGTGCTGGCGTTGGGTAGGATGGGTCCTTTCCCGCTGTCAACTGCGACCAAGTTCAACCTATCCGCATTTTGCTCGTAATATGCAAGCCCCAAGTATCCAAGTGCGTATTTGTCGCTGGCTATGCCCTGAACAAGCACATTGTCGTCTTCGCTAGCCGTGTAGTCCGGTCTGCTAGCATCTTCTTTCCCGCAAATAACCTCAGTAAAGTAGTCAAACGTGCCCGAGTCCGTCCCGGGACCGAAAAGCCGAATTGGCTCGTCCGGCCAACCCTTGCGGATATGACTCCACTTAGTAATTCTGCCTTTGGCTTCGGGTTCCCAAAGTTTCTTCAGTTCCCCGACGGTCATAGACTTCGCCCATGTGTTTTGCTTGTTTACGATAACTGCGAGACCGTCAAAGGCAACCGGAAGCTCAATAAAGCTAATGCCATTTGACTTCGCAAGCTCAACTTCAACGGGCTTGATGGGGCGAGACGCATTAGAGATATCTGTTTCGCCCCTGCAGAACTTCTTGAAACCTCCACCCGTTCCAGAAATCCCGACGGTAACCTTTACCTTGCGGTTAACCTTCTGGAATTCCTCCGCCACCGCCTCCGTAATCGGATAGACAGTACTGGAACCGTCAACCTTGATAATAATCTGACTGGCTGATTGGCTATCGCCGGTAGACAGATAAAGGGTGACCCCGATAACGGTCACAATGAAGATTGTGAACGTCAGAAATAACCTTAAGCGAAGAGTTTTCATGTGATAATCCTCCTTAGTTAAAATGTTTCGCTTCATTCGCATAATGCTCTGATAGCTCAATGGGTTTTTACCGCAGAAACCTTAGCCCATCACTAAGAAAATGCAAGGAATCAGTAAATCCGCACTCTTTGGGACCCTAGAACTTGAACGCAAAGTCAACCTGCCACCTGTCGTAATCAACCGGCGCTGAGAGTTTCTTGTCGTTGGAGAAGTAAGTGATACCGAAGGTGGAGTTTTTGGAGAGCTGGTACGCAAAGCTGAACTTGTGCCCTTTGCCGTCCGTTCCTCCGCCGATGAAGTCAGAATCACTGAACGCACCCACGACTGCGTCCTTTTCAACTCTGCGGTTTTCCCACCCGAGGTTCCAGCTCCCTGGATCCTTGAGCTTTCCGAGGGATATCCCGTAAAGGTAGCCCACGTCGTCGGTAGGAGCATCCCTGTTTGTTACGTAATCCGCATAGATCGTAACAGGCGTGTTCCCCGCGCTGAATCCAAACTCACCGAACAGCTCAAACTCGTTGAAGTCGTTCGCGTAATAGACGTCCTTCACGTCCGGGTCGGGGTCGGCGGTCATCGAGTTGCCAAAGCCCTTCGTTGAATCCACGAGTCCCTTCATCCCTTTCATATTGGAGTAGTTAAAGACTCCTGCGCCCAATGTCACATGAGAGCCATTTGAAGTCTTATGAGTGAAACCCCCCTGGAGCGCATAAAGCTTGCTGTCGGAAGCCCCACCTCGCTCCTCCGCCCAAAGATAACCCAGATTCAGAAAGGGTGTGGTCCTTTCACCTGAGCCTGAGAGTTTGAGTGCAAGACCTTCCGGTGTTAGGTCGCTATCCCAAAGAAGCTGGCTCCCGCCAACCGTGACAAAGTGATTCTTCATCTTTCCGCCGATCACGTGGACACTACCAGCCTTTCCCGGATGCCAGTCAAAGTAGGCAAGGTCTAATCCAAAGTCTTTAGTAGAAAACGCTCCAGAGAATGTCTGATTCGTGGACACCGGGTCAAAACCACCGCTGGCCAATCGGATGCCTAGGTCCACCCAGTCGTTCACCTTCGCGTCCACGCCAAGTCGTAGGCGCATCCTGTCGCGCTGTCTTCCCTTCTTACCTTCCTCGTCAATGTTCTCAAATCTGAAACGGTAATCCCCGTAAACCTTCAACTTTTCAACCCAGGAGGGTAGTGGCTTCGCCTCCTTCTTTTCCTCCCCTTTAGCTTGAATTAGAGCGAGTCTTTCTTCAAGCGATTCAAGCCTGGCGGAGAGGTCCTCAATTATTGCCTCCTGCTCGTCTATGATTTCTCTTAGGGCGGTTACCTCGTCTTCCAGAGCCTGGTCGGCGTTTTCGCCCGCGTGGATCTGCGGAGGAAAAGCTAAGACAAGCATTAAAGCCAATGAAAAAATCCTGTTGACCATACAATCTTCTCCTTCATTCCGATGAAATATATGGAAATGTGAGAAAAAGAATAACCGCAACAGATTAAGAAATGTTAAGGGGAAGATTATTCCTGAGTTAATTAGGGAAACTCCTTGGAGATGAGCGCTACGACGCATTACGCTTCTGGCCTTCTTGGGAGCGATAGGGTGAACGTTGTCCCTTTCCCCAATTCGCTCTTTACAGAAACGTTTCCCTTGTGCGCATTGGCGATATGCTTGACAATTGCGAGCCCTAAACCCGCGCCGGTTTCCTCCTCCCTTGCCACATCCTTGACGGTGTAGAAGCGCTCAAAAATCCTCTCCAGTTGATCTTCCTCAATCCCGATACCGTAGTCTTTCACACTTATCGTTAAGTCCTCCCCTACGACTTTCCCTTCGACCTCCACTGTCCCACCATCATTGCTGAACTTAATGGCGTTATCCACTAGGTTTGATACTGCTAGGCGCAGAAGTTGAGGATTCACGCGCTCGGTTAGGCTCTCCTCGCACTTGACTGTAACCTTTACCCATTTTCTTTCCGCGCGTTCGTAGCAACTCGCAACCGCACTATCCAGCAATTCCGAGATCTTGACTTCCTCAAGTTGAAGGCTCCTAGCGTCCGCATCCCGCTCAACTCTTGCAAGAGTAAGGAGGCTCTCAAGAACTTGATTCAGTCTGTTGGCATGCTTCACAATGACGCCCAGAAACATCTGAACGGTCTCGGGGTCTTTGGCTCCGCCATCTAAAAGCGTTTGAGCGTAGCCTTTTATGGAAGTAATGGGAGTCCTGAGTTCGTGGGAAACGTTAGCCACAAAGTCCCTCTTTATTCTCTCAATTCGTTTCTCTCGGGTAATGTCCCTTAGGACCAGCACCGCGCCTTCGCTTTGCCCTTCGGGAGTTTTCATAGCGTAACCCACAACGCTAAGAACGCGTTCGTCTCCGTTGTGGACGGTAATAGTTCCTTCCTTCTGCCCGCTACCAGCAAGAACCTCCTCTACAAGGTCAATCAAGGCGGGTATCCTGACTATCTCCTGAATAGGACGTCCCACTGACTTCTCAGTAACTGCGTTTAGTATCAATTCGCACGCTGGGTTAATGCTTAGCACGACACCTTTCGTGGACACTGCTATCACTCCTTCAGCCATGCTGGCGAGAATGGAGTTAAGCTCGTTCTGTTTGCGAAGAAGCGCGGGAAACGTCCCGTGGAGCTTATCCGCCATTTCGTTTAGGCTCAATGCGAGGGATGAGAGTTCCTCGGACCCACGGAGCGGTATACGGTGATCAAGCTCGCCCTTGGCGAACCTCTCCGCTGACCTTCCCATATCCTCAACCGGTTTGCTAATCCGCCTTGCAAAAGCGAGGATAATCCCCGCGGAGACAAGAATGACTAGAAGACCTGCTAAAGCTATTTCAATCAGAAGCCTGGTAATGGGCTGGGTGATAGCGGTGATTGGGACAGCCACGCGAACTATTCCCACTACACCTGAACGATTGCCCAGAACTTTTGCGTAGTAGAGCATTTCCTGCCCGACTGTTCTGCTGAAACGGATGGACTTCCCGAACCCTTTCGAAAAGGCCTCAACCACTTCGGGTCTCGCCCCGTGATTATCCATAAGTTCTGGTTCCGCATCCGTATCCCCTACGACGCGTCCATCTGGGAGAACGACCGTGATTCTGATTCCGGCTTTCTTTCCTCGCTCCTTACATAGGTGGTCAATTGATTCGTATTTTCCCTCTCTGAGAAGATTTACTACATCTTCATCCAGGAGACTTATCTTGGACGCAAGCTGGGCGGAGGTCTGGTCCAAATAGAAATTGCGCAGTACATTGGCGGTATACCATATCACGAGGATAACCGCCACTAGGGTTATGAGGACGTACGGGATGAAAAGTTGCCAAACTAACTTCCTCGTCAGCACCGCTATTCCTTGAACCGATAGCCGACGCCTCTCACGGTTTCGATATACTTAGCGTATGGTCCCAGCTTTTTCCTCAAACCAGCAATTTGCACGTCCACTGCACGATCGGTAACGAAGTAATCTTCTCCTCTGACCGCGTCAACTATCTGGTAACGAGAGAAAACCCAGCCGCGCCTGCTTGCTAGGAAATGCAAGATTCGAAACTCCGTGAATGTCAGGTTTACCGTTTTGTCCTTAATTCTAACCTCGTGCTTCGCTGGGATGATTAAGAGCTCATCAACTTTAACAGTCTCATCTACCGGTATAGGCGCTTTATACTTTCTTCTCAGAACTGCCCTAAGCCTCGCCATCAGCACTCGGGGTTCAAAGGGCTTAGTAACATAGTCATCCGCCCCAAGCTCAAGCCCGACTATAATGTCAGTATCCTCGGTCTTAGCGGTCAGCATAATGATAGGGATATTCGCGGTAGTAGGATTGCTCTTAAGCATTCTACAAACCTCATTACCGTCTAAACCTGGAAGCATAATATCCAGAAGGATTAGGTCGGGGACGCACGCATTGGCTGTCTTCAGCCCCTCTTCTCCCGTTCTGACTCCTGTCGCATCGAAACCCTCCCTTTGAAGGTTATACTTGAGAAGTTCAAGTATATCCTCATCATCTTCAATAATAAGAATGCGACCTTTTGGCATGTGTCTTACCTAACTTTATGTATGCACCCCTACATTATAACTCGGAATAAAGAAATGTCCATTAATTCGCGGTTAGCAGAATGTTAGACCCGTTCAATAACGACTGATACTCGGTGCCACCAACCCACTGCACTACTCCAGCGGAACCTGCAGAAAGCATTTGCCACACAACCCTATTATTTGTAATATAGCAAGCAACGAATGAACCGGATCCCGAGCACCGATGTTACCGCATCCCTCTCATTTAAACAAAATCTCCCCTGCCATTGCTGGGACAGTACTATACCTCCTGCGTCTTAGAAGGTTGGTGCGTACGTCGGTTGAAAGAAAGTACTTTGCCCAAAATCCGGAGTCTGCAAGCCAAAAGAAGTGCCTGGGGTTGTGGGCGTGTAAGTTGAGTACCCGGGGTAACCTGAGTATCCGCCCCATCCGCCCGTTAGCCCGCGCCTAATGTCAAAAATATCTCCGGTTGGGGTGTTGACCCAGAAGTCCCAGCCGGTAGCGGTTTCCCTTCCCCTCGCCTCTACCGGATATCGCGGAAATGCATTTATGAAAACTGAGAAGTAATACTCCTTCCTATCTCCTATAAATCCGAAGTTGAGGGTGGTGCAGGTGTTTCTCTTTTGAATCTGAACACGGTCAAGAAAGGCGCCCTTTCCCTGCTTTGTTTCCGCAGAATATATGTAAAACCTCCAACCGCGCTTGTAGGTCCGAGAGTATGTCCAATCAAGCCTTTGGTTGTAGTACTTATCAAAGATGTTAGTAGTCATATTAACGCGAAAGTACCAGTTATCAGCCGGAGAGTGGAATTCCCACCTTGAAGTCAATGGCGACCATGACGAGTTCTCAACGTTGTAGCTAGTTGATAGAGTAACGCCCCAGTTTTCTTCTGGGTCATAGTCGGTGTTTATGTTAAGGTTACCCCAGCGTTTATTCATTAGGTCGTAACTGCTCCGCAAGCCGAGCCGAATGATGGGAGAACCTATAAATTCCATACCAAACGTCGTATTATTCCTGGAACGAACAACCTCGCTCCTTACTGGCGGGTTTTTTACACCGTGCTGAACCGTCCTATCCCAATTAAAGTCAAACTTGAACCAGTCGCCCTTGGTATAGTTAAATCTCAAGTTCGGCCTCAGGATGTATTGCGCATTTCCATCATCGTACATATGCTGTGCAAAACCAACTGTGGAGTAAAGCCTGGCGGGCGGGCCTGAAAGCTCTTTACTAAAGCTTGTATCAGCCTTTAACCGAAACACTGAACCCAGCTCCTCCTGATCTCGGAGCTTGTCGGTAATATTGTCAAGATTTATCGCAAGCCTATCAACGAATGAATTCTTCCCAAATGCGCTCTTAGGAAAAGTTAGTTCTAGCCCAGGTTTTATGCTTCTCACGCTGTATCGATCATCACCAGTAAAGCGGTCGCCATCTAGGTCAATCGCTTGCTCCTCATAGGCAAGATTCAGAGTGTAATCGGGACGAGTGTATCGGAAGGAAGATACAAACCTACCCTCAATATCTGACGGTTTCCCGTCATTTCTCTTCCTGGTCTGCGCACTTTCTTGCACTGACAGACTCGCCCTAGGACTGATTCTGTAGCTATGATTAAGACTTAGCGAACCGGTAGTGTCCTTGGATAGAGGCACCTCGTTGCCATCTTCAGTCTTGTAGCCACCGGTAATGTTGAGGGATTGGTTCCCGCTGATTGAAGTTGTAAACTTCTTACCAGAGTAACTTAGGTTTAAATTGCTTCTAAGGGTGTTGGACCGGGAGCGGAATATTCTGTACCTGTTTTCTCTATTAACGGATAGACTGCCTTTTAATGGGCCCAGTCCGAGCTCTTGCTGAAGGGCAAGCTCGTAGTTTTGGTCTGGCTTTGCCCGCTCCCCCGTTTCCACATTTAAGGCCCCCCTGTTCTGCCTTTGGTAGAAAAAGCGCGTGTTAGTCACCCCCAAAGGAGTGAAGAAGTCCTGCCTAATCCCAAAACCTGTTCCCTGCTTCTCCGTCAGGTCAAGCTTCAGTACTCCAAGCAGGGCGGGCGCAACACTCTCCAGGTAACGGGTATCGTATGTGTAGGCGAATTTGCTGAAGAACCCTTCTGTTTGGTTGTATCCCAGATTCTGCTGTATTGGCGATTCAGTTTGTCTAAGCGGTCTGTACCTTTTCAGAGGTAGGGAAAGCTGCGGAAGGAACAAGACCTTCCTTCCACGCACGTAGCCGTAAACCCGATAGATATGGACGACTTTGTCTTTAAGCACGCGTGCTTTCTTGGCGGTCAGCTCGTACTCATACACCTTGCACCAAGGCGGGCAAGTGGTCATCCAGACGCGATACATTTCAAAATCGTCAAAGTTCCCCCTTGCGGTCTGCGCCTTGAAGTAAAGGGTGCCTCTTATCTCCGTTCCAGAGGTGTTACCGGAAACGTTCACTAGCTCAAACTCTCCGCTGTCGTAGGAAAGGTAGCCCTCGTCCGCGTAAATCACGTCATCACGCTGAACCATAGCTACCTTACCCTTCAGGTATGCGCTCTTGGCAATATCATCAATTTCAATCAGTTCCGCCTCCACTTGAATGTCGGAAAAGACCATTAGCGCGTTGCCAAGAAGCCTAACTTTCTTGTTGGCGCGGTCGTATTCAAGTTCATCAAAAGCCTCCAAATAAAGCGTACCCTCCTTAAGGGGAAGAGTAAGTTCCTTGGGCTCGGGAGCCATTTCTTTCGTTGCCACATCCACATCGGAGGAGGTAGCCACCGCTTCTGGCTTGCGGTCATCGGGAACCGAATCAGGGGAGGGTTGTAGCACCGCGGATCTGACAATAGTAAAAACTTCCCCCTCTTCATTTCCCATAGGATCACTTGACGACAGCTCTTCATCTACCTCGCTCCCCTGAGCGTCACCTTTCCCTTCATCAACGTTAGTTCGCTTTACGACCTCAATGAAGTCAGTAGTGTACGCCACTTCAGGGGTAACCTGGAGGGTGATTATGCTAAGTAAAGTCACCCCTAATAGAGGGAAGATCCCGAGCCTTAAGGGGAGTTGAGCGCGATGGGCACAGGTAAAGACCCGTGAGAATCCAAGTTCAAGTAACTTACCCTTCCCTCCTGGCGCCATCGGGGAAGCTAATTTTACCAGACCTGCTGAATGCACTTCCTACTTGAGCTGAGACGAAGACTGCGTTATCCAGGTTCAGTTAATCGCTTCAGAAATAAAAGGGGTTGGTAGAACTGTGGTTTCATTCAATAACTACCGATGCTGACTCTCTCTCCAACGCGAAGCTCACTCATTAAATCACTGGTAAGAAAAGTGCAGTTCCCCCTTGAAACAGTTTTTAGATTGGCGGTTGAAATTGGAGCGAGAGGCTTAACCCGCACTAGCCCTGTTCCTTTCTCCAAGCCGTTCATCAAGCCTATCCACAGGTTGTCACGAGGGCCATCCACCGTCATACCCTCGCTTATCACTCCGTCTTCCAGAACACTAACTAGCTTGGCGGTGGAGCTAAACGCCTCTAGGAATGGCTTTATAAGCAATGCGTATAGCGCAACCGCAAATACTGGATGATAGTAGAACGCGAATAGCCACTTCCTTTCCCCCTTGTTAGAAATCGCGCCAAGAAACTTCTCCCCAAGGGGATGCGGAAGGGAGGGAACCGTTAACTTCATATCATGCCTGGTAGCGGAGATTACTTCCTCCCACTTGGAATCTGAGAAAAAGCCCGACAGTATGAGCACATCAACTTTCGCCAGCATTTCTGGGATAAGCTCGCTAAGTTCGCCGCCGTGAACGCTCATAGTAACGAATGGAACACCAAGTTTCTTCATGAACCCGCCAAACATCGGCGTAAGGATCTCCCGCATCGTATTCTTGCGTGGAGTTTCCACAGAATGACCAACCAATCCAGCCGTGTGGAGAAGAACTCCTACCGCCGGCCTTTTATAGATTCTCACCGCGTGCGGTAACTGAGAAAAAAGTATTGCAAGTTCAACCCCTTCAATAACATCGTCTTCTTTTATAAGCTCCTCATCCGCGGGGACGAAGCTTCCCGCCGGAAGTATTCCCCCAAGCTTTTGGGGCGTTTCTGAAACAAGGAGGGATGAACCTTGTAGCTTGGCATCACTTGCCAAGATCACAGCATCAAGCCATTCAGGAATAAAGTCCCCATCGGATACTGCGTAGGCGGATTCTCTATGTTCATACTTATCCTTCAGAACTGAAGGTGAGATTTGTCCACGATACCTTAACTGGGCTAGTCCATCCCCCGCCTTAAGCTTCTCCGCGACAAAACTAGTGTTTACCGCATACCCCTCACAGATAGCGACGTGGTAAGGAGGATTCGGCGTGTGGCAAGGAATAGCCTCCGCAATCCTGCAAGAAAAGCCGTGCCTCAGGGGAACGTTCTCTGTTCCAATCGATTCCACCGATGAGAGCAAACTTTCAAGAGCTTCCCGCCAAGTGATTACGTGTTTCATTGACAGAGGATTCTATCGCAACGGCAACAAAGAAGCGTTTCACTGGGAACAGGCAAGACCACCTTCAGCTTTCGCACCCGCACTTCCTGTCCACGTGGGCGGAAAGCGTTTACGAAAACGCGGGGAAAAGGCTGAATGCCCAAAGGGAAAACCCACTAAGCTCCAGAGTTTAATCTTGCGGTGTAGCGGAAATCACGAAAGCGGTAAGTTCCTCCACCCCAACGGTTCTACCTGCTACGAAACTCACCCGCACCTCTCCTGTAGAATCGGTTACATAATTCCCGGGCTCAAGCCTACCCAAATCGTTTTTTAGCTTGAACCGAACCTCTACTCCGCTGACGGGAGTATCCGCTAGGCTAAGTACTTGGGCAACAATTTCAACCCTTGTTGCACCGTCTGCAGGCACTAACGCCCTTTCATCGCCACCAAGGGCATCGTCCGCAAAGGACAGTTTTAGCTTGGCGGGACCCGCCTTTAGAACCGTAATCTCCACATTTGCTGACTTGCCAGTCGTTTGCTCAAGGGCTTCAATGAGCACATTTCCTACTCTTTCACTAGCCTGAAAGAGCGCCTCAATATAGCCGTCCTTGTTGGTAAGCTTCTGATCCTGCGAAAGACTTCCAAAGCCTGACGCGATACGAAAGATTACTGGAAAGCCCACCGCGGGTTTTCCGTCCTTGTAGGTCAAGCGCGCGGTAATTCGGGAGAGGCTGATGCCATCGGCGACAAGAACGTCGGGAAATGCGCTGAGCTCCAGGTCAAACACGTCGGGGGTTAGGACGCTTGCGGAGCGCTGACGCTGGTAATCAATTGGATCCACAAGCTCAATGGTCAACACCGCGGAAAGGCTCGTTGGAAGCGTGAAATCAAAGCTCGCGCCTGTGGAGACGTCAAGAACGCTTATGATGTTAGTTAGCGCCACCTTCCCTGCGCGGTAAGTAAAGGTCGCCTGCCCCGTTTCATCGGTTAGCGGGCTATTGGGTATTAGAAAGCCGTCACCCTCCCTGAACGAAAGGCTGACGAACCTACCGAGCGCGGGCGAGCCGTCTTTGTCCGTAATCCTGACTGCTAGCTCCGCCTCCGTCTCTCCGTCCGCGGGAACCACCTCTAGCGTGGAAAAAACACGAACCTGATATTCGCCGAGCGCCCCTTCAGCGATGAGAACGCTTTCGTTCCCTGGAAGAAGCGGAGGCAAGACGCCAAAGTCGGTAGACGTTTCCGCTAAAAGGGGAACTGATGAAATGGAAGATACGACCGCGAATAGAAGAACGCCTGCGAATATCGCCAGCACCCTTCCCGCTGATTTTCCAGCGTTAACCTTCAAAGATTTACCTCACTCCTTTGCATTATACCAGGAAAGCCTGTCTACGTTAATAGAACCACAGAGAATTCAGGGGTTTATGTCTTCAAGGAGCTGGACGATACTAGCGGATAATTGATGCATTGAGAATTCTGTAGTTATCTTAACAGCATCCATAAAGCGAGGTGTAAACTAATGAAAGCTATAAAAGACCGCTCGCTTGGGCTAGTTAGCGTCACCGTTTTCCTAAGTCTTGTCCTCGTGCAGTGGGACTTTACAACAAACAGTAGGGAACGGGGCAATTCTGTAGGCTTCCAGTGCAGTTCCATCGCCAGGTATTCCTCTTGAAACCATTGCAGGATAGAATGCAACCCAGAGGCCAGAAAGAATTGCCTCCAAGTTTAGCCGTGCCCTTCCTAGCTCAACTATTCTCATCTCACACTTTCCGCTTTTCACGCCAAACGAAGAACGTTCCGCCGAATTGGCGATATCTCCTGATTCTTCATTGCGTTTACTAGCGTTAAAGATTGCACGTGAGTTTTCCGCAGAGGTGATCTATCAGCGTTACGAAAACCCGGTTTGGGAGGCCAGCTTGCGTTTGCCGAAGGAAGGAGAGGCTAGCGAAACTGCACTCGCCATTATCGAGCGGTATTCTGACCGAATAATCACTATAGACCCAGATAATAAGCTAACTCTTGACGCCTATCACCCGCCGGATCCCGACATAGTTGATGAATCGGAGAAGGCTTGGGGCGTAGCGCGCTTAAATCCGTGGGATGTGCGGGGTAGCCCGACAAATGAGAACTATAGAGGGCACCTACCTAGCTAAATTGGATTCTGGAATAGACACCGACCATCCGGGGCTAATGGGGAAGTACGAGCTTCCTGCACTTAGTCCTGGTTACCACCTTGATACTGCTGACCACGACCAGCTTCCTGAGGATGCCTACGGGCACGGTACTTTTATCGCAGGCATCATCGGGCAAAGGGAGGTGGGGGAGGTCCATTAGCAGGAATTGCCTTCAGAAGTAAGCCCCACACGGTTCGCGTTTCCGGGGGTTGAGAAACTTACGGAACTCAGATTAGGGTGGAGCTTGATGCGGTTTACTTTGAGTTTCTGAACCGGCTTTAGCTGAATGTCGTAGCAATGAACACGGGCTTCTCTTCGCCGGACCCGCTTGGGGATGCAATACTGAATAGACTAAATTGGCTAGTCCAAGATGCGGTTGTTAATATTGCATCAACTGGAGGCGATAACGTGGGCAACCCTTGGTGGCCCCCATCGTATGACTCGGTAATTGGAGTTTCTTGCATTAACTTCGACATTTGGCGTTATAGTCTGCCCAATTGGTATCCTGGTTCACCATACGGGAACAAGGTAGAGCTTATTGGTCTTGCAGGTGGTATAAAGAGCACTTGGAAAGACGGAACTTATAGGTTGGATACTGATTGGAGCCTCGGTGGCGAAGGAAACAGAACTACTACTTCCTCCGCTACCGCGCACGTTACTGGTCTTACCGCGGTCGTAAAGGAGATGGCGCCTGCCCTGAAGCACATGGACACCGACCACTCTTTTATGAACCTTGTATGGAGTACAGGTAGACCCCTAGTCTTCTACACGCCTGCGGGGTCCGACGGAGAAGGTACCGCAATTGGAACGGATACCGCCTATCTTGCCTGACCTTAGCGCTATTGGAGGCGTCTATGAAAGCGATTATTATTCTAAAGAACTGGCAAGGTTTCCTCTAACTCTTGATGCAGGCACAAACCCAGTTTACCTACCGCAAGGGGATATACGGATAGCTTATTCCCCGGATACGCATTACGCTGCGACAATCTAGAGTGCAGTATTGGTGAATCCGCCACCAGAAGACCCTACCGCTGGATTCGTTCGTATGGTGAAGTTGGCTTACATTTCCAAAGACCCGCAAAGCAACATTTTACAGTGGGTAGACCTTTCTTCGTCTTCACGGGCCTACGAAATCGAAGGTCTGAAATCGTTAATGGCCACTACTACGTTATGCAGGCCAGTGGCGAAGACAAGGTCAGCAAGATTACAGCGTCCCTAAATCTAGTCGGAGAATGGGACGTTCCAACCGGGGGGAACGGGAAATCTATGGCGCTTTGGGTTTATGGCGACGATAATTTCTCGTGCCTCTGGGGGAGATTGGTGAGCGGACGCTATTTTCTTTATGGATGGAACTGGATTAGCACCTTTCAAGAGGGGACATGGACCGACGAATTGATACCTCCAAATGAAGGTTTTGGCTTAGGCCCAATGGTTAGACTTGAGCGAGCTGAATTAATCCTCAGTAGAGATTAGTAAAAGGCTTTTTGTTGCTGCGGTAAGCTCGCCCAACGCGGGTGGTTCAGATGCGGAAATGATTCGGTGGGAGGTGCTTGTGGAGTAGCCCAAAATAGTAGGAACTGTTACTGTTGGCTAAATGACTGTGCCTACTCCTTGTAAAATGCCAAATCTCCTTCAGGAAAATCATTTCTTGTCCTTGGCGCGCTAAAGTAATCCAGCACGGGTATCTTGGTAAAGCTGACCTGGGTATGGTTAGTACTAAATGCGAGAGAATCGGCGCTGGCGCCACTACTGGGCTCGGTTAGGTCGTAACCAGGAGCCCACATCTCGCCGGGGGTTTGGCTGAACGGGTAATATGATGCCTGTAGGTTAGTGAAGAACTGGACGCTAAACTCATCTTCAATCGGAGCCGCTGCATCTATCTGGACCCAGGTAAACAAGGCTGTTCCTAACGGAGTGAAGGCAACCTGCGGGTCAGCGCCCGCCCAAAGTAGATGTATTACGTCCCCCTCCAAGAACCAGCTCCACTCTTGAGGCGTTTCAAACGTCCAAAGATTTTCCTTAAGCATACCTACACCTGCCTGGTAAGCAGGAACGACTTGAGGTTCGTAGGGTGGGGGTGGTTCCAGGAGCACCTCTATACGGTGCGTAAAAGCTACAAACACGTCTCTAGTAACCGGATCCACAGCAGTGTCTATTCCTTCTACCTGGATGTTACCGGGAAGATCGTGGACAGTCCATGTTTCATAACTTTCTCTTTTAGCGTATGCCAATTTAGCGTCACTGATTCCTGACTCGAAATCCAGTGTCCCTCTTCCAAGGATGACAACAGGTTCAACGGATGGAAGGTAGCTAAAAGAACAAATAGCATCCTCCTGCGAATCGTCAATCAAAACTTTCTCAAATCCAAATTCCTCAAAAAACTTCTCAATGAACCAGACCTCGTCGTTAGCACCTCTTTCCCCGACCCTATTTAGTGACACCACTATACCCAATGCATAAGACGCGATGTTGTCCATATCCAGCGAGAACGCCTCAGCGTAACCGGAAATGAGTTCAAAAGAATTCCAGCTTTGCCCGTTCGCGTCCCCCACGTATAACATTACCGCTCCGCTTCCTTCGTCAAACGCCGCTACATAAATAGCTCCAATACCGTCTCTAACTATGAGCTTGACCGCAGGATGGTAAAAAGCTCCCGTTTCAACAATGGGGAAACTTAGCCACGTCGCTGTATCGTCATCATAATAATGCAAATTCAAACCGGTCCCTCCCTTGCTATTAGTGCTGACTATCACAGGGTCTTCCTCTGAATCAACCGCGACTGCAGTATCGGTGCATTTCCACCCTGGAATCACGCTCATCCCCGTCGGCGGGGTCCCAAACGGATAGGGGCTTGGCTGTGTGGCTTCCGGGGTGGCGGTTAGAAAGTTTGTGTTAGTTGTGCTGTTTGGATTGGGTGACGCGTTGTCCCTCGCGCGGACTGCGAAGACGTATTCCGTGCCGTTCGTTAAGCCAGTTATGACGCGATTCGTCGTGCCCTCAGGCGCGGTATCCTGCGGCGAGCCCCAATCAATCCCTGTTGCGGAAGGCGCGTAGTAAATCGAATAAGTAACTGGAGGCGAATCTTCGTCAACCGCACTTGTCCAGCTTATCGTTACTTGCCCGTCGCCTGCTATTGCGGTCTGTATTCCATCAGGTCCCTGCCAAACCGGGGGAATTGTATCTGGCGCACCCGCGCTCGGCGTCGCGGTCAAAGTATTCGTATTGGTCGTCGAGTTGGCGGGATTCGCGGAATCTCTCGCCCTCACGCCGAAGACGTACTCAACGTCGTTTGTTAGACCTTCAACCAGATAAGAAGTCGTGCCCTCAGCCACTTCCTGTTGAGGTGAGTCCCAGTTGATTGCCTGTGAAGATTCATTCCAGAAAAGTAAGTACGTTACCGGCGGGGAGTCCGCGTCAATAGCCGGCGTCCAACTAATCTGGACTTTGCCGTTTCCTGGGCTTGCGGATTGAATGCCCGCTGGTCCCTGCCAATCAGGCGGCGTTACGTCTTCGCCGACGGGTCGGAACGGGTAAATATCGTCCGAGCGCGCTCCCACCTCTCCGTCAGCGTAGGCGTATAGTCTGTAAAAAGTATTTTCATCCTGATTTGGCGGAGTATCCGTGTAAGTGTAAGTTAGCCTTCCCGGCGGGGCGGTTTCAAAGTCGGGTCTGCTGGCGCTAACTTCCGAGTCCGACGGATTATCAACGTTGGGAAGATACCCCTCCGGCGCCATACCTAGACGCCAAACGCGATAACCCTGAATTCTGCTAAAGAAGTTCTCCGCAATGGGCGTAATGTCGGAAATACTTATTAAGCCGTTGCCATCACCATCCACCACCTCCATAACAGCCGGGTTATCGTCACTTCTGTATCCCCAGAACTCCGCTACCGGCGTAACATCGGAAATGCTTACCGTTCCGTCCCGATTGTAATCCCCTTTGTTCTTCTCTTTCCAAACGAAAGTCAGGTTGCCATTTACGAGGTCGGAAGTATCCACGGTTATTTCGTTTCTGCTGATGTGGTTGGTAGAATCGCTCGGAGGAATTGATACAGCCTTCCGCGTTTCCCTCCTTCCCTGGGCGAAGGTCATCGTAAATAGACTGCCTTGAGTAGGTCTAAGTTCCCTGTAAGGATTCACGTAGCTTACCGCCACTGGAACAAAGCCTTCTAAATCCATTACTGCCAGGGATACGGTTTTCTCCTCCCCGCCCCAGGCTTCTCCCACGTGAAACGAAATAGGCTTCCAGCCTCTCGGATAGAGGACTCTTGCGTTTAAGTCTGGTTCGAGGCTTTTTCCTTCTATAACATTTACGGCAATAACTACCTGTCCGTCCGAAGCGGATTTTTCCACGCCTATGGCATAAGACCGCTCCGCTAGCTCCACGCCCGATTGAGCGGAGATCATTTCTACGGAAAAAGCTTGGAGCTCCGAACCGACAGTCACTCGGTTGGGAGATGAAATGTCAGAGGATTTCCCACAGGCGATCAGAATTAGGCTTGTGAAAATCACCATAGGAATGGCTAGAACGACAAACGCGAAACAGGGAAATCCAGAGGCGGTTGAATACCTGCAATCAGGCTCTATCAATTTTGACCTCATACCTTTGACCTCCGTTGCTTAGGAAACCTTGCTTCTAGATTCAGTGATTCGGGTGTGCGCCTTTGAAGAAGGAGACGCAAACGATAGTTGGAACCATCAAACAAACCCTTATACTTACCTCTTCCGATAGGCGACATCACCTCGCCGAATAGAATGCTCGCACTTTCCTGGTTTGTGCCACTTTAGGACTCTCTTACCTTGGGGGTTAAAACCTTGGTCCCACACGTCCAAACTGTAGATCAGCCAGGGACCGTCGCCGAATTCCTTTCTCTGAAGACGATTGAGCGTCATTCCTGCCGCGAACTGAAGCCTATCCTCAAGCTTACCGATATGCCCCTCCAAAACGCGAACTTCCGCGCCATCCAACTCAGAAGATTCCATAAGTAACCATAGAGCGTCAAAGTATCTGTCGGAAAGGTCCAGCAAAGTTTCCCTCTGAATAGGGCTTACCAGTAGCGCATGTCCGTAGGACTTACCAGGCTCCTGCAAGAGAATTGGAGGATGACCCTCCTTGAGAGGGTAGAACTTCCGGTGTTGAACCCTGGGAGGCTCCACCCATTTAAGAATGTGCCGAGCCTCTTCGGGAATCGGGGCAGGCTTGATCCCTCCATCGCGCTTCCCACTCCTCCACTTGGAATCTCTATGCCTCGTCAAGTAATCTACGCGCCAGTTCCTCAGCGTTTCTTCATCTAGCCACCCGTCATCGGCGAACAGCCAAAGGAGACCGTCATCCTCGCACGCAAACTTGACTGCCGAATTGCCTTCGTCAGTAGGATTATTGCCCTCTGCCAGCCCGACCTGCGACCTGAAGCCAAGAATGATTACAAACCCAACAAGCCCGATAAACTTTCCTAGAATAAACTTCATATGCGTCCCCTTTCTAAATGCAAAGTGCTTTACTAATTATACATAAGTTTAAGCGAAGAATATTGGATAGGGAAGAGCCTTAACGCCAATGAGCACTTCATCCGTTCGCTGTGATTGGAATTACTTTCAGGACCGAAGGCGTATAATCCTCAGTGAATTCCCCAAATGAGGAACTCTTATGGAAGTCAAGAAATCCTACAAGTCGTTTGAGTACCGTTTATCACTTACAAGGACTGGAAATCGCATCTGCGCGATCAACTTTGCGGAGGGCAAACCCATCCTTGAGGTTTCTTCCCCCCAGGAATTTGGAGGGCCGCCGGGAAATATTAGCCCAGAGGATATGCTTCTTGGCGCGATTTCCGCTTGCAATATGACTACCTTTGAATTCTTCGCGGAACGGTCAAAGCTTAGGTTCACAGAATATAAATCAGAAGGGTGGGCGCTCGCTGAACACGAGGGAAACTCTTACCGATTCACCCAAGTGAAACTGAAGGTAACCATTACCATACCTGACGAGAGCCAAAAGGAAGTCGCCCTTGACGCAATAGATAAGTCCCACAGGTACTGCCTTATCTCCAATAGCCTTAAGGCAGAGGTTGAAGTGGAGCCTGAAATCATCGTCCAAGGTTAGGGGGCTCAGGGGTTACCTTCAGGGGGGGCAACATAACCGTTCCCCCGAGCCTTTGAAGAAGGTTGAGCATCTGCCCTAGCCACCCTTTAGAGCAATGCCCTGAATAACATGGCACACCCTTTCACAGGCGTCCAGCGCGTCCTCCTCACCGTCAAACGCGGAATTCAACACAAAGTAGGGGAATTGCAAGCAGAGCCCCAGCTAGCGGTAGTAGTTATAGATGGGTTTCGGTTGCGCACTATCTTGGTGAGGCGCTAGGGCTACTTTCCTGTTTCTTGAGTTAGAACATCAAAAGGTTTCAAACTGGAGCTGATGGAGAATTCTCCTGTTGTTTCCGCAAGAAAGTTCGGTGCCAAGTCTTCCAAACTCGCTGATTTTAGGTCTTTCGTAAGCTCAATCAAATACAGCCCTGCCCTGTCTTCAACCTTTCCATAACCAGCTAGAAGTTTGCCGTCAGGGCTCAACTGCCAATTATCAGATGTGAATCCGTTAAGCTCTGAAATGTTGACTGGGAAACCGTTATTTTCACTCTCTTCTAGCGCCTGCCAGACGACGATTTCCCCTCCTTCCAATTGCCAAGCGATGGTTGACGCGTCAATACTAGCCTGCAAGTTTGATTTCTTGGCTTCCGTCCCGCTGACTTGCTTCTGCCTTCCAGCCTGAAAGTCATAAAGAACGACCTCACCAGTGGAAAGGATGAATACTTCGTTAGCGCCCTTCGTAGTTAGCCTGCCCTCGTAAATAGAGAATGGAACCTTGGCAACCTCGCTAATCGTGCCAGAGAACTCGTCTATGGCGAGGACGCGCGCGTTGCCTTGAGCATCCATCAAGAGCGCCTTATCCCCGTCAGGCGATACGTCCAGAACCTTTTCACCCTCCCTTCCAAGGGGGACAAAGCCCGTATCTCTTCTGTAAACGTAACCTCTAGGCATCAGATCTCCCTCACTGAGCCTAAGATTGAAGAATACCCGCTCACTAGGTCTTACTGGGAAAACTTTCTCAACCTTCCCAGTGCTTGGCGTGTAAGTTAAGGGAACCCTTAGACTAGGGATATGGAGGAGGGAGAAGCCATCCTCCCCAATAACAGCTATATTCTCACCGCCTGGCGCAAGGTAAACCTTGAGCGGTGAGAAAGTGAGTGGAACATGGTAAACGCTTGCACCGTCAAACTCAACTAGTCTAAGCTCAGATTCTTCGGTTTCTTGAGTGGCGGAAGAAGTGACAAAAGCTACTGGGTAGCGGTAATCCGGAGCTTTCTTGTAGACTTCTACCGCAACTGGGTCCGCGTCAAAGGAATTGCCATCAGCGTCAACGACCGTAAGCTGAAGCTGATACTTACCTGGCGTGTCAACGATGAATCTGGGAAATTCATCATCGCTGAACAGGTCTCCCAGCTTCCAACGGTAGAAGAGCGGATACTTTCCACCGGACACAGTGGCTCTTGGAGTTAGCAGGGTCGGAGCGGTAGCGATTATTCTGCTTGGAAGGTTTATACCTGCGGTGAGCTTTCCTCCCCCAGCAGGAACGGGCATTGTTCTGGTAAGCCTTTGTATTCCGTCATCAACGATTAACTTGACTGTGTAGACGCCAGCCTTCGCATATTTCTTCGTTATAACCACTCCTGACTTGGTTGTTCCATCACCTAGGTCCCACGTTACTACCGCGCCTTTGGGAATTCTTACTGCGGAAAGCTTGACCGTCTGCCCGTCGTTCACAATTTCCGCGCTAATATCTGGTGCCAAACCGAACGGTTCCAGTCCAGTAAAACCCTCCTCGAATCCGCCGATCCTGACCGGCACAAAAAGTTTGGCGGACTGCCCGAACGAGTCGGTAAGTGCGACACTTAGAACGTCGTAACCGCTATTTTCAAACGTGAAACTGAAGGATGTCTTCTCAGTAATGAAATGCCTTCCGTCAGTGGAAGCGATGCGCAACTTCATTGGAGGGAAGGCGCCCTCCGCAAGAACGGAAAATTCAACCTTGCCCGGTGCGTCAAGCCTGACAGTCTCCGGCATAATCCTGGCTCTAAGTTCCTTTGATGGATGCTTGTACTCCCCAACAACCTCGGAAGATGCCTCTCCTAGCGCGGTTGCTCCTTCCGCATCCGTTACGCTTACTCTGGCGGTGAACTTTCCGCGGTTAATCGGCGATAGGGTAAGTGCCTGCTCAACGGAAGTTTCGCCATTTGAGAACTCCCACGAAAACTTGTAGGGAGGTGTTCCGCCGGTCACGCTAACGCCCGCGAAGAGCTTACCACCTAGAACCACCTTCTTTGGAAATAGAAGGACCGAGGCTCTAATCGGCAGTCTTGGCGCGGTATGATTCTGCGGAAGTTGAACGGTGGCATAGGCTAAGTCCCAAGCTGGAGGACGGTGGTTATCTTCCACCTTTAACAACGTTAAAACCTTCCCATAGTCCAAGTAATTTTCCTCAGCTATTTCCCTTCCGCCAATTTCATCAAAAACTCCATCCGCGTCAAAATCCCACAGGTACTTAGTGATGGCGCCATCCGGGTCTTGGGAGCCTTCCGCGGAATACCTCACTTGGAATTCAGTCAACCCCTTCGCTTCCATAACTTCCTTCCTCCCCTTCACTTCTATCTCAAACGAAGACTTACCGTCAGATTCTGGGGATATCAGTTTTTCCCTCGGGACTTCCTCTATATCATCTATTCTTGGGACTTCGTCGGTGCTTTCCTTAATGTCGGGATTTTGCGACTCTACCCGAGGAGGGGTTAACGTCTCTTCTTTGGCATCCGCCTCCCCATCCATAGTCTCATCTGCACTTTTGGGTGCGAGCTTTTCAAGGGTTGCGTTCTCTTCTAGGATGGCATTGCCTTCAGGCGAAGGGGTGCCTTCCCTCGGTTCTTCCTCTACCGTCTCTTCCTTTTCCTCCTGCACTTCGGTCTTTGGACTCTCTTCTGCTTCTTTCTCCTCCACGGTTATTAGCTCAAAACTAAGCTTTGCGGAAGGCGGAATATTAACCAGAGGCTCCCTTGAATCTGAAACCCTAAGGGCATAGGTTCCAGCCTGGTAAATCTCTACGGACAAAATGTTGTTAAAGACATCCAGACTTCCGCCACTGACGGGGAACCACTGCCCACGGGTTTCCCTCACGATAAATATGTTTTCCTCGTTTTGATTCTGCGCCAGGTCATCGTCAAAGTAGTGAAGACGAAGTAGCGCTGGTTTCTTGAACCTAATGGTTTCAGGCGAAATGACGTAGGCGGTTTCCCTTATGAATCCTTCTGGCGCGTTATCAGCGAGGCTGACGCCCACGTAAGTGTCCGAGTCCAAGGAACCGCCTGGGATAGTCAGCTTGCAGTTTCTAAGTGTAATCTCTGCGCCAAATGTCCCGACCAGCTTCCTAGCGCTATTCGGCCCTAGCTCTTCAGCTAACAACTGTTCCGCGGTTTTCTCAGGCTCGGTAGCGCGCTCAACCGCCCTGCCGGTTGGACCAACCGACTGGCAGGCGTAGAAAAGAATTGGCGCCAGCACATAAACGCCAAGCCTGAGTATCCTATCTAGCGGCTCCATTAATTTACCACTTAACCATTTTGTGGGAGAAATCGGGCAGATTGTTCATTTCCTCCTGACGCTAAGAATTATATCACCGTGGTTTCTCCTGCAATTCCGTTATATTCCCGTCGGTTTTTGGTTAACTACCACTTTCGGGTGGTAGAATGAATAAGTTGGAATGAAGAAAATAGGTACTCATTGGATGCGTAACGCAACTCTTGCGGGCGGTGCAATCCCGCTGATATTGCTTCTTGCTTTCAGTGCCTGCACAAGTAGTAAAGGCAAGGGGTCACCTAGCGCCATTTCCCTTACTGAAGTTAAGAATGCAAGCGTTTCCGAGGGTGTAGCGTTAGGTGAGCATCAAATGGAATGGCCCTTTGAGCGTCCTTATGCCGGCCCCTACCGCTTGCCGAGAAATCGCATCGCTTACACCCCTGAAACGCTGGAAACGTACCCATTCCTTAAGGACTTGAGCATCAAGCCGGGAATTTACTCACTGCGCGAACGTACTACCTTTGGTAAGACCGCTTCCACTGTGGATATATCCCACGACGGTTTTATTGCTCCAGCGACTGGCAACGTTAAGTGCCTAGTCATAAAGGTTCAATACGACTCCACCAAGAATAATCCGGCTTGGACTAATGCAGAGATAAGGAGGCGCTTTTTTGACCCCGACAGCTCAATCCCCGGTGGAAGTATGCGCGACTTCTACTTCAATCAATCGTATGGCAGTCTCACCCTTACAGGAGATATTTATCCCTCCGCGGATGGAGTGTATTATCAAATCAGTGGTGTCCCACGTTGGTCCGGGGGCACCGGATACGGAACTGTTTACCTAGACCGAAGCCAGTGGCTTAGTCTAATTGGTCAGGCTGATGCGGATATCAACTTCGCGGATTACGACGTTGACGGGAATGGAAACGTTGATGCGCTTCTCGTCTTGTATCGCAATTTCGATAACGACGACAACCCCGGATCGTCCTATGAGCACCGTGAGTACGTGGGCCCCGTTTACTGGGCTCCAACGATTTATTTGTCCGACGTCTATAGAGACGGGAAGTACTTGTTGCGCGGAGGCTTTCTAGATAGTAGCTCTGTAACAGATTACGATTTCACCGCCTTCCACGAATTTGGGCATATTCTTGGACTCCCCGACCTTTACGATTACGGAGGAGACTATGCGGGCAGAGATAACCCTGGCCCCGACGGCGACGAAAGCTGGGGGAATGGTTGGTGGGAATTGATGGCTGCAGGGAATTACGTCTGGCCTCCCCAAAACCTATCCGCGCTCAGCAAGTACACCCTTGGATGGGTGGAGCCAATCAACATTGACGCAAATAGGAAGGGGCTGAGGATACCGCCAGTGGAAGGTGGCATTAACCGCATTTATCGCGCCTGGAAAAACGGTGAGATGGGGCCCGAGTATTTCCTACTTGAAAATAGGGGGACTAATGGTCAGTGGTTGTATAAATCTCCTGGGGTATGGCCAAGTCTTCTATATAGGGACAAAACGCCTTCCTCTTCCGACCTTAGAGATCTCCCTCCCGGCCTTCTCATCTGGCACGTGGACGAAAACGTCTACAACGCGGTTGGCAACTATGGCTGGGGCTGTAACGATTGGGAAGAGCATAAGTTCCTGGACATGGAGGAAAACTCCGTGACCTACCAATTTCTTTACAGCGGAGTAATCGTGGACGCTGGCAGACGTGACAGCCGCAGAGATTACCTAGGCGGAACCTATGACCCTTGGCCGCAGACATTCGGGGCAACTTACGACAGCTTTACCGCGAATACCGTCCCGAACTCAAACGCCTACGATGGAACACCCACCATTTCAATCACCAACATAAGAAGGGATGGGGTTGATATTCTTGTGGATATCTCGGTTGGCGACCCAGACATTGAATTCACCCTCCCGAAGGCAGTGCAATCCGGCGTCCTATCCTTCACTCCTAGCCTCGCTCAAAACGTTAATCAGGTGGAGTATACCTTCAACGGCGAGGGTCCGGTGATAGCGGTGGAGGCTCCATACACGTTTGAGTATGATGCAAGTTCTCTTCCCTTCGGTAGCTATGAATTCTCCGCGCTTGCTCGCGGTGAGGCTACGGACGCAACAGACTTCGTAACTTTCCACGTCATTGTGGATAATTCAACCGGCGCATTCCCGTTTATGGAGAACTATGAGCGTTTGCCATACCAATCCGCAGGCACGGGATTCACGTCCTCAAGTCCATTCAAGGCTCAGTCAACTGGTTTTGGCAACTCTTCAGGCTCCTTCGGCATTTATGATGCGGGGGTCGGTTACTTGAATAACCTGCGCGCCCTATTGGTTCTTCCTCTTATTGACCTAACTCAGGTTTCAGCCCCAACCCTAGTTTTCAGGCAAAAGTACAATCTTGAAGAGAATGCGGATTTCTTGAGCGTCGTTGTAAGTACTGACGATTTCGGGACTGTTTACGAGGTTCCAAAGACGAGGGGTGGACGTGATGCAATCTACACCGGCTTTAGAGACAGTGGCTGGCAAACCGCTGAAGTTAACCTAACCCCGTGGGCGGGGCAGAAGGTAAGAATTGGTTTCTTATTCACCTCGGACGCGGAAGGGGTCGGGGAAGATCCTGGAAGCTCCGCAGGTTGGTGGATAGATAACATCGTCATTGCCCAGGATTACGCTGATACCATTCCTTTCATTACAGACCCGGGTATTGATCCGCGTTCCGTTGTTGGACTGGCGGTGCAAAGGCCGGAGCTTAACATTACCCCTGTAACCGAGAATGATCCAGCCGGTATTCTTTACACGCTCATTACCGCTACCGGGGTCCTTGAGGGTGAGATAACCGCGTCTCCCTTTAACGTCGTCTTGGATTTGTCAAGCTTTGGGAATCAGACTGCGGAACTTGTTCTTCAGCCAAGAACCGTAGGTGGGTTTCTAGGTCCTGCGGTTTCAACGCCGTTTTTTATCTACAACCTACGTGGTGACGCGAACGCGGATGGCGTTGTGAACGAGCTTGACCTCGTTCCGATAATGTTGTCCTTCGGAATAAATGCTCAGTCAGCTGAATACTTTCCCTGGCTTGATGGAAACGCGGATGGCGAAGTGGATGAGAGGGACGCCTCCGCAGTGGGTTATTTCTTTGGCGAGAGCTAATCTTGACCTCCTATACCTCCTGCATTGGGGCTGGGGAGACCGACCTTACTCATTCCGTGAGAAGTTTTTGATAACCTGTTTGCAAATTTTTTAGCTTATTTAATGCGCGAATCGGTTTACAGCAGAAAGGGTAGTTTCTAGAATGGCTTTACGTGGAGGGAATAAAGGAGCAGGCGAAAACTTTGCTCCGGCGGACGAAAGTCATATTAGACCCAGTCCCCGTTTGTATCTTCCGAATTGATATAATCTAAACAACTGTTTATATGCCTAGCTTCCCCATTCTCTCCGAATGGATATTAGAAGGGAAAGCTTTATGGAAAGTGTTGTTGAATCCACGCCAGAGTTTCTGAGGAGAATACCGCCTCACTCTAAGGAGTTAGAGCAGGCGGTTCTCGGCGCGATTATGCAGGAACCGTTGGATGGCTTGTCGGTAGCCCAGGAACTCATAACCAATGAGAGTTTCTATTACGAGAGCCACCAGATAGTCTTTGATACGTGCCTTCGTCTCCACAGAAAAGGGGTGCCCTGCGACGCTATGAGCGTGATTGAGGAGCTCAGGGCAAGGGAGCTACTTTCTCGCGCGGGTGGAGAAAGCTACATTTACGCGCTAGTCTCCGCGGTTCCAGATGCCTCTGCGATAGAGAGCCACACTCGCCTTCTTCACGAGAAATACCTTCTGCGCAAGCTTATTCAGGAGTGCAATGAAATAGTTAAGGAAGCTTACGACCAGGAGATAGACGTAACTGAGCTTTTAGACAAGGCGGAGCGGGAGATTCTCCAGCTTGATCAGAGCCTTCTAGGTGGGCGTGTCTTTGACCTAGACACCGCTATAAGAGAATTCATAAATAGCTATGAGATTGAGGAGGTCTTGGACGAAGATGGAGAGATTCGCACAACACTCAAGAAAGCCAGAGGAATGGAGACAGGTTATCCGCTCTTAGACAAGAAGCTTGGTGGTCTTAAGAAGGGCGACCTGATTATTGTTGCCGCTCGTCCCGGTGTCGGGAAGACCGCGCTTATCCTGAACTTCGCTTACAACATGGCGCTTAAGGGAAAGCGCATAGGGATCTTCAGTATGGAGATGAGCAAGGAACAGCTTGCTTTGAGATTCTTATCAATGGCGACTAGCATTCCGAGTGATAGATTGGACCAGGGCAATTTCACGCGTGAGGAGATCCAGCGGTTAACCCGTAGATACGAGGAGATGGCGAACCTCCCAATTTTTATTGACGACTCTTCGGTTCTAAACATACGCGCTCTTAGGAATCGTGCAAGGCGGATGTTTGCCCAATACCACTTAGACATTGTTTTCGTAGACTACCTACAACTAATGGAAGGGCTTAAGCCTGGCGAGGGTGGTCGCGTTCAGGAGGTTACGGAGATTTCGCGGGGACTAAAGCAGATTGCCCGTGAGCTGGAAGTTCCGGTTGTCGCCTGTAGCCAGCTTTCACGACAGGTGGAGCACAGAAGCGTCCACCGCCCAATCCTTTCGGACCTCCGTGAATCGGGCTCGTTGGAGCAGGACGCGGATGTAGTCATTCTTATGTACCGTGAGGACTACTACGATAAACAGCGTGGAGAGGTTCTAATCCCGCCAGAGTCAGCGCCAGTCGGAATAAGGGTTGAACTCAATGTAGCAAAGCACCGAAACGGCCCCACCGGCTTCATCTACCTCACATACCTTCATCCCTTCTTGAGGTTTGAATCCTACACAGGCGAGGACGTTCCCCTACCGGAATACTAGAGGAAGCGAATACTTAGCGGGTTCGGTGGATACCCTTAAAACTCACATTAGGCGTGCAATCCTTTCTAGTCCAGAGAATAAAATATAATGAGTCTATGCGTCCGGATTTGGACTCCAGGCATTTACATTGAGATGTTTCTCAAGGTGCGATGATCCAAAAGGAGAAGTGATTTGAGAATACTGGTTGTTGGAAATGGCGGTCGTGAATCTGCGCTGGCTAATACGCTTCTCGTATCGCCAAAAGTCACTCGGCTTTACATTACGCCTGAGAATTTCAGCGTCATTGACCCGTTTGATAGGGGAAGGGTTTACATGCGCGATATTCCCGCCACGGATACAGAAGCGCTACTGAAGTTTGCCCTATCGGAGGAGATTCACCTGACGGTCGTGGGGCCGGAGGCTCCTCTTGCGCTTGGAATTGTGGACGCTTTCCGAGCGGAAGGCTTGAGGATTATAGGACCGGATAAACGTGCAGCTAAACTTGAGTCTAGTAAGACTTTTGCCAAGAACTTTATGGAGAAATACCGCATACCAACCGCCCGGGCTAAGTCCTTTTCCAAGTACGAAGATGCGCTGAAGTACGTTACGGGATCTACGTTTCCAGTGGTAATCAAGGCTGATGGACTAGCGGCTGGAAAGGGCGTAGTTATTTGCGAGGATTTTGAGCACGCTAAAGAAGCCCTTGAGCAGATGATGGTTAAGGACGTATTCAAGGGAGCAGGCAAGCAAGTGCTGGTTGAGGATTACCTCGCGGGCAAGGAGATTTCCTTCTTTTGCCTTTTTGACGGCAAGGACATCTTGGAGATGCCCCCAGTTTCAGACTATAAACGCCTTAGGGACAACGACGAAGGACCGAACACTGGGGGAATGGGATGCGTCTGTCCAAGTCCCTACGCTACGCCGGAGGTAATTGAGGAATGGAGAGTGAAGATAGTGGGTCCCTTTGTTTCTGGTTGCCTGGCGGAGGGATTTGATTACCGCGGTTTCATTTATTTTGGAACCATTGTTACCGATGAGGGTTTGAAGGTCCTTGAGTTCAACGTCCGTCACGGAGATCCGGAGGCACAGGCGGTTATGCCAGTTCTTCTAGGAGACCTGCTAGAGCTACTACTGGCGGTAGAAAGTGGAAGGCTCGCTAAAGCGAGCGCGAAGTTCTCTGACGAGGCAACAGTTACCGTCGTGCTAGCCAGCAAGAACTACCCTTACGCGAGCTCCACCCCCGCAAGGATTGAAGGGCTTGAAAGGGTTTATGAGAGTCAATTGGAAGGGGATGAGTTTCCGAACGGAACCATTTACCGAAGGCTCCCCCGGGTAAACGCCTTCTTTGCAGGCGTTACGAAGTGCACCAGCTTCGTCCCCGAGGAAGTATCAAGCGCGGAGGGTGTGGGGGAATCCGTGGCAAGGAGCTTGCGCCCAGGGTCGGAGCGCGCCGAGTTCATCGCCAGCGGTGGAAGAATCCTCAGCATCACCGCCCGCGGGAAGGATCTCTCCGATGCGCGTAGGCTCGCCTATGAAGTCGTCGGTAATATCCATTTTGATGGTATGCAGTTTAGAACTGATATCGGAAAGCTGAGGTAGTAGGTATTCCAAGTGTAGCGTCCATCTCTTGAACCTCCGCCCAGCTTTCACCCCTATGCTAGAATCCGCTCAACTATGAAACTTGATATGGTTAAAATGATGAAGCAGGTGCAGGCAATGCAAGAAGAGATGCAGAGGAGATTAGCAGAAGCGCGTGAGAGGCTACGGTCCACCACGGTAGTCGGTAGCGCCGGAGGTGGACTCATTGAGGTTGAAATGAATGGCGAGCGCGAGCTTATTCGCGTTAGCCTTAAACCGGAGACCTTTCGCACTCTTGGATTTCAGAACCTCCAGGAAGAGCCAACTAACGAGAATATCCGTGAAACCGCGCAGGAGCTGAGCGATTTAATCTTCGCGGCTGTGAACTCCGCACTGGCAAAAGCTGAGAGGCTTAACGAAGAAGTGATGTCCGCGGTTTCTCGAGTACCAGGGGTCGATCCCTCTTCAATGGGCGATATTCTCAGTATTCTTCAGGGGAAGACATAGGCGTTGGGTAAACCCACACTTTCTTGGCGCTTCGGGGTTCAAGTGCCCAGTTTCGCCTACAGGACCGAGAAGTACCTTTTCAGCTCCCACTCTGTCACCTGCTGCTGGAATTCCGCCCACTCCGCGTATTTTAGTTCCAGGAATTGCTCAGTTAGCCTTTCCCCGAGTACCTCCCGGACGAGCTCACTCTTTTTCACGAAGTGAAGCGCCTCGTGAAGGTTTGCGGGCAAGCTTCTTATTCCACGCTTTGTTCTCTCAAGCTCGGAAAGCTCGTAAAGGTTTTCCATTACTGGTGGTTCAAGTTCCAGTTCTTCCTCAATTCCCTTCATTCCAGCGGCAAGCATTAGGGCGAAGGCAAAATAAAAGTTGCACGCGGGGTCAGCGCACCTAAGCTCACAACGAACGCTACTCTTCTTTCCAGGGACGTAAGCGGGAACGCGGATAAGGGCACTTCTGTTTATCGGGCTCCAAGCGATGTAAACCGGTGCCTCAAATCCAGGAACTAATCTTTTGTAGGAGTTCACGTATTGCGCGAGGAATGCCGTGAATTCATGCGCATACTTGAGGATGCCCGCTATGAAGCTTCGCCCCGTGGACGATAGGTGGAATTCTTCATCCTCATCAAAAAAGGCGTTTTCCGAGCCCTTGAAGAGTGACTGGTGTACGTGCATTCCGCTTCCGTTGACGCCGAACATAGGCTTGGGCATGTAGGTAATGTAGAGATTGTGCCAACGAGCTATTTGTTTGGCTACAGCCTTGTAAGTGGTAGCGTTGTCCGCCATAGTCATAGCGTCCGCATACCTCAGGTCTATTTCGTGCTGGCTTGGGGCGACCTCGTGGTGATGGTACTCCACAGTAATTCCCATATTCCTCAGTGCGGTAATAATGTCCGCCCTAAGCCCACTCGCTTCATCCACTGGTGGGCTGGTGAAGTACGTCCCAAGGTCTATTGGCTCAGGGGGAAGAGTTGAAGATTTGAATACAAAGAACTCCAGTTCGGGACCGCAAAAGTAGGTGTACCCCATTTTTTTTGCCTTTTCCACTTGCCTTCTAAGTATGAGCCTTGGATCGTGCTCGTAAGGAGTTCCGTTAGGATTTCTTATGTCTGCAAATAACCTGGCGGATACCTCCCCACCGGGCTTGCTTGGAAGTATTGCAAATGTTGAAACGTCCGCAAGCGCAGTTAAGTCACTCTCCTCAATGGCGTTGAAACCCGTAATACTGCTTCCGTCAAAGTTCATCCCAACTGTTATAGCTCGCTCTAGCTCGGTTGGAGTAATAGCGAAGCTCTTAAGCTTACCTTCAAGATCCACGAACCAAAGCCAAATGACCGTTACCTTCTCGCGTTCAATGACGTCAAAGACTTCCTCGCTGGTCGGCGCCAGTTTTTTCCCATCTTCAGTTATTGTTCTAGCCATAGTTTGGAAACCTCCCGATTCATTCATAATCTAAGATGGCTTACTAAGCTATAGCATAGGACGGGGCTGGGCAACGGGAGGAGTCTAGTCAAGGCGGTGTTGTTGCCCTTGACTTTGGATTTTAAGTATGCTAAATGACGGGTTCGCCCCGGATAGGGACCATAGTTCACAAACTTACCGCCCCTCTCGTTCTGGAGGCTCTTCACCAACCCCATACGTCTGAACCCGTCTTTTCAATTAGAATAATGATACTTTGGCTGGCGACAAGGTAAACATTCTAAACAGGAAAGCCCGCTTCAATTTTGAAATCATTGAGATATTTGAGGCGGGTATCGCCCTTGAAGGCACAGAAGTTAAGTCTATTCGCGCAGGCAGGATTTCTCTGGCTGAGGCATACTGCAAATTTAGGAACGCGGAACTTTACTTGTTGGACTGTCATATCGCCCCCTATGAGCGGGCATCAACCCATTGCGTAGTATCTCCCACGAGGCCTCGGAAACTCCTCCTGCACAAGAGCCAAGTTAAGCGTCTGCTTGGGAAGGTATCTGAAAAGGGGCTAACAATCATCCCGCTTAGGGTGTATAATGCCAGGCATCTTATAAAGATTGAAATCGGGCTCGCACGCGGGAAGAAGAAGGTTGATAAGCGCGAGGAGATCAGACGACGTGATATGGAGCGGGAAGCAAGGAGATTCGGCAAGTTCCGCGCGTAGTGCGGTGGACGTGAGCTCTTATGAATTATAGGCTTGATTCTCACCATCCAATAGGGCTTTTTGATAGTGGTGTAGGCGGTTTCACCGTCCTAAATGAGCTGAAAAAACTTCTTCCCAGGGAGAAGTTTCTCTACTTCGGCGACACAAATAACGTCCCTTACGGCGATAAGCCGCCGGAGCTAATTCGCGAGTGGGCTTTTAACTCAATCAATTTCCTATTGAAGCTTAGGGTAAAGGCAGTCGTCGTAGCCTGCAATATAAGCAGTAGCGTGCTGACGGACGACGAGATTGAGTCTCTGCCGGTCCCAACATTCTCGCTAGTGAAGTACGGTGCCAGGCGTGCTGCGGAAGTCAGTAAAGTGGGTAAGGTGGGAGTATTAGCGACCACCGCCACGGTTCAGACTGGTTCCTACGAACGGGCGCTACGGCTCCTAAACGATAGTATTTTTGTTGCCCAGTCCGCCTGTCCGAAGCTAGTTCCCTTGGTGGAGGGGGGGAAGTTTGCGGGGAAAGAAGTGGAATCCACTACCTTGGATTACCTATCTCCGATTCTCTCTGCTGGCGTTGATACCATCATTTATGGCTGTTCACACTATCCTCTACTTAGTAAAGTGATTGAGAAGCACGTTAACGGAGTAGCCCTAGTTGACCCAGCAGTTGAACTGGCAAAGGCGGTTAAGGCGGAACTTGGGAACCTTAAGGCGTTGAGGTCAGACCCTTCGCATCCGGATATATTCTTCGTTAGCAGACTTACTGAGAACTTCGTTGCCACCGCTAGAAAATTCCTCGGCGTGGACATCAGCGGTCAGGTTCTGGAATTCTCGGTGAATGGGTAATTCCGTCTCGAAGAAGGCGAGATGGGCTAAATCCATCCTTAAAAGCATTCTACCCCTCCCTGTAGCTAACCCCAAATCCCCCGAGCGGATACTTCCAGTAGACGCCTCCGGGCAGGCAGGCGACTCGGCAGGTTCCGCATTCCACGCATCCTTCGTAATCAACGTGGATTTTCCCCTCCGCGTCCTTAGAATACCTCTGGGTTGGGCAAACGACGAGGCACCACTGCCCGGGGCACTTCTGGCAGATTTCGTTATCCACTATTAGATGCGGGTCGCCCTCCCGCGTCACGAACTTCGTCCTTCCCAGCTTATCCTCCAGTGTGAGTTTCTCAAATTGGAGCTTTTCTTTCTCGGTTAGAAGTTGCTTTCTCTCCTCCATCGTCCTAATATTCACAACCTCAGCTGGCTGGACGGGGTTATATAGACTGGCACTAGCATCCGCGACCCCGCGGACTCCTCCCTGCCCTCCTACGCCTACTTGTTCAGCGTTTCTCTCTATCAGCTCCTTTGAAAGCTCCAGAATATCTTGCGCCATAATTGGATTCTCCCTAAGGTATTACCCAGCCCACAAATGATAACACGCATAACGACCCAGAGGAATTCACCCAAGCTAACTTTTCGGTGGAAATACAAACCACTTCGGGTCAATACCGAGAACTTTTTTCATCAAGCCGAGGCTTGCAAGGCCTGCCTTTATCAGTGGAACCTTTCTTCTGAATTCTCCCACCATCTGCTTCAAGTATTTCTCCTTTGCCTCTCCCCTCACCGTGAAATACCGCTTCGCCAGCCCTATTAGGGCGTCCGGGTAATCTCCGAGAAATTCCCTATGGGTGTGAATGAAATGGGATACGTCCTTAAACATTTTCATATCGGGGATAACGAATGTCTCCTTCAGGCGTTTGTCATAGGAAGCGAGCGTTGCCTCGGAGTAGTCATTCTTCTCCTTCGCCTCAATGATTGCCTCCGCGGCGGCTTTTCCGCTGGCGGTGGCGTAATTTGTGCCTTCGTGATAGAGCGAGGTGTTAATGAACCCCGCCGCATCGCCTGCCACGAGATACCCGTTCCCGTAGTATTTGAAGAACTTCTTGTAACCATACTCCGGAATCATATGCGCGGAATACTCTTCCAGCTTTGCTCCAGCGAGGATGCGCTTCACGTCCGGATGACTCTTAAAGTAGTCAAGTATGTTGTTAGGCGGGACGCGCCTCCGCATAACGTCTCCGATATTGACGCCTATGCCCACGGATAGCGAGTCCTTGTTTGTATAGATGAACCCTCCGCCCACCATCCCCATACATGCCCCGTTGCCCAGGCATTCCATTGAAATACCCTCACCGGGCTCAAGGGAGAATCGTTCCTCAATCGTTTCCGCAGGTAGCGACCAAACTTCCTTCGCCGCGGTTACCATCTCATCAGGCGTGAAAGGCTTCCTCAGTCCCATTCGTTCCGTTAGAAATGAATTCGCTCCCTCCGCCACTACGACCACGTTCCCGCGAATCTCTCCTTCATCCCTCCTCGCCTTCACGCCAACCACTCGTCCACCATCCCAAATTACATCATCCACGACGGTTTCGTTGATTATGAGTGCGCCTTCCGCTTCAGCCTTCTCCGCGAACCACCTATCAAACTTTCCGCGAAGAACCGTGAACGAATGGTTGAAAGGTGGTTCCGCGAATTCCCTGAAAGACAATTCAATTTTGAGACTAGAATCCTTGGACAAAAACGCAAAGGCTCGCTTCGTGACGGGACGCTCAAGGGGAGCCTCGTTGTAAAACTCAGGGAGGAGTTCCTCTACAACCGGTGTATAGATTACCCCACCCGAGAGGTTCTTTGAGCCGGGATATTCACCGCGTTCAAAAACCACCACTGAGAGCCCCGCCCGGGCGCAAACAAGAGCGCACGTTATACCCGCGAGCCCAGCGCCGACAACGATTACGTCGAATCTCTCCTCGGAAGACATACTGACCGCTATTTTACACGATAGGAAACGATTCCCAATTGGAGGTTATAACGGACAGCACTGCTCTATTACGGAGGACTTTCCCCAGGTTCAAGCCAGTCCAGCGCAGATGGGTCTTCAAGGAACTTCACGAACTCCAAAGCCCAATACGTCTTATATCCCCTTGGGTCGCCTGGATCTTGGTATATCCCCACTCCCACGTGCCTGTGTTAGCGGGCTCTAACTAACGGAGTTGCCTCCATTGAGGGCATCCTTCTAATGTCACTTAAAGGATTTCCACAGGAGACGAGGATGATAATTGCGACTGTGAGTAGGAACTTGGGTGTAACGCTATTTACTCTCGTTCTCATTTTTAAGTCACTTCCCTGCAATTTAAGCTGTGGACCTGTTGGATAAACCGGTCACTCCAGTACTCAGACGATAAGTCTAACCCGTTCTTCGCCAGCGCGGTATTGGATCGCCTCCGCTAAGTGGGAAACCTTAATGACCTCGCTTGCTTCAAGGTCTGCAATGGTTCTTGCCACTTTCTTGATACCCTGATAACCGCGAGTTGTTAGACCGAGCTTGTCTAGCGCGCGGGCAAGTAGCATCTTCCCGGCATCGTCTAGGGCGCAGTGACGGTCAATGTCTTTTCCCTTCAGGTGACTATTAAACCGTATCCTTCTGCCAGTTTGAACGGCGGGTTCTCCCTGGGGTTCTGCGTGTCCCCTACCGGCATACCTGGCTATTTGCCTATTCCACGCTTTGATTACGCGTTTTCTAACTTCTGCGGAGGGTTCCGAGGAAGTGTCTTGAACTTTGTCCGCCCCCAGCCTGGGCACCTCAACGACCATGTCTATCCTGTCTAGAAGTGAGCCTGACAAACGTTTTCTATACTTCTTAATGTCTCCCATGGTGCAGTGGCAAGGCTTCACCGGATCTCCGTAAAATCCGCATGGACAAGGATTTGCAGCCGCAAGAAGTAAAACTCTTGACGGGAAGGTAATGGATGCCTTTGCCCTGCTAATAGTTATCTCGCCGTCCTCCAGGGGTTGTCTCAAGAGCTCAAGAGTCTTCTGGGAGAACTCAAAAATCTCGTCTAGAAATAAAACCCCAGTGTGAGCGAGTGATATTTCTCCAGGAAGCGGAATGGACCCACCGCCCACGAGCCCGGGTCCACTAATCGTGTGGTGCGGATGGCGGAAGGGACGCGTCGTTACCAAAGCTCTTCTATAATCTGACCTCCCCGCAACTGAATAAATGGTGGAAACCTCAATCGCCTCTTCAACAGAAAGACCAGGCAGGATAGTAGGCACTCTTTGCGCAAGCATGGTCTTTCCAGCGCCTGGCGGACCAATGAGGAGCACGTTGTGCATTCCCGCGGAGGCAACTTCCAGTGCTCGTTTAACGTGGTCCTGCCCGTGAACTTCGGAAAAGTCCATTTCGTAATCCGCACCTCTTAGGAACTCCTCTATCCGGGTGAGAGGTTGAGGAGGAATGTCTATGTTGCCTTTCAAGTAAGAAGCAACCTCCGCCAGGTGCTTTACCGGATAAACCTTCACATTGGGAAAACAGGCTGCTTCTTCAGCGTTTTCCGCGGGGACGAGGATGGATACCTGCCTATTCTTCTTGGCTAATTCCCTCGCCATCAGTGCGACTGATAGAACCCCGCTGATTGGCTTAACTCCACCGTCAAGCGCGATCTCACCCACCACCAGCGCGTGCTCTAGGGATTCAATAGGAACCTGTTGCGAGGCGCATAGAATCCCGAGAGCTATCGGCAAGTCAAACCAAGTTCCGCTTTTCCTGACCTCGGCTGGCGCGAGATTGACGGTAATTCTGCTACCGGTGGGATATTCAAAATCGGAATTCTTGATGGCGGAGCGGACGCGCTCCTCAGCCTCCTTCACGCTAACATCCGGCAAGCCAACCAAATTAAAGATGTTGCTTCCAAAGCTAACGTCAACCTCAACAGTTATACTTTCAGCGGTCATTCCTGCGATAGCGGCGCTGTTAACCTTGGCAAGCATTGTTCAATTCCAGATGTTTAGTTCCCTCATCGCCTCAATAACAGCCTCTGCATAATCCAGCTATTCGCCTTGTCCAATCCTTTCCTTCTGCTCATCCTGCTCATCCGTAACGACAATGAAGTCGTAATCCTCGGTTATCGGATTCACCAGTAGCTTTTCGCAAATATCCTTTAATACAGTCATCGCGGAGTCGCCGTCTTCCGCTTCAAAGAAAACGTCAATTTCCTTCCCAACGCGGACGTCGCTAACTTCCTTGAACCCCAGATGGTGAAGGGCGTTCTTAACCGCACCGCCCTGCGGGTCCAGGAGGTCCGCCCTCGGCATAACGAAAACCTTTCCGGTAAATCTCTTCAATTTATCCTTGCCAAAACCTCCTGATAAGCGTCCTTTACCCCGCCCAACTGCCTTCTGAAACGATCCTTATCGAGCTTGGTCATATCTGTCTTATCCCACAATCTGCAGGTATCAGGCGTAACCTCATCGCCGACAACGAGTTCACCCTCGTTCGTGTAGCCAAATTCCAGCTTAAAGTCCACGAGAATCATTCCGCGGTCATCCATAAATCGCTTCAAAACATCGTTGACATCAAGCCCGATAGCCTTCATCTTCTTGAGCTCGTCGTCCGAGACTATGTCCAGGGCCAAGATTAGTTCCTCAGTGTATAGTGGGTCGTGAAGCGCGTCATCCTTGTAGTGGAACTCAACTACCGGACGCTTGAGTGGCGTTCCTTCCTGGATACCAGTCCGCTTAGCCATAGATCCAGCGATGAGGTTCCTGCAGACTAGCTCTAGCGGTACCATCCTCAACCGCTTCACCAATGATTCTCTGGCGGTAAGTTTTTTCACGAAATGGGTGGGAATCCCGCGCTCATTCAGGTAACCCATTATTCTTGCAGAGATCTGATTATTCATCTCGCCCTTCCCCATCATCTCATCCTTCATCGTTCCATCAAAGGCGGTAAGGCTGTCTTTGAATTCCATAACCATAAGTTTGGGGTCGTCCGTTTCGTATAACCTTTTGGCTTTTCCTTCGTATAGAAGATTCTTTCTAATAACCATCGTTCAGCCTCCTAAATCGCAGGTGTTCGGACGTAAAGTTCTTGAGGTAAATCATAGGCAAATCGCTCACGTCCGCACGCCAACAGTATAGCAAACTCCGATAGGTTTCCGCGATTCCCGACTCTCTGGTTCAGGCATTTCATAGTTTCCCGATGGGCATTCTGAGAGACCCTAACGCCTCGCCCCATAGTATCCAAGGGCTAGCGCAGGTTGAAAACGCAGGCGTATGATGGTAAGATAAATTTTAGGCCTGATGATTGCCTCTTTGAGGCATATCAAGTTGAAAGGGGTTGATTGAAAATGAAGTTTTTGGGAATCTTCAGAAATAGCCTAATTCTTCTTATCCTCGCCATACTTTTCTCTTGTGGTGCCACTAGGCAAACCCGCCTTTTCTCTTCTTCCGACGAGCTTGCGGAATCGCGGATTTCTCCGATTGAGGGAATGCCTGTTCTTGAGGGAGAAGTTACCTTTCCCAAGACGCTTCCCAAGGATGCTGTTCAGCCGTGGGAGAGGGTGGATGAAGATGGGT
>FWWM01002504.1_pt1 | contig 49273 bp, 41 predicted proteins | sample 2228351 | NCBI WGS metagenome assembly FWWM01 (sample SAMEA103939774, study PRJEB20133) | metagenome | reverse complement strand
CTGCAAAGCAATGCGAGCCTGGAGATCTACTGGTTTACTAGGATAAGCCTGACCAGGGTGGAATTTCACTGGCTGGCGATTGGGCCGATTGCGGTGAAATGAGTGGGAGCGCTAGGCTCCCACCCCAGGGTTATGCAGGGACGGCTTCCATCTCAGGCGAGTATTGGCCATAGCGCGCCTGCCCGACGAGTTTCGCCCTGCGGTAGAACATCTTCTGGGCTGCGGGCACGTTAGCCGGATCGCCACGCCAGGCTTTCAGGGTCTCTTCCTGCAGCGCGCGCCCGTAAGAGAAGCTCAGCTGCCAGGGGAAGCCACCGATCTGGTTCATCACCGAGAGGTTCTTGGTCGCCTGAGCTGGCGATTGCCCTCCGGAGAGAAAGACGATCCCGGGCACGGCTGCCGGGACGGTGCGCTTCAGGGTCCGGATGGTCGCTTCGGCGATCTCGCGTGCGCTGGCCTGCTGCGGGCAGTTCTTCCCTGAGATGACCATGTTGGGTTTGAGCACCATGCGCTCGAAGACGACGCCTGCTTCGTAAAGCGCCTGGAAGACATATTCCAGCGTGGCGGTGGTCACTTCTTCGCAGCGTTCGATGGTGTGATCGCCGTCCATCAACACTTCCGGCTCGACGATCGGCACCAGCCCCGCCTCTTGCGAGAGCGCGGCGTACTGCGCCTGATTGTAAGCGTTGATCCTCATCCCATATTCGGTGGGGAGACCCTCGCCGATGGGGATCACCGTGCGCCATTTGGTGAATTTGGCGCCCATCTCGACGTATTCCGCCAGCCGTTGCCGCAGGCCATCCAACCCTTCGGTGATCTTCTCGCCAGGATGCCCGGCGAGATCCACCGTGCCTTTGTCCACTTTGATGCCGGGGATGATGCCCTTATCCGCCAGGAGCTGCGGGAAGGGGACGCCATCCGTGGTCTTGTGACGGATGGTCTCGTCGAACATGATCACCCCGCTGATGAATTCCTCGATCCCCTCCGCGGTGAAGAGCAGTTCCCGGTATGCGCGGCGGTACTCCTCGGTCGATTCGAGGTTGATGCTGGCAAGGCGCTTCTTGATGGTGCCGAGACTCTCATCGGCTGCCAGGATGCCCTTGCCTGGCGCCACCATGGCGCGAGCGACAGCTTCGAGATCATGCATACTCATAGTTCAATCACCTCCATTATTTTGATACCAGGGATTTCGACAGATGTGATAGATTTCGAATGAACACGCCCCGATATTGTATCATGGGCAATACCCTGGAGGCAGGTCTAGGTTGGTATTGCGCTCTTCATCTGTGCGCATCCATTCATCAGGAAAATGACCTCCACAGTCTCTGCAGGGGGATTGTGTGATCTTGTTGCCATGAATTCATTCGCTTGATTAAAGCCGCAGGCTCATTGCCTGCACCGACCTGGTCTTACATCAGCTCCCCCAGCAATGCCATCCAGACCTCCCGTGTCCGCCCATCGGAATCCAGCACCGGGTTCCACGCCGAGATCGAGATGGCAACGATCTGACCGCTTCGCGCCAGATGCCGGAGAACCCGGTGTAAGGTCTCTGCCGAAGGCCCGCTCGAGACAGGGTAGTTCTGTGCCGGGCCTGCAGCTGCATCCAGGATGTCGGTGTCCACGTGCAGCCAGAGCGCGCCGGACGGCAGGCTGACCTCCAGCAGCTGTTCGACCCGCGGCAGGTGCTGGATCTGGGAAGCACGCAGCGCCTCTCCTTCAGCGGGGTCGAGGTCACGGGCATCGCTCAGGATGACGCGGCTCTCGGGCATCGGGCGGGCACCGAGCGCCTCCATGATGGTCTGCTCGCCGCGACCGGTGAGCATCGCCAGCGGCATCCCACCCAGGAAGCCGCTGGGGGTGGTCTCCCAGGTGTTGAAGTCGCCATGGGCGTCGAGCCAGATCAGGCTGGGCTCGATCCCGGCGCGCTGCAAGCCTGCCAGAACACCCAGGCTGGTGCAGCAATCCCCTGCCAGGCTGACTGGCCTCTCCTTGCTCTGCAAGGCCTGTGCCACCTGCTCCGCCAGGGGCTGGTAGAGGGCGCCCAGGCGCTTCTGAGGCCTCCCTTCGGGCAGGGCAGGGGCGTTTACGACCCACCCCGGCTGGAGCAACGCTTCCAGTTCTGGTAATGGCTTATCGATGAAGTAAGGAGTAAGGATGGATCGGTCAGGCATGCAGGTCAGCTGAAATGTGGAAATGGACTGTCAGCGAGGGCACTTCGCTGCGGACAGATCTGCAACAGAACACTGAGATTATATTCTCATTTCGCTGGATAGCACAGCTCCATGTCATTCTTGGATCGACAAATATGCTAAAATCAGCCGCGTGACTTCCCAAGAGATCCGCTCCTGCCGCATTGTCTTCATGGGATCGCCAGAGTTCGCCCTGCCGACCCTGCGCGCCCTGGCAGAACGTTACCCGGTCGTCGGCGTGGTGACCCAGCCAGACCGCCCCGCCGGGCGCGGGCGCAGGCTCTCGCCACCGCCGGTGAAGACCCTGGCTGAATCGCTGGGGCTGCCGGTCATCCAGCCTCCCAGGCTTGGAGAAGAAGAAGCCATGAGCCGGCTGCACGCCTGGGCACCCGACCTGATCGTGGTGGCTGCTTTCGGTCAGATCCTGCGTCCGAAGGTGCTCGACCTGCCGCCTTTCGGCTGCCTCAACGTGCATGCTTCGCTTCTGCCGCGCTGGCGCGGCGCCGCACCGGTGCAGGCTGCCATCCTCCAGGGCGATGACCAAAGCGGGGTGACCATCATGAAGATGGACGCTGGGGTGGATACCGGTCCCATCCTCAACCAGCGCGCCCTGCCCATCCTCCCGGATGATACAGCGGGCAGCTTATCCCAGCGTCTGGCGCAGCTGGGCGCCGAACTGCTCCTCGAAACCCTGCCTGCCTACCTGAGCGGTGAGATCACCCCACGCCCACAGGAGGGCGAAGCCACCTACGCGCCCATGCTGAGGAAAGAGGATGGCATGTTGGACCTCACTCTGCCGGCGGACGCGCTCGCCCGCAAAGTGCGCGCCTTCAACCCCTGGCCCGGCGCCTTCACAATCTGGCGTCGCCAGGCGCTCAAGGTGCACCTGGCGCATGCCGTAAATGACCCTGAAGCAGGCATTGCCGAGCCCACTCCGGGGGCGCGCGCTATCTGGGAAGGGAAACCCGCCATTCTCACCGGCCACGGCCTGCTCGTGCTGGACGTGGTGCAGCCGGCAGGGAAACGTCCCATGTCTGGCGAGGAATTTCTGCGCGGCGCCCGCGATTGGACGACAAACATGACCAGGAAAAGCCGATGACAACATATTACCTCACCCTCTTACGCCATGGCGAATCGGTCGGCAACGCCGGCAACTATTATCAAGGGCTGCACGACTTCGACCTGAGCGCGCGCGGCGTAGCACAGGCGCAGGCGCTCGCCGACGAGTGGCTTGCCGCCGGTATATCCTTCGATCGGGTGGTCTCCAGCCCGTTGCTGCGCGCCCGGCGCACCGCCGAGATCGTCGCCGCCAGGCTGGGTGCCCCGCTGGAGTTCGACCCGGACTGGCAAGAGATGGACAATGGCGTGCTGGCTGGCCTCAAGCAGGAGGAAGCCGATGTGCTTTACCCCCAGCTGGCTTTCATGAATCTCTACACGCCTATCGGGCGAACCGGTGAGAGCGACTGGGATGCGTACCTGCGGGCTGGCAGGGCTGTGTCGCGCCTTTTACGCTTTCCCCCAGGGCGTTACCTGGTGGTCTCGCACGGCGCGATCCTGAACCGGGCGCTGAAAGCCATCCTGGGCATCATGCCGCCACCCAACTTCCACGGCACACACTTCAACTTCGTCAACACCGGCTATATCGTCCTGAATTACCGACCCGATCGGCATGAATGGCTGGTGTTGAAATTCAGCGATCGGGATCACTCCCCGCCAACCACAGCGTAGATATGGGGTGGGGGTTGGATCGGTGTATCGCGGAAAACCACAGCGTCTTTCAGATGCTGCCGTGCCTCCGCCAGTTTATGCGGGAGGTTGGCGTGCACCTGGAAGAGCGTTTCCCCCTGCTCGACGCGCTCGCCGACCTTGTGCAGCACCTCGATGCCCACCGCGTAGTCGATCGGGTCGCCTTTCTTCATCCGACCGGCGCCCAGCATCATGGCTGCCTCTCCCACCAGGCGGGCATCCACCCTGCTCAGGTATCCCGATCGGGGAGCGGGTATCATCTCGACGATCGCAGCTTTCGGCAGCCGGTCGGGGTCATCGACATAGCGAACATCCCCGCCCTGGGCGATGACCAGCTGGCGGAACTTCTCCCAGGCTGCGCCGGATGACAGGGCGTCTTCGGCCAGTTGACGGGCTTCCGCCAGGATCCTGGCTTTTTCTCCCAGGATGAGCAGGTAGCTGGCTGCTATCAGGCAGTGTTCCCTGAAATCCCCAGGTCCATCGCTGTGGAGGGTTGCGATGGCTTCCCTGACCTCCAGGGCATTGCCGACCGCCTGTCCCAGAGGCTGGTCCATGTTGGAGAGCAGAGCGATGGCTCTCCGGCCCACACGGCGGGCGATAGAGACCATCAACTCAGCCAGCTGGCGGGCCTCATCCAGGGTCTTCATGAACGCCCCGCTGCCCACCTTGACATCCAGCAGGAAGGCATCTGCTCCGGAGGCGATCTTCTTGCTCATCACGGAGGAGGCGATCAGCGGGATAGACTGGACGGTGCCGGTGACATCCCGCAAGGCGTAGAGTCTGCCATCCGCCGGCGCCAGATCGGCGCTCTGACCGCTCAGCACCAGGCCGATGCGGCGCAGCTGGCTGACAAACTCCTCCCGGCTCAGGTCGGAACGAAAGCCGGCGATGGATTCCATCTTGTCGAGGGTTCCGCCGCTGAAGCCGAGAGCCCGCCCGGAGATCTTCGCCACCGGCACGCCGCAGGCTGCCACCAGTGGCTCGACCACCAGGGTGGTCTTATCGCCCACGCCGCCTGTGGAGTGCTTATCGACACACACGCCCAGCTCTCTGGGCAGCTCCAGGAGCTGTCCCGAGCGCGCCAGCGCCATGGTCAGGTCGGTGGTTTCGCGAGGGGTCATCCCGTTCAGGGCAACCGCCATAGCCCAGGCTGCCACCTGGTAATCCGGGATATCCCCTTGCAAAAAACCGCTTATGAAGAATTCGATCTCCTCCTGGGTGAGTTCCTGTTTATCCCGCTTCTTGATGATGATGTCGACAGCGCGCATACCGGCATTATAACCCGATCTGCTGTTTGATCGGCATGCGAGGGGGTTAATGGTCGAGCAATTGCCGGACGAGACTCCAGATCATAGCGAACATATCCTCCGTCAGGCGTCCGGTCTGGGTGTTCTGGCGGCTGGGATGGTAGGAAGCCACCAGCCAGGGGAGGTCGTCTCCCAGCCGATAGAGTGCACCATGGTTAAAGGACAGGCGCGGGATATTGTGCCCACGCTGCTGGTAGATCCGCAGGGTGTTCTCGAAGGCGATGCGGCCCAGGGCGACGATCCCCTCCAGGTTTGCGAGCAAGGCGATCTCCCTCTCCAGGTAGGGCAGGCAGTTGAGGATCTCCTGCGAGGCGGGCTTGTTCCCCGGCGGCGCGCAGCGGCAGACAGCCGAGATAAACATATCGCGCAGCTCCAGCCCGTCCCCCCGGCTGATCGATGCGGACTGGTTGGCGAAGCCTGCCCTGTGCAGGGCACGGTAGAGCGTCTCCCCCGAACCGTCGCCGGTGAACATGCGCCCCGTTCGGTTGGCACCATGGGCTCCCGGAGCCAGGCCAACGACCAGCACGCGCGCTTCCGGATCGCCGAAACCAGGCACTGGCCGTCCCCAGTAATCCCAGTCCAGGTAAGCCCGTTTTTTGGTATGCGCCACCTGCTCCCGCCAGGCGACCAGCCGCGGACACCGCCGGCAGGCGACGATCTCCGTCTCCAATGCCTCCCAGACAGGCGATTTTGAAGCCATGGCACGATTTTACCTGATTTCAGGGGCCGGGGCTTCTGCTCAGTTCCGGAATGACGCAGTCCTGAGGATTCCTGCTGAAGCCCTGTTTCAGGGATCCAGAGATCTCAGGAATCCTGCGATAACTAATAATCTTGATAACTTTCGCGTGTGCAAACTGGAAGCATTGAATTGAAAATAGAATTATGGTTATTATCCTTCGATAGATTATGTTAAAATCGTGGCTGACCGAGCCCGTAAAACTGTCGCAACATCCTGATGCCCGATTGTTAATGACCCGTGATCAGGCACCGCTACTGATGGGAGGGAATGAGCCTCCATAAGCGCACCCTCATCTCGATAAGCCTGACGATCCTGGCACTGACCCTGCTCGTCAATGTCCTTGCTCGCCAGATCTTCCTGAACGCTTTCAGCATGGTGGAATCCGAGGCCGCCCGCCACCATTATGATCAGGTGGTCAGCGCATTGGACGAAGCCCTCGAGAATCTGGCAGTCTTTACTTACGATTGGGCGGTCTGGGACGATACCTATCAGTATATCCAGGATCACAACCTGGAATACGCGCGCTCGAACCTGCTCGACGAAGCGTTCACCAACATCGGCATCGATCTGGTCATGTATTACGATGAGACCGGAGATCTGGTGTTTGGGAGATATTTTTCACCCGGCGCAGGTGGAAGGGCGTTCCTCCCCGAAGAGCTCAGGAGGCTGCTGCCAAACCTGGACCAGCTGGGGGATGTCCCAGACCAGGGGGACTTCCCCTCCGGTTTGCTGCGCTACGATGGATCGCTGCTGATGGTCAACGCCCATCCCATCCTGCGCAGCGATGGTCAGGGTCCTCCCAAAGGCATGCTCATCTTCGGCGAAAGGCTGGACGAAGATTTCCTGCAAACCCTGGAGCGGAGGGTGGGTTTAGCGATCGACCTGAGTCCTCTCTCTCAACAAGACCCGGGAGAGGTAACCAGGGATAACCCGCCACAAAAGGACAACCCCGTGGTTCTATTCGAAAGCGATGAGACGATCGCAGCTTCCGGCGTGCTTAAGGACATCGATGGCAAACCAGCCGCCACCCTGACAATCCGCGCAGACCGGACGATCTACCGGCTGGGAAAGCAAAGCGTGACTTTCGTCACTTTCTCTGTCTTCGGTGTCGGGTTGCTGCTGGGCGCGCTTGTTCTCATCAGCCTGGAATATTCGGTCTTGAACCGCCTGGGTTTACTCACCCGCAGCGTGATCGACATCGCCCGTAGCGGCGATCGCGCCCGACGTGTCCCCCTGAAAGGCGAGGATGAGCTCGGGTGGCTGGCGGGGTCGATCAACCAGATGCTGGAGATGCTGGCTGTTTCTGAAAGGAACCTTCAGAAGAAAGCCGACGAACTGGCTGCTCTGCACGCCGTGACCGCGGAGATCACCGTGCATCGCGACCTTTCCACGCTGCTGATGATGATCACCGAAAAAGCTGTCACGATGCTCGGCGGAACCAATGGCGTGATCTTCTTGTGCAACCCGGAGCGCCAGGAGCTCACCTGTGCAGTCAGCTACAACACCCACGTGGATTACACCGGGCTGGTGCTCAAATATGGCGAGGGGGCAGCCGGCATCGTCGCCCAGACCGGCGAACCCCTGATCGTTGGCGACTATAAAAATTGGGGAGGACGCACCCCCGCCATCGGCGAAGAGCACCCCTATCAATCTCTGCTGAGCGCGCCCATGATCTGGCAGGGCGAGACCATCGGCGTGATCCATGTGCTGAACCAGGATCAGAAGGACTTCTTCACCCAGAGCGATGTCGAGCTGCTCGGGTTGTTCGCCCGGCAGGCTGCCATCGCGGTAGAGAACGCCCGCCTGTTCGAGCAGGTGCAGAAGCGGGTCAAAGAAGCAGAGACCCTGCGCCAGGCGAGTTCGGCGGTGGTCGCCAGCCTCGATCAGGACGAAGCCATCCGCCATATCCTGGAGCAGCTGGCTCGCGTGCTGCCTTATGACAGCGCCTCGGTGCAGCTGCTCAGGGATGGCTACGTCGAGATCGTGGGCGGGCGCGGCTGGGATGAGGATCAGCAGGTGATCGGGATGCGCTTCCCGATCCCAGGTGACAACCCCAACACCGTGGTGATCCAGAGCCGCAAACCGCATGTCCTCAGCAACGCCCCGCAAAGCCATGAGAGCTTTCGGGATGGGCCGCACAGCCATATCAAGTCCTGGCTGGGCGTCCCGCTGATCATCCACGATCGGGTGATCGGCATGTTGGCCATCGACAGTGTACAGCCCGACTTTTTCACCGAAGCACACATCGAGAAGGTGAGCGCGTTTGCTGACCATGTGGCCATCTCGATCGAGAACGCCCGCCTGTATCGCGATTTGCAGCGGAGGATCGAGGAGCTGGCTGCGGTGCGCGCCACCGCGGCAGATATCGCGGCTGAGCTCGATCTCTCCCATCTTTTGGAAGCCATCCTGGAGCGCGCCGTCCACCTGCTCGACGCTTCGGGAGGCGATCTGGGGTTGTATGACGAAGCCACGCAGCGAATCGAAATCGTGGTCAGCCACAATATGGGCAGGAACTACACCGGAGTGCAACAGATGCTGGGAGAGGGCGCCATGGGGCAGGCCGCCCTGCTCCGCCAGCCCGTGATCGTCGACGATTATCAACACTGGGAACACCGCTCCCCTCAGTTCTCGGGCGGATTCTGGAATTCGGTGATCGCAGCCCCGTTGATCCACGGTTCCCGGCTGGTCGGCTCGATAGGCATCGTCGTGGAAGATCCGCAGCGCAGGTTTAATGAGAGGGACCAGGAGCTGCTGACCATGTTCGCCCAGCATGCCGCCATTGCCGTAGAAAACGCCCGTCTGTACAAAGAGAAGCGCCAGGAGGCGATCACCGACGAACTGACGGGGCTCTACAACCGGCGCGGCCTCTTCGAACTGGGACAGCGCGAAGTGGAAAGGCTGCAGCGATTCGAAGAACCGCTCTCGGCGATCATGATCGACATCGATCATTTCAAGCTGATCAACGACGCCCACAGCCATAAGGTAGGTGACCAGGTCTTGCGGGCGCTGGCGCAACGCTGCAAACGTATCCTGCGGGAGGTAGACCTGATCGGACGCTACGGAGGCGAAGAGTTCGCCATCCTTCTCCCGGGGACCAGCCTGGAGAACGCCTGTCGGGTTGCCGAGCGCATCCGCCGCGAGATCGAGATCATGCCCGTTTCCACCGACCACGGTCCCGTGCCGGTCACCATCAGTCTGGGGGTGAGCACAGCCACGCCCGCATTGAGGGAACTGGCTGTGCTGCTCGATCAGGCGGATACAGCCATGTATCAGGCCAAGCAGGCGGGACGCAACCGCGTGAGCTGCGTCGTGTTGGAATAGCTCAAAGGATCAGCATCGCATCGCCAAACGAATAGAAACGGTATCCCTCCCGGATGGCTACCTGGTAGGCGTTCAGGATCGTCTCCCGACCGGCAAAGGCGCTGACCAGCATGATCAGGGTCGAGCGCGGCAGGTGGAAGTTGGTGATCAGCGCGTCGACGACGCGAAACTCGAATCCGGGCAGGATGAACAGGTCGGTAGCGCCCTGGTGAGGGACGATGATTTTCCCGGGTGGTGCCAGGCGGGCGGCGCTTTCCAGAGCCCGCACGCTGGTGGTCCCCACCGCGATGACCCTCCCGCCGCGCGCTCGCGCCGACTCGATAGCGGAGGCGGCCTCGGGGGTGATCTGGTACCACTCGCGGTGCATCTTGTGCTGCTGGGGTTCTTCCTCTGTGAGCGGGGCGAAGGTATCCAGGCCAATATGCAGGAGAACCCTGGTCACGGCAATGCCCTGAGCTTGCAGGTTCTCTAACAGGAGCGGGGTGAAGTGCAGACCGGCGGTTGGGGCAGCCGCCGAGCCTGGCACGCGCGCATAGACCGTTTGGTAGCGCTCCGGGTCTTCCAGCGGACGGTGGATATAGGGGGGCAGGGGGGTGTGTCCTGCCTGGGGCAGGTGAGCTTCGATGGGCTGCTCGAAGCGCACCAGGCGCAGCGCGCCGCCCAGGTCAGCAACGATCTCGGCGGAAGGTCCGCCATCGATCTGAAGCCTGCGCCCGGGGAGAAGACCTTTGCCGCCGGCCAGAGCTTCCCAGTGGAGGGGGTCCTTTTTCTTCAGGAGGAGCAGCTCGATCCGCCCGCCGCCGGGCAGTTTGCGCCCCAACAGGCGGGCCGGGATCACGCGCGTCTCGTTGATCACCAAAAGATCGCCCTCCCGCAAGAACCGCCCGATCTCCCGGAAGATGGTATGCTGGATCTCGCCGCTGCGCCGATCCAGGACCAGCAGGCGGGAGCTATCGCGCGGCTCGACCGGCGCCTGGGCAATGCGGTCAAGAGGCAGTTCGTAATCGAAATCGGAGGTTTTCACGGATGAGAAATCCCGCACCATCCAGCTTAGCGATTGAAGAGGCGGATGATCACGTTCAACAGGATGGTGAGCAGGATCGAAAGCACGATCGAGGAGACGATCGGAATGATGCAGGTGACATTGCCGCTCTGAAAGCGGATGTCCCCTGGCAGGTGGAAAAGGCCAATGCCCAGGCGGGTTAACAGATAGATAGCGCCGCCGATCAGAAACAGGATGGCACCCAGGATCATCAGAAGGCGAGCGATATTTATATCTGGCAACATACGTAAAAATTCACCATTTATCGTCCTTACCCGATGTCAGCTCAATGTTATAAAGATAATCAGCCCAACCATCTGCCCGACGAACGAGAATTCGAGCGTGACCGGCTCAGAGCAAACGCGGTTGTTGATCCTCCGGATAAGGGATGTTCAGGTGCTCATAAGCCCGGCGGGTGGCCAGGCGCCCCTGGGAGGTGCGTTCCAGAAAGCCCAGCTGCAGGAGATAAGGTTCGACCACATCCATGATGGTGTCGGCCTCCTCGCTGACCGAGGCGGCGATGGTGTTGAGGCCGACCGGACCGCCATTGTACTTCTCGATCACCGTGCGGATCACCTTGCGGTCGATCTCGTCCAGGCCGAGGTCGTCCACGTTGAGCAGGTCGAGCGCCTGGACGGCGATCTGGCGGGTGATCATGCCGTCGCCGCGCACCTGAGCGAAGTCGCGCACGCGCCGCAGCAGGCGCAACGCCACGCGGGGGGTGCCGCGCCCGCGGCGGGCGATCTCCTCCACCCCCTGTGGGTCGATCTCGACCTCCAGCACACCAGCCGCACGGCGGACGATCGCCTGCATGGCTTCCAGGCTGTAGTAATCCAGACGGTAGACCGCGCCGAAGCGGGCGCGCAGCGGTGCCGTCACCAGCGCCAGGCGCGTGGTCGCCCCCACCAGGGTGAAGTGCGGCAGCTTCAGGCGGATGGAGCGCGCCGAAGGACCCTTGCCGATGACGATATCCAGGGCGAAATCCTCCATGGCAGGGTAAAGCACTTCCTCCACGGCGCGGCCCAGGCGGTGCACCTCGTCGATGAAGAGGATATCTCCGGCGCGCAGGTTGGTCAGGATGGCAGCCAGGTCTCCGGCGCGCTCGATGGCCGGCCCGGCGGTAACCTTGATGTTCACGCCCATCTCGTTGGAGAGGATGTGCGCCAGGGTGGTCTTCCCCAGCCCCGGGGGGCCATAGAAAAGGGTGTGATCGATCGGTTCGCCACGCTGGCGCGCCGCAGCGATCTGGATCGCCAGGTTTTCCTTCACCCGCTCCTGACCGATCAGGTCGGAGAGCAGGCGCGGGCGGAGTGCCTGGTCAAGCCGGTCTTCGGGCTTCGATTCCGGGCTGATCAGACGCCGGGAGGGATTTTCCATGGTATTGATTATAACAGGGCGAATGGCTGAATTTTAATCCGCGAATGACGCAATTGATCTGTTGATCCGCGCATTGCGCATGATTTGTTACGATGAGCAGCACAAATTGGCGTAGATCACGGATCGCCTCACCCCTGCCTGTGCAGAGACCTGCCGATCGGGGATATAATATCTCCGATTCAAGGAGACAGCATGGAAAATGTTTTCCCTTCCCCTCACCCCCTGGTCGCCCACAAGCTCTCCCTGCTCAGGAACGCAGACACCAATCCTAAACAGTTTCGCGAGTTGATCCGCGAGATGGCAGCCCTGCTCACCTATGAAGCCACAGCGGATCTGCTCACCACCCCGGTGAGTGTACAGACCCCGCTCGCGCTGGCGGAGGGGCTGATGTTGAAGGAGGCGATCGGTCTGGTGCCGATCCTGCGCGCCGGATTGGGCATGGTCGAGGGGGTGTGGGCGTTGCTGCCCAACGCCGAGGTCTGGCATATCGGGCTGTACCGGGATGAGCGCACGCTGAAGCCGGTCGAGTACTATAACAAGCTGCCCGTCGAGCCGACGGTCTCGGTGTGTCTGATTCTGGATCCCATGCTGGCGACCGGCGGATCGGCGGTAGCCACGGTGGACATCCTGAAACGCTGGGGAGTCAGGCGCATCAAGTTCGTGGGTATCCTGGCTGCGCCGGAAGGCATTCAGCTCATGCACCAGCATCACCCGGAGGTGCCGATCCACCTGGCGGCTGTCGATGAACGCCTGAACGAGCACGGCTATATCCTCCCGGGACTGGGAGATGCCGGCGACCGGCAGTTCGGCACCGGGTGAAGATTATCAGGGCCGGGCGAAATTCACGGTGTAATAGCCGCCGTATTGGCTGTCGTTGTAATAGACATAGCCGATCCCGATCTGAGTCACGTCCGGGTTGAGGATGTTGGCGCGGTGGATGGCGCTGTTCATCCACCAGTTGACAGCGGTCTGCGGGTCGCCGAAGCCTGCCCCGGCGCCGAAGTAGATGTTCTCGCTGGCGTAAGAGAAATCATAACCCTGAGCAGCGATGCGGTCTTTGAACGACGATCCGTCCGAGCCAGTATGCCCGGTGAAGTTGTTGCAGGCCATATCGATGCTGTGACCCAGGGCGGCCTGGGTGAGCTGCTCCTGGTGCACCAGCTGGCGCAGCCCCTTCTCCACCCGCAAGGTGTTGATCAGCGCCAACACCTGGTTCTCGTAGCCGGTATCCCGCACTTCGCCGCATCCAGCCACTCCCTCAGCCTTACCCTGACCCTGGTCTCCATCGAAGGGGTCCACCCACCCAACCTGGATCTTGACCCAAACGGGTTCTTTGCGGCTGGCGCCGAAACCGAAACGCTCCCCGCGTGCGTTCTGCATCTCCCAGTTGCTCTGGTAGCTGCCGCCCTGCTCTGGGGCTGCCATGGAGACCGAGACGGTGAAGAACTCGCCTGGTGCCACCTGCCTGCCTAGCGGGATCGATAAGGGGGCGTTGAGCAGCTCGCCACCCGCGAAGACCAGGGCATAATCCGCGGTGAATGGGCATGTGCCCTCGTTGCGCAGTTTCCAGGTCTTGATGAAAGTCTCCCGCTGGCGGAAGATGCTGCCATCCGGCACGGTGACATCCGCCGAGAAGGCGGCTCGATCCAGGCATTCTGGCGCTTCGGCCGCGGGAGGTTGTGGCTCAGCGGGTGGGCGGGCTTCCTCTGTCTGCATGGGCGGAGTGGTCGGAGGAGATTCGGGTGGGGTCTCGGGAGGGGTAGTCGGTGGGGGCGCGGTCTGAGCAGGGGGAGAAGCAGCTGGCTGCGCCACACCGGCGTATTCGAAGCTGGCAGACTGGTCGTTGACCACCACCGCGTACACCCCAGGTGGGGCATCCCTCAGCTCGAGCGGGATCACCTTCTCGACGACCGAAGCATTCGGCGGGCAGCTGCCTTCTGCCTGGCGCCGGGTGGTGATGGTGATGCGGAAAGCAGCGGCAACCCGTTCTGTATCCACCTGGTCCAGGCGGGTACAGGTGTCGGGCAATGCCACCTGTGCCACCACGCGCACCTGGGGTGGCTGACCGGCGAGTTGCAGGACTTCAACTGCATCGATGCTGGCGATACCTGTCGTGACCGCTGGTGAGGGTTCTGCGTCCGGCGTGACCGCCGGTTTCGAACAGGCAGAGAGGATGAAAAAGAAGATAAACGATGCCCAGAACAGCATGGATCGATAAGAGAGCATATGCCCCTCCTTTGGCGTTTACAGTGATGGGGAGATTGGTCCCCAGCGCTGACCTGAGATCTTGATATTATAACTCACCTTTGTCAAATTCCAATCACCCGGCGACGGGGGAAAGCCTGACCACGCCAGTGAGTTGGGTGCTCTGCATGGCTGCGATTTCGATCGCAGCGAGATTAAACTCCCGAGATCTACCCTCCAGACCCTTGATTCAACGCGGGCCGGCGATGAGCCGCCCGCCGCGCACCGTCGCCCCGATGACCAGACCGGCGCTGATCAGCACGATGTTCTTGATGATATATTGCCCTTCCAGCGTGGGAGCGTAAGGGAAGCGGGTGAAGACTTCAGCCGGGAAGAAGAAGATCGGGGTGATTGTGCCGAGCATCTGCAGCCAGAGCAGGAAGAGGGTCAGGCGCATGAAGCGCCCGGCGATCAACCCCAAACCGATCAGACACTCCCAGGCTGCCAGGATGGGCAGCGAAAGCCGCGCCGGGAGCATGCCCAGCGTGAGCAGATCGATGGTGCGCGCCGCCAGGTCCTGCGCCGGGCTGAGCCCGGGGAAGAATTTGAGCACCCCGAACCAGAAGAACACCACCCCCAGGCTGAGGCGCAGGAGCAGGATGCCGTAGCGCGCCATCCAGCCGGTCAGGCGCAGATCGACCTGGTCGAATAGACGGAAAAATGAACGCATGCCAGAGAATGCCTCCAATTTAGAACCGCGGAGAAGTTGCCCGTTAATTTCTGGATTTCTGCGGTCAAGGATAACAAATAATTGTTATTTAATGAATGGTTGAAAGAAAGAAGCCTTCCATGGCGGGTCAAACCTCCGCCCCTTCATCATCCGGAAAGGCAAAATTTAACGCAAAGAATATGATTAATATCAGGATAAATTATACACTAGTCCGGTTTTGATCTGAATGCTAGAATAAATTATAGACCGAAATTCAGGATGGGTGGGGGAAGCCGGCAGGGGCATGGGGTCTTCGCTTCCAATGGGTGCAGCGTTCGATATCCTCACCGTCAACGTGGGCAGGAAAGCCTCGGTCAAGCAGGTTCTTGGACCGTTGCCTCCCCTCTCGGTGAGGTTCGATGCCAATAACGTACCCAATTTCGCCTCGCCGCGGCCGTTCACCCTGGAGATGAGGCAGATGGTTTGGACGATAAACGGGCGGGTATTCGAGATGGAAGCGATCGCTAATGATGAAATGGTGTATTTGGGCGAAACCATGGCCTGGGAATGGATAAACAACTCGCCTATCCCGCACCCAATGCACATGCACAATGTCAAATTCCAGGTCGTAGGGCGGAAGTCCACCGGGACAAGCAGTTACGCGACCATCAACCAGGGACTGGTGGACAGCAGCTGGAAGGATACCGTCCTGGTCTGGCCGGGAGAACGGGTGAAGATCGCCAAGAAATTCGAGCCTTACATCGGCATGTATATGTATCACTGTCACATCGTGGAGCACGAGGATAACGAGATGATGCGCCCGTACCGCATCGGGCCGGCAGACCCGGCAGCACCGGCAGAGTAGAGGCGGATTCCACCTTGAGAGGGTGAGAAGTTCCTCTGGGTATCATAATCTTTACCATGGCCATGTCCGCGAACAAGAGGACATGACTGAGATGGTGAACAATAAGATCAAGAAAGAGCTCATTCCGAGCAGGCGAGCATGCCTGGAGATGCAGCATTGATCGATACTGCTTCCAGACATGCCACCGGCAGGCGTGCCATGCGGATACTGGAGGCGTTTAGCATTCCAAGTATCCAGATCGGATCACGACGGATATCGCTGGTGTAGTAGCTGATATAAAGCTGGTCATCAATGATGACGGCACCGGCATACGAGGTATCACCCGAGCTCGGCAGGTCGGTCAGGTAAGTCAATCCCTTCTCGCTCACTGCGAAGAGCGCGGTGCGCTTTCGGGCAAAGGCGCTCCCCTGCCAGGCAAAAGGTCCTCGAATCTCCGGCTGGTAGCGACCGATCGCATAGACCTTTCCATTCAAGGAAAAAAGGTTAGGCCCATCCAGGCGCGTTAGCCGGGTTTCGAGCTTCTTCTCCCATTGGAGGTAAGGGGGATCTGAAATAGCGATGAGCGTCCCCCCGCGGCGATCTCCGAAAGGACTAGCACTGTATTCCAGTCGCCCGGTGGCGATCATGCGCCCGTCTGACAGGAATTCTAAATCCGTCTCATCGATACGCCCGCCGATATAGATCTCGCTAACCAGTTTCCAATGGATGCCATCCTGCGAGGAGAACAGGACTGCCCGACCGTGTTCCCACCAGTAAGCCGGCACATACCATGTCTTGCCATCCTGGCTCTTCGGGCGCCAAAACAGCCATCCGTGGGGCTCGATCTCCCGAAAAGGCGCCCAGCTGCGCCCATCTGGGCTGGAGGTAAAAATTGTCGTGTAAGGTTCGGGGTTAAGGGCGACATTTTTAAGAGCATACAAAAATAGTTGACCAGCTATCACAGCCAGTTTGGGATCTCGAATATCTTCGGGGGATACATCCAGCCGGGCAACGCGTTCCCAATGCCGGGCGTTTTGGGAACATAAAATGACAAGATGGCATTTGGAGCTGGCAAGATGACTGGGCGAAGACGCATACACCAGATAATAAGAACCTCTCCAATGGATCAGGTCAGTGTTGGAGTTATGTCGCCCGTCATTTACTATATCCCAACTCTCCAGTAGGATCTGCGGGTTGAGGTATGCTCGATTAGGACGCAGCGACCAGTAAATTACCAGACTACTTAGTAAGCCAAGCAGAATCCCCACAATAAAAGAGAAAATTTTCAGCCACCAGCTGGTCGCCAATATACCTGAGCCCAGCAAGAGAAGGGAGGTTGGCAACCCTAGCCAACGAACGATCATGAGCATTCTATGCATCTGGCCGTTCCACTGTCTTCTCTCTAAGGCCGCGAATTTGAGACAGCTGGACCTGTATTGCCTTGAAACGCGTCCGGTCGAGAGGATAAAACCAGGCAAAGACGACCCCGATCAGCAAGAACGCAGCCGGGATCGGACCCATCATCACCCGGATGCCAGTCAGGGCAGTGAGAGGTTGTGCTGGCGCGTTGGGGATATAACCAGTCCAGCTTAATACAAGCAGTGTCAATGGGATGGTAAAGGATGCAGCCACCTTTCGAAAGAGAGTCACCAGGCTATAGAACATCCCTTCGTGGCGAGTACCAGTTTTCAACTCATCCCATTCGATGGCATCCGGCAGCATAGCCCAGGGCAGCACTTGCACTGCTCCAAACCCGATCCCAGCCACTGCCGAAATGATCAGGATCGCGTTTAACCCCCATTCCGGTGGGATTAAGGTAAGCCCGACCATTACCAGGCCCAGGAAGAGCATTCCCGCCATGTAAGCTGTGCGTTTATCCCAGCGCCTGGAAACCAGGTTCCATAAGGGTAGTGAGAGCAGGGCGGCAATGAACAGACAACCTGCTACCAGATCGCTCTGTTCTTCCAGGTTCATATGATATTTCAAGAAAAAGAGGAGCATCGCCTGCATGATCTCCAGAGCACCAAAGGAGAACAGGAATATCCCCAAAGAGAAGAGGAAGGGACGATTGCGCATCGCCGCGGAGATAGCCTCTTTCAGTCCAGGTTGGGGCATATCCAGGAAATCCTGCCTCTCCTTTGTGTGAAGAAAAACCAGTAACAACGGAAATGCGCTGATCGCTGCCATCCCGATCGCGACCACCAGTACAGTGGGTGCATTTCCCGGTTGCATGGTGCCGATGATCGCCAGAGGGACGATAAATGCGATCATGCTGCCGATAATCGAAAAAAACATTCGAAACCCGGTCAAACTGGTGCGTTCGTCATAATCATCCGTCAATTCTGGCGTCAGAGCGTAATAGGGCATATAGACGAAAGAGGCAGCCAGGTCATATATCACATAAGCCAGACCATAATAAACTGCCAGAGCCAGCTGGCTTGCTAAAGGTGGACGCCACCATAGCATTGCAAAAGCCAGGGCAAAGGGGATGAAACCAAACAGCAAGAAGGGTCTGCGCCGTCCCCAGCGGGTGCGTGTGCGATCGCTTAGCAGACCTACCAGAGGATCATTGATGTAATCTGATGAGCGTCCGATGAAAACCGCTGCAGCTGCTAGTTTTGGGTTCAGGCCGACAACATCGGTCAGGAAGATGGCATAGAGCACCCCGATCATGGCATCGGTCAGGGCGAAGCCTAAATCTCCACTTCCATAGATAATCCTGGTCTTTTGACTGAGCTTGGGGGAAGAGGAAGGAGGCATGGTCATCTCTCAACAGGTTTGGTTGAATTGATATAAAGGAGCTCCTGGGGGATAACCGCCAGTTTGGCTCACTTCTATTGGCGAATGGGTCAGAACTGGTGGGTGGTTTCGTGGACACATTGTAGTCAATCAATATAGATCGGTACAGATGAACTGCGGACTCTGGAGGAAAAAGCTTGACAGGCACAATTATTGTTGATATTATAACATTGTCCGACGATTAATTGTCTTATTGTTCGACAATTTATGCAAAGCAAACTGAAATGAGAAAGGTAGACAGACCTCCTACGCTTGTATCCGCAGTCGCCGAATCCATCCGGCGGGAGATACTGAGCGGTGGTGTTCTTCCTGGTCAGCCCCTACATGAGATCGAGTTGAGCAAGACACTCGACATCTCGCGTGGCACATTGCGCGAAGCTTTGCGCAAATTGGAACAAGAGGGACTGGTTGAGGTTTTCCCCTATCGGGGTGCATTTGTTGCCCGCTTGTCTCCGCAAAAAGTCACCGAAATTTACACCCTACGCTGTTTATTGGAACCCTACGCAGTGCGCCTGTGCGTTGAGAACAATGCGTACACGCAGGAGGACTTCGCTGAGATGGAGTACCTGGTCGAACGATTGGGAGAACTGGAACAGAGAAGAGACTATGCAGCCTCAGTGGATACAGACATGCGTTTTCATGAGGTGATCAGTCGTCGCTGTGGTCACTCCTTGCTGCTCGAGATGCTTCGCAACCTGCAATCCCTCACTATTATGATGATTTTGAACACAAAAATTTACCGCTCGGATAAGGTACCGGACGATATCTCACATAGGGCTATCCTTGAAAGCATTCGTAGCGGAGATGCCGAACTGGCAGCCCGGACTTTGGAGAATCACATCAAGGACGCAGGATCATCCCTGCTCCAGCGGATGATCGAACTGGAATCTGCCCAACCCGCTGGCTCTGCCTGAGGTGGTGCCATCTTTTTGGAGTTATCCCTCCGTGAGCAGCTGAGCACACAGCAGGCAGGCGGGGTAAGCACTCGGAGCAATCACAACTCAGGAAGGTGATCTCAGTGATGCGCAGGATCTTTTCACAGATCAACTCAACCCTGGCTGACTCGACGACAACCATTCTTTATATTCTCGCTGTATTAATTTTTTGGGAAGGCGGAGTGCGAGTCTTCGCTATCCCCCGCTACATTATCCCTTCACTCTCCAGCATTATTAAACAATTCATTAGCCATTTTGATCTGATCTGGCAATATACCCTGGTCACAGGCTTTGAGACGGTGGTAGGTTATTTAATTGCAGTGGGTTTGGGAATCCCGCTTGCCATGTTGGTGGCATTTTCAAAAATTCTCCGTCAAACATTCTACCCGACGGCAGTGGCACTTGAGATGGTACCCAAGATCGCATTTGCTCCGCTTTTTGTAGTTTGGTTCGGTTTCGGATTCGTCCCAAAGATGATCATTGTTTTCCTGGTGTGTTTCTTCCCGATTCTATTGAATGGGATCCTGGGATTCACTTCATTGAGCCCGGAGATGGGACATTTTGGTCGGTCGACAGGCGCCAATGCTCTAACCATGTTTTGGAAAATCCGTGTCCCGGCGGCATTGCCGGAGCTGTTCGTGGGATTGAAAGGTGCTGCGGTGAATGCGACAGTGGGTGCCACAATCGCTGAATGGATCGGCGGGGATGCAGGACTGGGTTATTACATTCAGATCGCCACCGGACAGTTGCGCATGGATCTCGCCTTTGCCATCATATTCATGTTGGCTGCGTTGGGTTTGCTCTTGTTCTATATCGTTCTGGCGATCGAGAAAAGGGTGATCCCCTGGCATGTTTCTCAAAGAGCGCCAGTTGTCGGGCCGACCGGGCTGTAAGCATTTGAGACCCAAGATATTGGAAGGAGGTGAGACACAAGAAGATCGCACACGATAACCTGGTGGCAGTCCCATTTCATGCGTCAAAGAGCAGGAGAATACAAAGATGAAACTCACCCATTCTATCAACCTCATCGCCCTGGTATTGATCGCCGTAATGTCTGCCTGCGCCCCGCAGGTGGCGGCGACACCTGAGAAGATCGTCGAAACTATCACCGTTGTGGAAACCGTCATTGTCCAGGGTGAACCAGTGATCCAGGAAAAGGTCATCACCGCCACACCCGAACCAACCCCCCTCCCTATGGATAAAGTAACCTTAAGACTCAACTGGTCTTATTACGGCATCCATGCTGCCTTTATCTATGGTGTGGAGCAGGGAATTTACGAAGCACACAACATCGATCTGACAGTCAAGCAAGGAAATGGATCAAGCAATGCGGTCAAACTGGTGGCGAATAAGGACAGCACCTTCGCCTATGCGTCGAATGGTGCCTTAATAAGCAACATGGTGCAGGGTGCCCCGGTCAAGGCGGTGATGTCAGTGGATGCCATGGGTACAGATGCAGTGCTCTGCCGCCCGGATTCTGGCATCAAATCATTTGCCGATCTCAAAGGGAAAGTGATCATGACGACGGCTGGAGCGGGTGTGAACGACTATTTCCCCGTCGCCCTGGCATACAACGGCATGACGCTCGACGATGTCAAGCTGACAAATGTAGCGGAGAGCGCCTTGGTCACCAGCTATTTACAGAATCTGGCACCCTGTATCCTGGCAGGGATCGATGATAAACCGGCACAGATCGAAGCTGAAGGAGGCGACCCGCCGATTATCTTTACTTACGCCGATAACGGGGTTGCACAACCGGGTTATGTCATCGTCGCCCATCAAGACATGATTCGCGACAATCCCGATCTCGTCCGGCGCTTTGTCGCTGCAACCCTTGAATCTATTCAAGCCTGTCTGGATGACCGGGATGCCTGCACGAAAGCCCTGGTGGACTATAACTCTCAGCTGGCGGATCAAGAAACAATGGTGCGCAAGCAGCTGGACGTCTCTCTGGACATCCTGTTCTCCCCTAATAACAAAGATAAGATCCTTGGTCTCAATGTCCCTGAAGACTGGGCGAATGTGCTCGAGCTCAAGAAACAATATCAGGAGCTCGAGACCGACATGACTGCCGATCAGTTCTATACCAATGAATTCTTACCATAGCGGCAGATCGAGTTAATCTAGGTGGGTGTGGGATCAACAGGTCCCACACCCGCGCTTTCCCCGTTCCAGGAAAGGCTGTCGAGTTGTCTTCGCTTATTTCGATCAAGGGCCTCAAAAAGGTTTTTCACAGTAAAGCCGGTGATGTCCACGCCCTGGGTCCCATTGACCTCGAGGTCAATCAAGGCGAGTTCATCTCCATAGTTGGACCCTCTGGATGTGGGAAGAGCACATTACTCCTCATGGTGGCTGGATTGCTGGAATACGACACCGGCGAAATAAGCATCAATGGTCAGCGGGTGTCCTCTCCACAGACAGATATCGGAATTGTTTTCCAGACACCGGTCCTGGTAGACTGGAGGGACGTTCTGGGAAACGTCCTCTTACAGATCGAGATGCGCAAGCTCAAAGTTGACGACTACCGCCAGAGGGCGATAGACTTACTCAGTTCAGTTGGCCTGCATGAATTCTTGCAGCGCTATCCTTTTGAGCTATCCGGAGGTATGCAGCAAAGGACTGCTTTCTGCCGGGCTTTGATCCATGACCCACCTTTGATCTTGATGGATGAACCCCTCGGTGCTTTGGACGCCATGACGCGTGAACAATTGCGCGTGGACCTCGAAGCGCTTTGGATGCAAACCAGAAAAACAGTGCTGTTCGTCACGCACAGCATCACTGAATCGGTACAGCTCTCTGACCGAGTCGTTGTGTTCACACCGCGCCCGGGGATGATCGATCGGATTGTTCCCATCGAGCTGCCGCGCCCGCGCTCTTTCGAGGTGCGGGAAAGCCGGGAATACCAGCGGTATGTGCATGAAATTACGAATGTCTTTATGAATTACGGTGTATTCAGGGAAGTAAAATCCTGAACAATTTATTCGCTACGGATTTTGCTCATCGTATCAAACGATACATATGAGGATCCCATGTCTGAAGTAAGCAATAGGAAAGAAGACCTCGAGTTACTCCAAAAATTCAGCATCCCGACTCTAGCCAATGCTATAGAGACCTTCGATGTCATCCCCCCCAATCAAGGTTATTGTGACGGGAGTATCATCTGTCATTACCCACATTTGCCCATGCTCTTAGGATATGCTGTCACGGCGCGTGTCTCTACCGATCTGCCACCCAGTGAGATCCGTCCGGGAATCGATGAACATGATTACTGGCGCTGGATCGCTTCGCGACCAGGACCAAAAGTTGCGGTCGTCCAGGACATCGATAGACCACCAAAAGGAGCCATGTGGGGTGAATGGAACGCGAACGTCCACAAAGCCCTTGGGTGTGTCGGTATGGTGACCGAAGGGGCAGCGCGTGATCTGGATGCTGTCTCCCGCCTTGGTTTTCACTTTTTTTCCACCTGTATCTTGCCAAGTCATGGGTATGGCGTATTCATCGATTACGGTGGTCCTGTGCGAGTAGCTGGACTGGAGATCCACACGGGCGACCTTCTCGCGGGAGATCGGCACGGCGTCATCTGCATCCCGGCAGAAATTCCGCTGCGAGAGCTTGCCCAGGTTGCAGAGAAGATCGATCAACTGGAAAGCGAAATCTTTCAATATTGTCAATCAGGGGATTTTGATGTCGAGGGGCTTGCCAGGCTAGATCGCTCCATTATGAACCGCTGGCCTAAACCTTCCGGAAGGCGCCGTGATGTCGAAGCGCGTTGAACCCAAGATGAACTTTATTCAATGGATCGGAACACATGGATACCAACAGGAGGACATGATGCACAGTTTATTGACGGGATTTCAATATTTTATGCCCACCCGTGTCATCTTCGGACCGGGGAAGCTTCAGGTGGTTGGAGAGGAGGTTGCAAAGTTTGGAAAGCGGGCTTTGCTTGTAACCGGAAAATCTTCGGCCAGAAAACATGGCCATCTCGATAGAACCGTTGAACTTTTGCGCAAAGGTGGGGTGGAGGTTGTTGTTTTCGATCAGATCGAAGCCAATCCAACCAATCAGACAGTCAATCAAGGCGGCGAGCTCGCCCGCCGCGAAAAATGCGATGTGGTGATCGGCCTTGGCGGAGGGAGCGCCATGGACGCGGCCAAGTACATCGCGGTCATCGCAGTCGAGCAGATCGACTGCTGGGCGATCGTGGAAGGAGCCGAAGTCAAGCATTCGCCTCTCCCAATGATCGCTATCACCACAACAGCTGGAACAGGTTCGGAAGTGTCGCAGTTCGCTGTGCTCAGTGTTCCGGAACTGAAGCGGAAGGATGGCACAGGTAAACCGTACCTTTATCCCGCGTTATCCATTGTTGACCCCGAGCTCACCTTGACACTCCCACCATTTGAAACCGCTGCCTCGGGAGTCGATGCCCTTGCTCAGGCGATCGAACCATTCACTTCCCGATTTGCCAACCAGGTTTCGGATATGTTTGCCATGGAAGCCATTCGACTCGTGGCTCAGAATTTGCGAAGGGCAGTCCACAACGGTGAAGATTTAGTGGCGCGGACGAACATGCATCTGGCAAATGTTCTGGCAGGTTTCTCCCTGACATTGGTGGACACGACCATTGCGCATGTGATCGCTGAAGCAGTAGGCGCGGTCTATAATACCAGCCACGGCGCTTCGGTTGCGTTGACGCTTCCAGCGGTGATGGAATTTAACTGTGTGACGAATCTGGAAAAATTTGCTCAGATTGCTCGCCTGTTGGGGGTCAACACAGAGGGGATGTCATTGCGGGAGGCGGCTTTCGCCGTGCCTGAAGCGTTGCGCCAGTTGATCCGAGATGTTGGGTTGCCACAGGGGCTTTCAGCCCTGGGAGTAACAGATATCGACCCTGTTGTCGCCTTGGCTTCCCGACCAGGATTGAGCGCATCCAATCCACGTAGTCTGGATGAAAAAGACATCGAGATGCTGGTGCGTGCCAGTGTCGATCCAGCCATGTCTTACTGGGCAATCGGAGGCAACTAGAACATCACCTCCCGCAGGCGCCAGGCCTGCGGGAGGTCTCCCTACAAAGTCAACCCCTGCCAGACGAGCTGCCCCTGGCCGAAGGTGCGCTCCAGCAGGCGGTCCTTGAGCCTCTTCAGGCTTTGCCCGGAAACCAGCAGGGCGCGCAGCACGCCCGCCGGGTGGATCTCGCCGACCAGCTGATAACCCACCAACCGATCGTCCTTGAGGTAGAGCGTGCGCAGCCCGCCATCCCAGCCCGCCCGCAGCACCTCGTCGCCTTCCTTCAATCCAGCGGCGATGATGGGCAACCCCAGGTGTTTCAGGCTGTTCATGCGCTCGGCGCCGGCATAATGCCGCTCGAACCCCAACAGGTTGAGCCCGACGAGGCGCCCCTGTTCGACCGCGTTGGGGAAGATGGCGTGCACATAAGCCTCGCCCGTCAGGCGGTCGGGCGCTTCGATGGCATCGCCGGCCGCATAGATCTCTGGAAAATTGGTGCGCAAATAACCATCGACCGTGATCCCCCAGCGGTGGGCGATGCCACTCCCCGCGAGCGGCTCCAGGTTGGGTCTGACGCCTGTGGCAGCCACGAACAGGTCGCCGCGCAGGATCTCTCCCGATTCGAGTTCGACCGCCTGAGCGCGGCCATCACCGATGAAGGCACGCGCCTTGGTGTTCAGGCGCAGGTCGATGCCGCGCTGGAGCATCTGCCCCTGAGCGAAAGCCGCGGTTTCTTTGTCCAACATGCCCGGCATCACCTGGTCGAGCATCTCCACCTGGGTGACCGCTACGCCCAGGGTGCGCAGCAGCAGGGCGATCTCCATGCCGATGAACCCTGCGCCAACGATCACAACGGCGCGGGCTTCGCCCGAGCGCACCTTATGCACCAGCGCCTGCGCCGCGCTGAGCGATTTGAAATTATACACCCCGGGGAGGTCAGCGCCTTCCAGCGGCGCGTACAGGCGGCTGCCGGTGGCGATCACCAGGCGGTCATATTCGACGCTGGTTCCATCTTCCAGCGCGAGCCGGCGCGCAACGGGATCGATGGAGGAGACCTTCACGCCCGGATGATAGTCCACCTGAGTGCGTTCTGGCCAGTCCTCCCCGCGCCACAGATGGACAGGTGAACCGCTTAGGAAGTATTCCACCATGGCTGGAGGGGAATAAGGTGGAAAAGGCTCGGCGCTGAACATCAGCAGCTCAGCCTGGGGGTCATGCTCCCGCACCGTCTCGGCGACGCTCACCCCGGCTGGCCCGGCGCCGATGATGACGATCTTCATGCTGGCCTCCTTTTCAATTTTCGCCCCAGAGAGCACAAAGAAGCGTTCCTGGTAATGTTCTATGTGCTCTCTGTGGTATGCGATCTACGCCGGAGCCAGCTCGGGCTCGGGCAGGCGGATCTCATCCGGCGCAATGTGGGGCAAGCCCAGGCCGGCGCGCTTGCGCTCGATGTGGCGGCGGATCAGCGCCGCGGCGCGGTGTGGGTCCGCTTCGACGGCGAAGGTGGCGCCGAAGACGCCTTCCAACCCTTCGGTGAGCAATTTGACGACGTTCGGGCTGCCGAAGACCGGGGGTGCGGTGCCCAGCACGGTGAAGATCCCGGAAGCGACCACATAGACGCCGATGGCGACGGCTTTCTCAGAGTACCACTCTGGAGCAGCGCCAGCCAGCGGCAGGGCGCTGATATCCACGCCCAGGTGGTTCGCCAGGGCGGAAGCCAGCACCAGGATGCGGGTGTTGTCCACGCAGCTGCCCAGGTGCAGCACGGGCGGGATGCCCAGCGCCTTGCAGACCGCGCTCAGACCCGGTCCGGCCAGCTCGGCTGCTTCGGGCACCATCAGCCCGGCTTTCCCGTCGGCCACCGCGGCGCAGCCGGTCACCACAACGAGCACATCGTTCTTGATCAGCTCCCTGGTCAGTTCGGTGTGCCCCAGATCTTGTTTGATCTTGGGATTGTTGCAACCGACCACGCCGACCGCGCCGCGGATGTCGCCCTTCACGATGGCGTCGATCAACGGCTGAGGGCTGCCGCCCAGGGCGCCCAGGATGGCTTCAACGGAAAAGCCGGCCATCACCGGCGCGGGCTGCACAGGGATATACACCCGCTCCGGCACCCGCCTGGCGAAGTTCTCCACCGCTTCCCGCACGATGCGCCGGCCGATCTCCAGGCCGTGTTGCGGGTCGAAGGTGATGTGCTCGGCGCCCGGGAACTTGGCTTTATCGAAGGTGCTGATCACCCTGGTATGGAAGCATTTGGCAGTCTCGGTGATGGCGGGCATGATACACTGGTAATCAACGATCATCATCTCCACCGCGCCGGTCATGATGGCCAGCTCCTGCATCAGGTGGTTGCCGGCCATGGGGATGCCTTTGCGCATCAGCACCTCGTTGCCGGTGCAGCACAGCCCTGCCAGGTTGATGCCACGGGCGCCCTTCTCCCTGGCGAGCGCCAGGAGCGATTCGTCCTGCGAAGCAGCCACGATCACTTCGGAGAGCATGGGGTTATGCCCATGCAGGATGATATTGACCTGATCGGCCTTGAGCACACCCAGGTTCATGCTGGATATTTTCGGGGTGGGGATGCCGAAGAGCACGTCGGAAAGCTCCGTGGCGAGCATCGAACCACCCCAGCCGTCGCTCAAACCGTTGCGCACAGCGTGAAGCAGGATGTTGACCCAATCGTTGTCAACGCCCATATGGGTGCGGTGGAGGGTCTCCACGTTCTCGCGGTCGATGCCGCGCGGGTAGACGCCGGTCTTCTCCCAGGTCTCCTGGCGCGCTTTGGGGGCGCGCTTCGCCATGGGCAGCTTCTCCCGGCGCATGCCGTAATCTTCCATCATCTCCCAGGCCAGCTCGGCTGCGATCTGCTGATCGCTCTTGCCATCCGGGGCAATGCCATACTCTTGGGCGAGCTTTTTGAGCTTTTCGGGTTCAGCAATGCGATATGTGTCGGTCTTGCCCTCGCCGACGCGGTGCAGCGTTTCCAGGATGTCGCGCCCGTGGTCGGAATGGGCCGAGGCGCCGGCGGCAACCATCCGCGCCAGGTTGCGCGCCACGATGATGTCAGCGTCCGCCCCGCAGACGCCCTTCTGAGGGCCTTCTCCGAAGGGATCGACTCGACAGGGACCCATGGCGCAGATACGACAGCTGGTGCCCAGGTTGCAGTAACCGCACTGGGGCTGCTGTCTCTCCAGGCGGTCCCAGACGGTCTCCAGACCTTCCCGGCGGGCGACCTCCAGCATCGCCCAGGTGTCGGCGTTGATGCTCTTCTTTTTATATCCATTTCCGCTGATGACGGCGCTCATAGCTCACACTCCTTTGCCATCTTCGAGATTGATGCGGGTGACAGATTCTCCCCATTTCCGCCAGGCATCGATCTGCGCCGGAAGCCCGACTATCTCGGATGTGATCTGCCCGACGGCTACCGAGACCGCTGCTGAGTAGCGTGTGCGCGCCTTGCGGGTCAGCTCGTTGATCTCGCCAAATTCCAAAGCGTTGACCTTGCAGGCTTCCACACAGGCAGGGATCTGCCCCTGGCGCTGGCGCTCGATGCAATGATCGCATTTGATGGCGACCGAGGCTTTTTCTGGGGCGGCTGCCAGGGGATGATAGGTGATGACATCGAAGGGGCAGACCATGGCGCACATCCCGCAGGCGATGCACTTGTCTGCTTCGATCAGCACGATGTCGGGGAAATCGGCAGCCCGGTGGATGGCTGCTGTGGGGCATACAGCCAGACAGGGGGCGGGATTGCAGTGGCGGCATTTATTGGGGAAAGCGGTGTTGAGCAGCAGCCCTGGTTCGGCATGGATGCGCGCCTTGGGCGCCGGAGTCTCGAACACCGCCAGAAAGAGGTTCTTGGTCTGCGAGTGGGCTACCGCGCAGGCGCTCTCGCACTGCTTGCAGCCCACGCAGCGTTCTGGATGAACGAAAACGGTTTTCATTGACTCGCCTCCATTCGGTTGGTCACACCGTATTGCAACGTGAGTGAAGTTTTGATCCGCTGATCTCCGCTGATGGATATCACCCTCCTCGATAGATCAGTCTCATCCGTGGATCACCGGTGTACCGCGCGTCTCCCAACGGATCCGATCGCGTTGCCACGTTGCCATGCGGTTTACTCCGTTCAGGCTCATGGAAAACAGGCAGATATTCTAGCCGCGCCTCACCTCCTTTGTTGGATCAGAGTTCAGGCCACGCTGCGCCGCCAGGGGGCGTGGGCACGCTGCGCGCTGTGCGGTGGTGCGGGACGCTTGCCCCCTGCTTCCGGCGACCGGTTGTCCCGAGCGGCGAACACACCATCACTTCAGGATTCACTTGATCGATAATGGACTGGCTTGAAATTCAATACGCTCTCTGAAATATTAGACTAGCAAATTCGGAAGCGCGATCCAAGTCGCGAACGTCACGCTTGGGATGGATAGATGTCATATCAGTAAAATATTGCCCTGCCTGGGATGATGGGGATGCGCGTTTACTCCGACCAAACCCTCTCAATAACCCAATTGCGCTCCGTCTCCCGCAGGTATTGCTGATCTATGAGGTTGCCTGAAGGTCAAGGTGCATCGGCGGGCGGTGCAGCACAGGCTTCCAGACTGGGTTGAAAGGCGGTGTCCTCCCCTAAATCGATCGTGATCCGCTCTCCAGGGAAGAAGCCGCTGACCTGGTCGAACTCCCCGTTGTCGTCGATCTCGATGGTCAGAGGGAAGTAAGCGCTGATCCGACCAATGACCTTGCCACTCGACCTGTCGATCACCTGATTGAAGCGGTTGAATCCGAATTGAACGATGAAATCCCCGCTTTGCGGGTCCAGGATGCCCAGATCGCATACCGATCCCCCCTCATCACAGGCGATCCAGTTCAGCTGCTGGCTGTCGGCCGAAAAGGAATAAAAAGCCAGGATGGGGTGATCGAGCGAGGTCACCTGAATATCGGTCGGATTGGTGAGGTCCAGAACGAAAAGCCGCGAAAGATCAGGCAGGCTTTCACCTTGATAAGTGTAAGCCAGATAACGACCGTTCGGCGAACGGACACAGGTGATATGGAACAGATCGCCCATCAGCAGGGTGGCCAGGTAATACCGGTCTGCGAAGATGTCCACCGGTACAAATCTGTCTATTCCCTCCCGAAAGCTGGTGTAGCGCTGGAAGGTCAACCGGCTGCGGGAGGGATCGAAGTCGGGGGGAGGGGAAAGGCGGGGGAGGATCGTCCGTGAGGGCAGTAATAAAGGGGGTTCCCAGACGTAATCTTCCGGGAGCGCTTCCCCCAGGTAATCCCAGGCGAGGCGGGTGGGGAAAGGCGCAAGGAGATCGAAAAGCCGGCCGGGGATGTCGACATCGTAAGCGATCCTGGTCACCAGCACCTCGGAGATGAGCAGCCCGGGCACGGTTCTGGAGAATTCCTGATGCCGGAGGAGCACCCCGGTGTGCGCGTCCACCCAATAGCGCCCCATATAGATCGGCTGACCAGCCCCCGGTGGATCTGCTGCGGAGCCCGAAGGACTCGGGGAGAACCAATCGACCACGATGGACTGCCTGCCAGCGATGTGATCGCCGCGGATGATTTTCAATTCCCCTTCGAAAACCGCGCCGGAATAAGAGCCTTCCGGATAGATCTGCCAGAAAGGCGAGACGAGTTGGTCGAGTTCGTGATAAGCGAAATTCCCCCGGGTTATCTTCTCACCGGTGAGGAAATCGATTTGGTTCTCCAGATATCCCGCCTTAAGCGTGACAGATAACAGGTCTCCCTCCGGAAGACCGGAGAGCGCCAGCCTGCGGTCTGGCTGCACGATCCAGAGTTGTTGGCGGAGGATCTGCGGAGGGCCGATATAGCTCGCATCGCCGTATCTGATGACCAGCCCATCTGCCCAGAGCGACTGCCAGTAGCGCTGGCTCTCGGAGACGCGCTGGCGGATCTCATCGGGGCTGGAGCGCGCCGTCAGCGGCGCCGGTAACGGCCAGGGCGTGGCGGTAGGGGGCAGGTTCGAGGCGCGCTCAGGGGGGCGGAAGCCCAGGATCACCGGTTTCCCCGCCTCCAGCCTTTGATCCGCCGGGATGCGGTTAAGCGCCTCCAGGATCTCGGTGTCGACCCAGGTCTTGCGGGCGATGTCGGCGAGCGTTTCCCCGGGCGACGGGAAATACAGCACAGCGTATTTGGCGATCGGGGTGGGGGTTGGGGTTTGGTGGGGTGAAATAGCCGTCGGCTTCAGGGGAGACGGTGTGGGGGCGGGGTTATCGCTGACAAATGCCCGGGTGGCGACCAGCACGACCAGCGCGCCGAACAGGAAGGTCAATGCGCCCTGGATGAGAGCAAGGCGTTTCCTGCGGGACCGCAGAAGCGCCAGCTCTGTCAGGATGGTTCCGGCCCAACCAGCGGGGTTTTCAGGGATGGCCTGCCGCGGCAGGGGTTCTCGGGCACCAGACAGGAGGAGGGCGGCAGCCTGAGGTGGATCGGAAGGGGGCGATCCTGCCTGAAGCTGCTCTTCCAGTTGCTCGATGCGTCGCTCCAGGCTGCGCTCCGGGAGCGATAGAATGCGAGCGATCTCCGGGATGGAGAGCTCGAAGAAATGGCGCAGCAGCAAGGCAAAGCGTTCCTGAGGGCGGAACTGACAGAACACACCGCAAGGATCCCGCCGGGGGAAGAGCGACCAGCGCCGGGTGGTCTTGAGGTGGCGGGCTGCCAGGGAGAACAGCCAATGCACGACCGGCTGCCGCGCCGGGTAACGGTGGCTCTCGAAGACCGCCTGGGCGAGCACCCGCGCGGTGACCCCTTTCGCCAGGTGAACATCGCCGAGAAGCAGGTAAGCCAGATCGAACAGGTCGGCGCCGTGCGCTTCGGCGAGCGCGGAAGCCAGATGGACCTCATCGGTCTGCCCGTTGAGCAGCATCCATTCCAGGTTTGAGGCGAGCTATGGAAAGGGGTTGGGGAGAGACATGCGTTTAAGGTATTACCATGTCTCCGATCCGCAGCCTTAGCTTGTGGACGACATTATGAAGGACGAATGGCTTCGCCTACGAGGGCGACAAGTCAGAATACTTTTGAGAACTTTTGCGCGCATTTCAGTCTCTTTCCATCGTGGCTGAAGCGGGGCTTCAGCGATCCATAGAGTGACGGGGCGGTAGCGGGGCTTCGGCAATCCATAGAGTGACGGGGCTGAAGCGGGGCTTCAGCAATGCATAGAGTGACGGGGCTGAAGCGGGACTTCAGCAATCCATAGACTTGCGGGGCTGAAGCGGGGCTTCGGCAATCCATAGAGTGACGGGGCTGAAGTTGGCTTCAGCGTTCCGTAAAATTGATGAGAGTGGTTATATCCGGATTGCAATATCTAGCTGATACAATACAGATGATCCTTTGCACCTTGCAAACTACCAATGAAAAGGAGAGAACATCATGCGTAAAATCGTGATCAGCTGGATCATCACCGGTCTGGCAGTGGCGGCAGCGGCCTATCTGGTGCCGGGCATCCGGGTCGCCGATACCCGCGGGTTCGCCACGGTGGTGGTCATGGCGGCCGTCCTGGGCTTGATCAATGCCACGGTGAGACCTGTGCTGGCTCTGCTCTCGTGCGGGTGCATCATCGCCACGCTGGGCTTGTTCATGCTGGTGATCAACACATTCACCTTCTGGCTGGCTTCGTACATCACCGCCAACTGGTTCGACCTGGGCTTCCAGGTCAATAACTGGTTCGACGCCTTCCTCGGCTCTCTGGTCGTCAGCGTGGTCTCATTCGTGCTCTCGATGATCCTCTATCGGGATGAAGATTGAGGCTGCAAAGGAGCTCCCCTCACGCCACGCTCTTTCAAATCAACGCCCGCGCCTGGCTGAGATCGCTGAGCAGCAGGGCGGGAAAAGCGCTCACCCTGGGAGAGGTGCCCGAGGGCGAGATCGAGCGGCTCTCCGCCTGGGGGATCGACTGGCTCTACCTGCTGGGGGTCTGGCAGACCGGGGAGCTCGGCCTGCAGATCGCCCGCAGCCTGCCAGATCTGTCTCATGAGTACCGCCAGGTTCTTCCGGATCTGAAAGAAGAGGATATCTGCGGATCGTGCTTTGCCATCACCGGTTACCGCGTCAATCGGGAGCTGGGCGACGAGTCCGATCTGCGTCTACTGCGCCGGAGGCTAAACCAGAGCGGCATCGCATTGATGCTCGACTTCATCCCCAATCACACCGCCCGTGATCATCTGTGGGTGGCTCAGCATCCCGAGTATTACATCCAGGGAGAGGAGGGCGATCTGGCGCGCAGCCCGCAGAACTATGGACGCAATGCAGGGGATGGGCGCGTGTTCGCCTTCGGGCGGGATCCTTATTTTCCTGGCTGGTCGGATACCTTCCAGCTGAACTACGCCAATCCAGATCTGCAAGCCGCCATGCGGTATGAGCTGTTGAGAGTGGCCGATCGGTGCGACGGGGTGCGCTGCGATATGGCGATGCTGGTCCTCCCCGAAGTTTTCGAGCGCACCTGGGGTCGGCGGCCCGAGCCTTTCTGGCCGGAGGCGATCGCGGCGGTGCGCCGCCAGCATCCGGATTTCCTCTTTCTGGCTGAAGTTTACTGGGATCTGGAGGCGGTGCTCCTCGAGCAGGGCTTCGATTATGTCTATGACAAGGGTCTCCTCGATCGGCTGCGCTCGTTGCAGGCGCGGGAAGTGCGTGGACACCTGCAGGCGCGCCTGGCTTACCGGGATCGGCTGGCGCGCTTCCTGGAAAACCACGATGAAGCCCGGGCAGCTGCCGTCTTCCCGGAGAGCGCTCATCTCTGCGCCGCTCTGCTGACCTGTCTCAGCCCTGGATTGCGCTTCTTCCATGAGGGGCAATTCGAGGGGCGCCGCCTGCGCCTGCCGGTGCAGCTCTGCCGGCGGCCGGATGAACCCCGGGATGACCGGCTGCACGAGTTCTACATGCGCCTGCTGAGCTTGCTGAAAGATCCACTGCTCAGGGAGGGCTCCTGGCAGCTCCTGGAACCTTCCCCTTTGCTGGCGGACGATCCGACCTGGGAGAACTTCATCGCCTTCGCCTGGACGCGACCCCGCGGGAGCACACTGCTGGTCATAGTCAACTATTCTCCGCAGCCAGCTCGCTGCCGGTTGCCGGTGCCTCTCTTGGAGGGGAAATCCGGCGCGATGGTTTTCACTGTGGTTTGGTCAGCGGAAAGCCGGGGGACGTCTCCTTATGAGATCACCGATGGAGCTCTCCAGGTGAATCTTCCTCCCTGGGGTTATCTGCTCCTGCAGGGCGAACGGGGCTGAAGCAAGGCTTCGAGGAGAAAGCCTAAGATTGCGTCGGATCGATTGTAGAATTCTCACATTCGTGGTTAAATCATGCGTGAACTGCTGCGCCAAAGAGTCCTTTCTTGATCCTTTCCTCGGTGGAAATTCCCCATGTACGCGATTCAATTCGACCTCAGCATCCCCCGCTACGTGATCGGTCTGCTCCTCGGCAAACTCTCGCCGCGCTTCTACTGGAGCGGCCTGACCTGCACCGCATATAAAGACATCCCCGAACCGCATCTGCCGGACGAAGACTGGGTGGTGGTGAAGACTCGCCTGGGCGGCATCTGCGGCACGGACACCTCCATTATCGGGTTGACCGCCAGCCCATATCTCTCTCCTCTGGGGTCGTATCCGTTCGTCCTGGGCCATGAGAACACCGGCAGCATCGCTCAGGTGGGGGCAGGTGTCGACGGGTGGCAGGTGGGGGAGAGGGTGGTGGTCGAACCGACTCTCTGGTGTGCGCCGCGCGGCTTCACAGAGCTCTGCCCGGCCTGCGCGCGGGGCGAGGTCAACCATTGCCAACGCCAGGACAGGGGGAAACTGCCGCCAGGGGTTTCGATCGGCACCTGCCGGGAGGTTGGCGGCAGCTGGGCGCCGTATTTCCTGGCGCATCGATCGCAGCTCTACCGGGTGCCGGACAACATGAGCGATCAGAACGCCCTGATGGTCGAGCCGTTCAGCATCGGGCTGCACGCTGCCCTGCAGAATTTCCCGGCCGATGAACAGCAGGTGCTGATCATCGGCGCAGGGACGATCGGCCTGTGCACGCTGGCGGCTCTGCGTGCGCTGGGTTCCCAGGCGGAGATCACGGTGCTCTATCGGCATCAGTTCCAGGGCCAGGCGGCAGAAAAACTGGGCGCCTCGCATGTCCTGCGGGCTGACAGAAGCAGGAGTTATTACGAAGCCATCGCCGGGATGACGGGAGGCAGCGTAAAGCGCACCCTGCTGGGGGAGAAAGTGCTCTTCGGAGGGATGGACCTGGTCTTCGAGTGCGTCGGCACGCGCCGTTCGCTGGACGATGCGCTGCGCCTGACCCATAACCAGGGGCGGGTGGTACTGGTGAGCGTGCCCGGCGTGGTGAAATCGATAGACTGGAGCCCGATTTTCGTCCATGAGCTGGAAGTGCGCGCGGCTTATCTCTATCATCACGCCGAGCAATTTCAAGGTCGCCGGTGGAAGACCTTCGACCTGGCGATCGACCTGCTCTCCCGCGGCGTGGTAGACCTGAGCTGGCTGGTAACCCACCGCTATCCGCTGGAAGAATATCACCAGGCTTTGCTGATGACCTACCGCCGAGGGGGCAACGCAGCCATCAAGATCGCCTTCGAGTTTGGAGGTGAGCCGGTGCAAGGGGGCGTCGGCAGATAAAAACGCATCCCCGCAGGGAAGCAGGGGAGTGGTCCGCAGATGGGCGGTCGCCAGGGGCAAGGGGACAGAGAGACGGTCGGCAGCGCAGACCAAGCGACTTTTTCCGGCATGACCCCACGCCAGATCGGCGATGGCAATAAATTAACAAATTAGATATACAATATCTGGATTATAATCCTTGGAGACCATTTCGGGATATGGCAAAGAGATCTCAGCGCGCTTCATCCCGCCAGCGGGAGGTATCATCGGGTGATCCGCAAAACGCGCCCGCCGCGCAGATCGACACCGGAGGGGGTAGTTTCATCGGCGGAAATGTGGACACCGGCGGAGGAGCGTTCATCGGCAGGGATCAATATATCTTCAACATCACCGCCACGCTCGTCGGTCAGGCGGAGGCGCAGGATATCGAATCTCTCTCCCCGGAGCCGGGAGAGCCTCCATTCAAGGGCTGCAATACTTCACCGAAGCCGACGCGGGGCGTTTCTTCGGCCGCGAGCAGCTCACCGCGCGGGTGGTTAGCCGCCTGAAGAGCACCCGTTTTCTGGCTGTGATCGGCGCTTCCGGCAGCGGGAAATCTTCGCTGGTCAGGGCGGGGGTGATCCCGACGTTAAAAGGGGGACAGCGCCTGGCGGATGGCGGGCTGCCACCGACTGGGAGCGGCAATTGGGCATATCTCACCCTGACCCCGACCGCACACCCGCTCGAAGCCATGGCAGCTGCGATCTCGCCCCCGACTGCCGGGCTGGAGGAGATCGCCAGGTTGCGCGAGCATCTCGCCGTGACCCCAAACGCTCTCATCCTGGCAGCGCACAGACACCTGGCAGGCAGCGAACACACTCACCTGCTGCTCTTCATCGACCAGTTCGAGGAGGTCTTCACCCTCTGTCGGAAAGAGGACGAGCGGGAGGCGTTCCTGACGCGGCTGGTCGAAGCCGTGGAAGGGGAAGAGTAGGCTCCCCTCACCATCCTGCTCACCCTGCGCCCCGATCACTATGCCAGCCTCGCCGGGTACGACCGGCTGCGCGAGGTGGTTTCCCATCACCAGGAATTCATCGGCGCCATGAGCCGAGACGAACTGGTGCGTGCCATCGATCGCCCCCTGGCTCTGGGCGGCTGGAAGATCCAGGAGGGACTGATCGAGGTCATCCTGGACGACATCGGCTACGAACCCGGAGCGCTGCCGCTATTATCCCATGCGCTCTACGAGACATGGATGCGCCGGCGCGGCCGCACGCTTAAGCTCTCCGCTTATACCGAGGCGATTGGTGTGCGCGGCGCGGTGGCGCAAACCGCCGAAGCTGTCTTCCGGCAACTGCCGTCCGGACAGCAGTCGGTTGCGCGCCTGATCTTCACCCGCCTGACCGAGGTGGGCAAGGACATCCCCGACACCCGCCGCAGGGCGACCTACGCGGAGCTGATCTCGCGCGCCACAGACGAGCTGGTGATCGACGCGGTGGTCAAGATCCTGGCGGATGCGCGTCTGGTGATCACGGGCAGCGGGCAGGGTCAAGGCGAGCGGGTGGTCGAAGTAGCACATGAAGCGCTGATCCGCGAGTGGCCCACCCTGCGCCAGTGGCTCGCTGAGGACCGCCAGAACCTGATCCTCCAGCAGCACCTGATCGACGAGGCTAATGACTGGGTGCGGTCGGAGCGCGACCCTGGGCTGCTCTATCGTGGCCCGCGCCTTGCCCAGGCGTTGGAATGGGCTGAAAAGAACCCCGACACTGTCAGCCTGCTGATCGCGGAGTTCCTGCAGGCAAGCCAGGCAGCCGCGGCAGAAGAGGCGGCGCGTGCCAGGCGCCTGGCGCGGGCGACCCGCATCCAGCGCATGTTCCTCGGACTGACGGCTGTGCTGATGGCTGGCATTGGTTATCTGCTCTATACCTTTATCTTCAATAAACCCCCGGCGGTTATGGACGGCTACTACAACATCGCCATCGCCCAGTTCGATCTCCCCGATCTGGAGCAAGCCCCATCGGAAGGCAGGATCGATGTCGATCAGGCGCTCTTCGAGAGGATCAACGCCGAGGTCGGTCAGAACCCCAATCTGTTGATCTGGCACGATAGCCCGCAGCTGCGCGATCTCAAGGTGACCATCGGCGCCCTCTCCGCTGCCAGCCCGGCAGAGCGGGTCAACTCTGCGAGAGACCTGGCAAGACGCCTCAACGCGGACATGGTGATCTACCCCGAGCGCGTGGATACCCCGGAAGGAGCGTTCGCGGATGTGGCTTTCTACCTTGCCCCGCGCCCCTGGTATGCCTACGAAGACCTGCTGGGCAGCTTCAGTCTGGGCTGTCGACTGGCTCTTGCCAGCCCGGAAGCGAGCGATCAGAGCCTGGAGCGAGTGTCGGAATATGGCAGCGCCCTTTCATGGCTGGCGGTCGGTCTCACCGAAGCGCAGCTGGGTCACTCGCTGGATGCGCTCGAAGCCTTCCTGAACGCCGACAAAGCCTTCCCCCGCTCGGAGCTGATCCAGTTCTTTCTGGGGCGGGAGTATCTCTTCCTGGTCGACCGAGAGGCTGTGCTCGATTTCGCCCGGGCGCAGTTCGAAGGCCAGGCAGAGGCGGCGTTTCGCCAGGCGATCGCCATCAACCCGACCTATCCGCGCGGGTATATCGGTCTGGGGAGCGTATTTGCCAAGCGCGCCCGCCAGATCGTCAAGGGGTTCGAATCTGGGGAGCAACCCGCCAGCGCGCTGGTCGAGGCTGACGCGCTCGTCGAACAGGCGCTGGCGAACTACAGGCAGGCGCTGGATGCCAGCCAGGCATCGCCCGCCGTGGGCATCCCGCTCGAAAGCGTCGCCCAACTGGCGCCGGAAACATGCACACCCTGGCGGGGATCATCGCCTTCCACCAGGGAGAACCCTCCGGCGCGCTGCAGCAGTTCGAACGGGCGATCGCGACTCTGGAGGCAACCATCCAGCCGCTGAGCGCCGATGGACAGACGCGCTATTTGACCCAGGCTTATGAATATCTGGGGACTGCCTACCGCTGGAAGGCGTTCATCTTCCAATCACAGCTCGCGATCGACGAGAGTCTGGAAGCTTACCAGCATGCGTTGGACTACTTCGATCGGTGTGTAGCGCAGGGGGAAGGCACGCCGGATCGCATCGTCAGGGAGGAGATCATCGCCGCCATCTGCATCCCCAACCGCGCTGATGTCCAGGAAAACCTGGAAAACCTGAGAGGAAACCAAGGATGAGATCTCCCTCAACGCGCCCGCTGATCGGCGGGCTGGTGGTCTTGATCGTCACCCTGAGCTGCAGCCTGGTGGCTGGCAACCAGGGTCAGGAGCCGGAGGCAGCCCCGACGGGATCTCCGCCCCCGCCCACGCAGACACCCACGCAGAGCCAGGCAGCCACCGCATTGCCTGCGGCCACATCCCCGCCGCAGGCCACCACCGCGCCGCCCACCAACGCTCCCACGGAGACACCTGAAGCGGAGTGCAACGTGCTCCAGTCGTTGAACCTGCGCAGCGGGCCGGGAATCGCTTATAACCCGCCCCTGCGCGCCCTGCCCGAGGGCACCAGGCTGCGCCCGATCGGCTTCAACCCGGTCGGCATCCCGGGTGGACCATGGGCACAGGTGGAGGACCCTGCCAACAATCAGATCGGTTGGGTGAGCGCTGGCACGCAGTTTATTTCCTGTAACATCGATCTGACCACGCTGCCCTCTGTGGCGGTGGCGCCACCCCCGCCCCCGCCGCCCCCAGGGCGCAAAACTCCGATCCGGATGGCAGCTTTCCCGATGATCTGATCTTCCGGGCGGATTTCGATTCGCGTTACCTGCTGCGCCTGTTCGCCTATGATCAGGACACCGGCGAGACCACCGATGGGGCCGGGATCACGGCGGTGATCTTCTCGGTAAAGGATGCAGACGGGCGGGAGGTGTACAGCACTTCCGAGGAGATGCCTGGATACTGCATCTTCGGGGGCGGAGAACCGGACTGCAATGCCTGGCCGCTGGAAGATTATGTCTATAAGTGGCAGCCTGGCGGCATCCGGGTGGAGAACGGCGTCTACACCCTGAACGTGCGGGTGGTGATGGACGATGGCCAGGAAGGCAACTGGTGCTATCAGCTCACTGTCGAGATTCCCTGAGCGAATATGGCATTCAGGCAGGGTCATGCGTTATCGATCGGGGTAGGCAGCCATCGCTATCTTCCGCACCTGGATATCCCTGTCTCCGCCGCGGATGCCCAGGCCGTTGGGGAGGTGTTGAGCTCTGCGGATTTCTGCGGCTATCCTCAAGGGCAGGTGAGCGTGCTGCACGACACGAGCGCCACGCGCCAGGGGATCCTCTCGCGATTGGGCGCGCTGGCAGAGCAGGTGACTCCAGAAGACACCGTGTTCCTGCTCTTCAGCGGGCATGGGGATTACGGGAGCGACGGGGGTTATCAGCTGATCACGCATGACACCCGCCTGGCGGGGGCGAAAGTGCTGGCAGGCAGCGGGCTGAGCCAGGCGGATCTGGTGGGGGCGGTCCGGGCGATCCCTGCCGGGCAGGTTTTGCTGATCTTCAACGCCTGCCACGCGGGGGAGATCGCCCCCACCCTGACGGCGGGAGAGGCATTTGGAGGCAAAGCGCTCCCCGATGGCATCTCTGACGCCCTGCTCGCCACGGGCAGAGGGCGGGCCGTGATCAACGCCTGTCGGGAGGAGCAGCTCTCTTACATCGGCTCCGGGTCGCTGTCGATCTTCACCGCTGCGCTCGTTGCCGGGCTGCGCGGGGAGGGCGTCCCGCCGCGGGGCGGGTTCATCGATGTTTTCGACCTCTACACGGCCATCTTCACCTCGGTCAGAGAGAAGGTGAAGGCGCAGCTGGGAGGGGAACAGGAGCCGGTGCTGACCGTGCTCAAGAACGTTGGCCCCTTTCCTGTCGGCCTTTATCAGGGTTCGAAGGAGACGGATCAGGGGGCTGCCGGGCAGGGTCAGCTGCCGGAAGGGGGTGCGGTGCGGCAGGTCTCTCTCGATCAAAGCACACGCCTCTATCAGCAGATCATGCAGATCGGCGGGGTGAACCTGGCGGGGTTCAGCGGTCTTTCGGTTGGCAGGGATATCATCGGTGAACAGCGCATCGACACCGGCGGGGGCGCCTTCATTGGGGGGAACCTCAACACAGGAGGCGGGGGATTCGTGGGGCGCGATCAGACCATAAACACGCAATCCGACCCGGGAGATCGATCACCCGACGCCTTTCTGGCTTTGATCGGGGAGATGCGCCAGGCTCTGGCTGGGACCGCGGTGGATGAGAAGGTCGCCAGGCTCTTCCGGGAAGAGCTCGACCGCCTGGAAGCGGAATGGCGTCATCCCGACCCCGCGCTGACAGTGATCGAGATCCGCCTGGATACCCTGATCGCAATGGCGGACAGGGCGATTGGACAGGGTGAGGCAGCTGCCGAGATCACTGGGTTTGCCCAGGATGCGCTGCGCCTGGCGCGCCTGAGGCTGGGTTAAGATTCCTGTAACCTTTCGATAATCGTCTCGTAAGCACTCCTGGATATATTGGGTGAGTAGGGATGAGGCCGGTTTTCCCCGGCACTCTGCCCTGAAAAAAAGGCGTCTGTCGCGGGGATTTCCCCTGTCCGACGCGCCAATCCCAATCATAAGGAGTGTGTCCCATGTTTCGCAGAATCTCGATTATTACGCTCGTCCTGGCGCTGGCGTTGGTGCTGACTGTGCCCGCCTTTGCCAACCCCGGAAAGCCCAGTTTTGCTCCCAGCGTCTATGGAGATGGGCGCGCCTGGGGCACCAAAGGTGCAGCTGCGCTGCCCCCGCCGAATGACAGCAACCTTCAGTCTTATGACCGGTTGTTCGTGTTCACAAACGGCTCCGAGGGGCAGCTACCGGTCGCCGAGGCGGCACCCGGCAACCCGCGCTACAACGGTGGTCGCTGGTTCACCCACACGGTGAGCTGGACGGCGGCGGGCATCGCCGACCATGGGGGCAACCCGCCGGTGTTGAAGTCTTACGCGCAGGTCGCTTTTCATGCCGGGCTGGGGCATCTGACGATTGCCGCCGGTTCTCCCGCCGGGGGACCACCGGACTTCTTCGAATGCCCGCTGTTGCCGATCAAGTGAGGCTGGGAAAGTAATGTGGTTCGTTCGAGCCTGCCGCCGACCACCCTGCTCACTTTACGCCAACTTCACCTTGCCCATCGCTGGCAGGCTCGAGAACGATCGGCGCAGGCTCGGATCGGAGATGTGATCGGTAATAAAGGTTATGACCTGACGCGCCCGGGTGCGGTGCGATTCAGCCAGCTGAGGATCGGATTCCAAATCGGCGAGATCGATCAGGACCGACCACAGGATGCGGCGCATGTCGAGCCGGGTTGCCAGTTCGCAGGCAGCCTGGAGTTCCTGATGAGCTTCCGCTGTCCGGCCCATGGCGACCAGCGCCCGGGCGCGTTGACTGCGCAGATCAGGGAGCAGGGCCTTGAAGCCGGAAGCCTGCATCAAGCGCAGATAATCATCCGTCCGCTGAAGCGCTCGCTCGTAGTCGTTCATCCGCAGATAGAGCTCCACTTCGAGGGAGTAGACATAGGGGGAGAAAATCATCTCGGCGTTCAAGGTGTGGGCTTCTCCCAGAGACTGGTAGAGGCGCATCGCTTCGTCCAGTTCGCCGGCATACATGCGGTTCAAAGCGATGGTGAGGCGGTACATCGGTTCGAAAGCAGGGAAGTCATCGATGGATTCCATCATGCGCGCAGCGGCTGATTGCGCCCCGGCCAGGTCTCCCATGGAAGCCAGGATCCAGGAACGCACCATTAAGGGGCCGATCATGCCGGCCGTGAAATTGCCGCGCCGGGCGAATTCCAGACAGGCGTTCAGGGATTCCAGGCAGGCATCGACCTCACCGAATTCGTTCAGGATCACCCCAAGCGTGAAATGCGCATAGGCTTGCCCCCACAGGCTTTCGATTTTTTGGCTGATGCGCAGAGCTTCCCCGGCGTACTCATGCGCTTTTCTCAGTTCGCCGGTGTAATACAGGCTTTCCGCCAGGCTTGCCAGGCTGTCCGCCAGCATGGGCTGGTTGTCGACCTCCCACCAGTAAGCCTGTGCGGTGTGATACGCCTCCCAGGCATCCTGCAGGCGACCCAGGCGCATGTAAGGTCTGGCGATATCGTGGTAGATCTGCGCCAGCTCTTCACGCAGATCGTTCTCGCGGGCGATACGCAGACCCTGTTCGCCGTATTCGATTGCGCGGCGAGTGTTCCCGCTGCCGAAGTTCTCGATCAGCAGCAGGCTCCACAACGCCCTGGCTTCTGCGCGGGTATCTCCCAGCTCGATCGCCAGGGAGAGCGCCCGACGCGCCAGCTCTGCCCCCCGCGCGGGGTCGAAACGGATGGTGGGCACCGAATGGATGATCGCCTGCGGCAGGATGGCAGACAGCTCCAGGGTGCGGTCTTTGAGATGCTGTCCCTGGGCTTCCAGCTCTTTGTAGGTCTCCAGAGCCCGGTCGAACAGGTTGAGCAGTTCGAGCGATCGCCCCAGGTTGAGATACAGGCGCACCAGGTGAAGGTTGGAAACCTCGATCTGACGGGCGATCTGGATGGCGCGGGTGAAATTCTCGCAGGCTTCCGCATTGGCATACAGGCGGGCAGCGCGCTCGCCTGCCAGTTCATAGTAACGCAAGGCCTGGGGCAGCGCCCGTGCCTGTTCGTAATGATCTGCCAGACGGTGGGATACTTCTTCGAGGTGGTCGCTATGCAGGCCCTCGATCACCTGCGCGACCTTGAGATGATACTCCCGGCGCTGCCGGCGGAGGATCGATTCATAGGCGGCATCCCGGGTGAGCTCGTGGCGGAACGTGAATTCTTTCTCGGGCTGCAGGCGGCTCTCCTGGATCAGATCGACCCGCTGCAGGACAGCCAGGTCTGCATCCAGATCGCCGTTCGACCCCAAGACCGCTTTCAGCACGCGGTAAGAGAAAGTGCGCCCGATCACGGAAGCCAGCTGCAGGGTACGCCGGGTTTTGGGCTCCAGCCGATCGACGCGCGAGAGCAGCAGCGCCTGTAAACTATCTGGTATCTCTACAGCCTGGAACGCCTTGACCGCTCGCCACTTTTTTTCGGCAGCCTCGTACTGGATCACCTGCTGATCGATCAGGGCACGGATGACCTCCTCCAGAAAGAAGGGGTTGCCTTCGGATTTGTGCAGGATGGTCTGCCTCAGGTCGGTGGGGAGGTCGGAGATCGCGAGCAGATTGTCGACGAGCAGACTGCTGGCTTGCTCATCGAGTGGCGCCAGATTGACCTCCTGATAACGATGCGGGTAATGGGTCTCGGCATAGGTCTTGATATTCCAGGCCGGGGCGTTGCGATAAGGGCGAAAGGCGCACAGGAAGAGGATGGGCGTCCGATCGGTCAGCTGGAAAAGATGCAGAATCAGCTCGACAGAGGCGGAGTCTGACCAGTGCAGGTCGTCAAAGACCATGATCAACGGCGTGGACTGCGCCATGGCTTCCCACAGGTGAAGCATGCCTGCGAAGATCTCGCGCTTGAGCGATTCGCCTTCCGGGTGCGGTGTGGATGATGTGCTTTCCTCTGAGTCAGGTCCCTCCATCGGTTGTGGCGTTTTACCAAGGCTGAGCAACAATTCGATGGTTGCCAGGATCGCATCCCGATGATCCGGCGCGAGGTCCGGAAATGTGCGCCAGATCTTCTCGCGCACCACCTGGGGAGTATCGTCCTCATTCAGATCACAGGCAGAGCGCAGGTGCTGCTGAAAAAGACCATAGGGGCGCGCCATCTCGAAGGAGATCCCCCGGCTCTCGATCCAACGAACTGCTGGTCCATCGGGTTCTCTCGACCCGATCAGGGTTTTGAACTCTTCGATCAGGCGGCTCTTGCCCAGTCCGGCTTCGCCGATCAGAGAGATGATCGCCGTCCTACCGGCTTTCAAGTTGGTCAGGGCATCCTGGAGGATCGAGAATTCCATTTCCCGGGCGACCAGGGGGGAGGTGAGCCCACGGATGCCGCGCGCCCGCTCGGGGGTCTTGCGGCGCCCCAGGACGCGAAAGACTTCGACCGGCTCGCTCTTGCCGCGCACCTGGCTGCTGCCCAGGGGTTCTGTCTCGATCCAGGGGTCGACCAGCCGCCGGGTCTGGGCGGTGATCTGGATGGTGCCGGGGGCAGCGGTCTGTTCCATGCGGGCAGCCAGGTTGACCGCATCGCCCATGGCGGTGTATTCACCGGCCAGGGCGCTGCCCATCTCAGCCACCACCACTTCGCCGGTGTTGATCCCGATGCGCACGGCGAAATCCAGGCCATACTCTGTGCGCAGCTGCTGAGAGAAAGCCTCGATGCGGCTGACGATCTCCAGGCCTGCCAGAACGGCGCGCAGGGGGTCGTCTTCATGGGCGGTGGGGGCGCCAAAGAAAGCCAGGATGGCATCCCCCATCAGGCGCGCCACCGTGCCGCCATATTGCAACACCGGCTGAGTCAACAACTCGAAGGCGCGGTTCATGATCTCAGCCCAATCTTCGGGGTCGAGGTGTTCGGCGAAGGCGGTCGAACCCTTCACATCGCAGAACAGGATGGTGACGAGACGGCGCTCGCCGGCGATATCCTTGCGCAGGGATTGCATTTTCGCTTAAGGCGCGGCTCTTAGAATCGGCGTGGCTAGCTTTCACCCGCCCTCATGGAGGGGTCAGGCTTGACGTAGGTCTGATCGACGTAGCACCACATCCAATTCTCGCCTGGTTCGAAGGAACGGATGATGGGATGCCCGCTGGCGTCGGCGTGTTTGCGCGCATGGCGGTTCTTGGAATCGTCGCAGCAGCCGACATGCCCACAGGTCAGGCACAGGCGCAGGTGCACCCAGGTGTCGCCGGTTTGCAGGCACTCGAAGCAGCCTTCACTGCTGGGGGTGACAGTTTGGATGGAGGCGAGATGGGTGCACTGGCTGGAGGTGGTTTTTTTGGTGAGGCGGCGGATGAATTTGGACATAGGCAATCCTTTTTAGTGTCATTATATCTCAGAAATCAGCCGCTGATTGCCTTTATCATTCCTTCGTGGGTGACTGCTCATCAAAAGAACAGAGATCCGATTCGAAGCGAGGGATCGGATCTCTGGGGATTTTGGTCCCTCCGTTCCAGGGGGAAGGAGGGACAGGGGGGTGTTGGGTGGGAAAACAGGATTTGAAGCTTGCCGCCGGCCGGTTTTCAACGGTCTCGAGCGACGTGACGGGTTTCGGAAACTCGTCTATAAAATAGCCTGAATCGGTCTAAATAGCAATAGCCCATTTGTACTGAAGGAGGGGATTGAAGACCTGGCGCCCTGCGCATAGACATTATCCGGCAGGGCTGGATGGGATTGGCTCGCCCATAGCTCTCTAGGCTAATGGACGATGACCTCCAGCCCCTGCGCCGCAGCGACCCAGGCTTCGACCTCCTGGAGAGAAGGGACGCGCTGGTTTGGATTCTTCTCGGCGATCAGCCGCTGTAGCTCATTGAACAGGTTCTGCGGGTTGCAGATCTGCAGCGCAACGAGCGTCTCGACGCCGGCCGCCTCCAGGAGGGGCAGATATTCTTTGCGCAGGCTCGTCACGCGCATCAGATCGGCGAAGTTGACCCAGCGCGTGATCTGCCTGAGCGTGAGACCGGTCGCTTCTGCCAGCGCCTGCCGACCCTCTGCGTCTGCTGCGGCTTTGAGCAGGTCGTCCACCGAGTGGATGCCCTGCTCACCCAGCCTGCTTGCATAGGCGGAGCCGATCCCCTCCAGGCTGGTGACCGGGATCATGCGCAGGATGCCCTCGCTCAGCTCCCAGGATTCGGTTCCTGCGCTGGAGCCGCGCTCTGCGCTCTCTTCCACCGGGGTGGCGGGAGACCCACGGGGTGCGTCCACATCGGCTGCTTGCGGCCTGCTTTCCGCCCCCGGCGGCTGCCATTCGGATTCAGCCTCTGCGAACGGCGCAGGCGCACTGCTGGCTTCGCTTTCTTCAACGGGCATCGCTTCCCCCTCCGCAGGCGGTAGGGTGGGTGCAGCTGCTTCCGTCGTGGGGGATGGCGCATCGGGGGTTTCGCCCTGCGCTGCGAGGGATGCCGCACCCTCCATGGGCGGCTGCATGGTCGTCTCGGTCTCTTCCGCTTCGAGCGGCGACCCTTCCCGCGCCGGCGGCTGCCCGGTGGTCTGCATGCCCTCTGTTCCCCCCCGCGGGGAGAGCAACTGGCTGACATCATGATAAATGGCCAGGATGCCGATCTGCCTGCCGCGCAGCACGAACGGGATGCCAAAGACCTCGGCGTCGAATGGTTCGCCCGCTGTGCCGGGAGCGGCGCCTTTCTTCCTGCGGCGGGTGACGACATGCACGACCTCGCCGCGCAGCACCGCCTGGGTCAGGGCGCGCGTTTCGGCGATCATTTCCGGCGGTGCGACCAGCAGGTCGATGTCCTGGCCGATGGCCTCTTGTTCGCTGTAGCCGAAGATATTCTCGAAAGCCGGGTTGCAGGCCACCACGCGGCCGTCCTTATTAAGGGTGACGATCGCGAAGGGGCTGTTGTGCACCAGCGCCTGATAGTATTCCATCTGCCGGGCAAGGTCCTGGATGGTTTGCTGTTGCTTGGTGATATCCCGGATGATGTAGATGGTGGCGGTGCGCCCTTCCTCGAGCTCGATCGGGTGCGAGGAGACCTCATACCAGCCCTCCAGTTTGGGGAATTTCATCACGACCTTGTGCGCCGGGATGGGGAAAGCCCCGCCTTCCGCCGAGCCAAAGAAGAGGTTTTCGATCTGTCGCCCGACCAGGTCCTCAAAGCCCTGCTGGAATGCCTGGCTGGTGGCGCGGTTGCAGCGCAGCACCTTGCCGTCTGCATCGGTGATCAGGATCATGTCTGCCACGGCGTCGAAGGTTGCCCCCCAATCGGGCTTGCCGCGGCCGATGACCACATCGAGCTGGGTGCGGGCGGTCTCCTGAGCAGCAATTTCGCGGTTCAGGCGCTCGATCTCTGCTTCGCGTGCATGAATCGCACGGCTCGCCTGCCAGCGCAGACGCCGCGCGGCGTCCAACCGGCTGCCCAGCATGCCCAGGGCGATCGCCAGCAGGAAGGGGATGGTGTCGATGATCCAGAGCAGGGGCTGGCTGCTCTGCACCAGGATCAGCGCATCGAGCGAGGGGGGCAGCCCGGCCAGCAGGATGGCGATGGCGCTGCCCAGGAGGACGAACGGCAGACCCAGGATAAAGCCCAACAGGAACAGCCAGATCGCATAATACGTGCGCGGTTGGGATTCAGGCTTCATGATCGATGCTCCTCGGATGATTAAAAGGGAACAATGCGGGGTTACGCACATAGTTTAGCATAAAAAGGAGAGGGATAACAGCGAAAACCCCGGCGCAGGTCAGCAGGTCAGATGGAAGGCTCCAGCGGTCTTTTCCACCTCGCGCAGGCGGTTGTATTCGTGCACCGCCTCGCCGGTTGGCAGGACGATCAGGGTGATGCCGGCCTCATGCAGAGCCTGACGGGTGGCCTGGCTCACCTGCATTCTGCCGAAGGCTCCCTGACCGACGACGAGAACGGAAGGCCGGGCGGCGATCACTTCCTGCAGGTCGTCCGGGTGCAGCTGGTGGCCTTCCCGCCGCCACCAGCCGCCCAGCACCCGTCCGGGGAGCAGGATCAGGTCCCGGTTGTGCAGCTGCCCATCGACGACCATCTGACCGAAGCGGTAGGAATCGATGTGTGGTGCGAGCATACTGGGGGAAATTATAGCAGGGGAGGCAGGGGGGAGGAGGAGAAGCCCTCACGGGCATTTATTGATTCTGACGAATGGATATGATTGAGTGGCTGCATGCCACTCTGTACGTCTTAATGCCCTCACGGGCATTTATTGATTCTGACATACCGTCATAGAGCGATTTTGCCTGGGTTACTGGCGTCTTAATGCCCTCACGGGCATTTATTGATTCTGACCGGGGGCCCCGTACGTCGTTTCGTTCATCCTGAGTGCCTGTCTTAATGCCCTCACGGGCATTTATTGATTCTGACCAATGGAAATATGCTCTTTCATGGAGCATTGACCAATAGGTCTTAATGCCCTCACGGGCATTTATTGATTCTGACAAATCTTGCCCATCCCCATCTGGGGGTGCAAGATTTTTAGTCTTAATGCCCTCACGGGCATTTATTGATTCTGACGAAAAGAGGCCCGACGCTCCAGCGAGTAGAAAGGAAGGAGTCTTAATGCCCTCACGGGCATTTATTGATTCTGACGCTCGAGAATCATCCGCGTGACCCTCGGTGATCTTGTGTCTTAATGCCCTCACGGGCATTTATTGATTCTGACGAAAATGAACTAACTTTCGGGAGTGATCCCGAAATTTTGTCTTAATGCCCTCACGGGCATTTATTGATTCTGACACTATGATTTATCAGATTTAAAGTTTAATGATCAGCAGTCTTAATGCCCTCACGGGCATTTATTGATTTTGACGAAATTGATTTATCAGACTTTTGCCCTCTTTTGGATTTTGTCTTAATGCCCTCACGGGCATTTATTGATTCTGACGGTCACCGCCTCCCCCGACCACGAGGGGGAGATCATCGGGGTCTTAATGCCCTCACGGGCATTTATTGATTCTGACTAATTTTGATAAGTATCTTAGTGAAAATTTGCAAAAGCGGTCTTAATGCCCTCACGGGCATTTATTGATTCTGACTGAAAGATGTGTAGAGTATTTTAATGAAAAATATAATTAGTCTTAATGCCCTCACGGGCATTTATTGATTCTGACTGATCTCTGCATATCGTTTCTATTCGGGTTTCCATTTTGTCTTAATGCCCTCACGGGCATTTATTGATTCTGACCAACAGGACTACAGCCCAGATATATGTCTGTGCGGCGTCTTAATGCCCTCACGGGCATTTATTGATTCTGACTATTTCCATCGGGTGGTCGGGAAGCTCGTCACATTAGACGTCTTAATGCCCTCACGGGCATTTATTGATTCTGACTTATCATTATTGGCTATCTTAATCAGATCGACAACGGATACGTCTTAATGCCCTCACGGGCATTTATTGATTCTGACCGCGCCCAGGGCATTTACGTTATCCAATATACTCCGTCTTAATGCCCTCACGGGCATTTATTGATTCTGACTCACCTCGGCGACCTCGAAGCGCGGCGGGATTGCGTCCGTCTTAATGCCCTCACGGGCATTTATTGATTCTGACTGTCTGTGAGGGCTGTCTGTTCTTCCTCGACGAACACTCGTCTTAATGCCCTCACGGGCATTTATTGATTCTGACCGAATTTCTTACCCGACAGATCGGGGCATCCACAGATCTACGTCTTAATGCCCTCACGGGCATTTATTGATTCTGACGAACTGACCCACCAGAAATACCGGGTGGGCGAGGACTATGTCTTAATGCCCTCACGGGCATTTATTGATTCTGACTTATTGAAGGCTCCGCCGAGGCGGAAGTCACCGGCGTCTTAATGC
>FWWM01001818.1_pt1 | contig 49298 bp, 42 predicted proteins | sample 2228351 | NCBI WGS metagenome assembly FWWM01 (sample SAMEA103939774, study PRJEB20133) | metagenome | reverse complement strand
TTAGCCTCGCCCGATGTTTTTCTTCATGGAGAACCTTAAGGCGATGCGGTGCACCGCGCTTAATTTCTCCGCCAGGTCTCTGGCTTCGGGGTTGCTTTCTGCCTGGGCTTCCATCTGAACCAACAAGGCGTTCAACGCTGCCAAGAATTGATCGTTCACCAGAGCTTCGTTTTGCCGAAGGATGTTCTCAATGGTGGCGTCATCGGGAGCATCCATCAGTTGCTCGATCAGGGCTACTTCTGGAGGGGGAGCGCTGGCCTCGCGCAGCACCTCGATGATCTTCTGCAATTTGCCCATGGTGACGTAATCGTTTTTCTCCGAGGCCTGGCGCAGGCGTTGTTGCACGATGTCCACTGTTTCCTGAGTGAACTGAGGCAGGCGATCACGTGTGGCCTGAGCCACATCGTCTTGTTTCAGAATATCGTCTACCAGTTGCTGGGCCAGTTTATAGCGAGCCTCGATCTGGCGATCCAGTTCGTTGATGTAATCCAGCAATTTTGTTCGCACTTCTTCCAACCGCTGACGCTCTTCACCCGTGGCGCGCTCAATGCGTTCGCTCAGCATCTGAAAGAACACGTAGTCCATGCCATGGCGGGCCAGGCTGACATAGGCTTGCAAACGCGCATCGTTGGGTGAGGCAAGCACTAGATCGAGCAGTTTTTCCCGCGTCAGGCGGTCGCCAGCGTCTTTCAGGCTTTTGAGGGCGATTTCTAACTCGTTGACCGACTCACTCAGGGTCTGGCCAAACGTGGATTCCCGCATCAGTTGATCTTGAATTTCGGCCAGGGTCTCAGTCAGTTTTGGTTGCTGGCTCTGAGCCGCGGATTGAATCAGACGTCCCAGGAGCGAGAAGAGTTGCTCATCGCACAGAGCGTCGTTTTCTTTGATGATGGCAGAGCGCACATCTGGACTGGAAGCCTGGAGCAGGCGTTCGATCAGGTATACTCGCTCCTGTTGGGTTTTCAACATTTCCGGTGTGATGCCATCTTTGGCCAGGATGGCTTCGATCAGCGATTCGTAAGTGAAATGGGTTTGCGGGTTGAACAGATAGGCTTTACGTCGCTCAGGGGGCAGGCGTTCCATCACCTGCTTGAGCAGCGGCCCGATCATCCGTTCCTGATCGTTCACCGACAGGTTTAATTCCGGGGGGAAGTAGGTCAACAGGAGTTCTTTCTCGTTATCGTGATACACAATTGGTGTGGCCAGGCGGCCCTGAAAGCCGCAGAAGGGACAGCGAAGGTAGTTGGAGACGCCACCCAGCAAACGTTGTTTGGCTCCCGGATCGTGGGTTACGTCAAAGAGTTGTTCCACCTGGGCAGTCACCGGTTGACGGCAACGTGGACAGGATACTTGAGTCTGAGGCATAGGTTTTGTCCAGTTTCCTTGTGAAAAGGGGTTTGCGATTGGGATTATTGTACCATTGACAGTCACTCCCGGGCCTGTTTGGTGCCAATTCGATTATGGGAGGAGGGTTCGTGAAGCATTTTGGAGCAGACTCAGGGCGTGTGGAAAGAGTCAGAACAGGCTCCCTCCAGGCCGCGCTCAGCCCACCCTGGAGGGAGTCAGCGCGGCAGGGAAAAGCAGATTCGGGCCCCGGAATCCGGCTGCGGGTCCACCCAGATTCGTCCGCCGTGGGCTTCCACGATGGCCCGTGCCAGGTACAGGCCCAGGCCGGCCCCTTTGGTGGATTTGGCCGCGGCAGGAGATCGGTAGAAACGGTCAAAGATGTGGGGCAGGTCTCGGGCGTCAATGCCAGGGCCCTGATCGCTGACGCAGACGATCACCTGGTCCGGGCGCACCTGGCCACTGATGCGAATCTCGCCCTGGGGAGCATACTTGAGCGAGTTAGAAACCAGGTTGGCCAGCACCTGTTCCAGGCGCGTTTCATCTCCAATGATCACTGGGAAATCAGGGGGGAAATCCGCAACCAGATGATGGCGGGAAGATTGGGAGGCGAAGCGCTCGATCACCCGTCTGGCCAGAGCCGGCAGGGAGAGATCGCTGAGGTTCAGGCTCAGTCCGCCGGCTTGCAGGCGCGAGGCATCCAGCAGGTCATCAATCATGCGAGAGAGGCGATCGGCTTCTTCCTCAATCACCTGCAGGGACTCGCTGATGGTGCGCTTATCCCAACGGGCGTCATCCCGGCGCAGGGTGGAAGCATAGCCTTTGATCAAGGCAACCGGAGTACGCAGTTCGTGGCTGACGATGGAAATGAAGGTGCTTTTGATCTCCTCTGCGGTGCGGAAGTGGGTGATGTCGCGCACAGTAACGATGATGTTGCGCAATTTGCCACGGTTGCTGAGCAGGGGAGCGTAGGTGATCCCTACCGGCAGAGGTGAGGCCTGGGGACGTTTCAGGTCTCCTTCTACGTATAACGTGGCATGGGGGGTGAGCGGCCAGCCGCCGGCAATGGCCTGCTCCAGGGTCATGCCCTGAGGTTCACGCGCCCAGCGGATGACCTCGCTGTGGGATTTGCCCACCAACTGATGTTCTGGCTGACCATACAGGTGCTCGAAGGCGTCGTTGGCGCGTTCAATCGTCAGATCAGCATAGAGGATGACAATGCCATCGGCAGCCGAGTCAAGCAGGGCATCCAGACGTTGCTTTTCCAGCATGACTTCGCCATATAGACGCGCGTTGTAGACAGCAATGGCGGCATGGTTGGCGAAGGAACTGAGCAGGGCACGGTCGTTGGCAGAGAACAGGTCGGGGTAACTGCGAAAGATGAAGATCACTCCGATCACCTGGCCGTGGGCGATCAGGGCCAGGCCGGTGCCGTTAAGCAGACCCATGCTGGCGGTGTAGGTCAGTTCCTTGAGCATACGATTGAGTTCAGTAACATCCAGGTCGGCGACTTTTTCTTCGGCCAGCAAGGGGGTCAGGTAGTTGAGAAAGGCCGGCGCAATGCCATGAGCCGCGGCCACACGCCACCCTTCCGGTTCTTTGAGGGCAATCAGGCCGGCTTGACCGGCCAGCATTTCGATGGCAAAACGAAGAATGCGCGCCAGGAGTTTCTCCAGGTCGAGTTCTTCGGTGAGCAGGCGGGCAATTTCGAGCAGGTAATCTCGTTGGCGAACGCGAAAATCGGGTAGCATGGAGGGGCTTTCCCAGGGTGGTAGGTGGAACGACAGAGTAACACAGAGAGGCGCGGGATGCAAAGGTGCAGAGGAAGAAGTCTGGGAACCAATCAAATGTCCCAGGGCGCAGAGGCGTGGCTCTGGTTGCGCAGGGAGGCCCAGATCGGCTCGGCCAGATCGGGCCGGTGTTCGGCTACGGCGGCCAGCAAGCCAAAACAGCCAGCGATCATCATGTCTCCAAAGGGGGCAGCAAAATAGGGGCGTAGGTTGCCATCCCCGGTGGTGCGAAACATGGAGCGACGCGGCCCGGTGATCACCACATCGAAGGCATCTCCACCAAAGGGGAAGGGGCGATCGGTGTACATTAAGGCGCCGTGTCCCATGTCGTCGAATACGTCCTGGTGAGTCAGGGTGGCCTCAGCCAGTTTGCGGAGCAGGCGTTCCAGTTTGGGACGGTTAATTTCGCCAGTGTGGTGTTCAAACAGGCCGGCGATCCCGTCGGGGGTCAGTCGAAACGCCAGGGTGTGGAAGTTACCGATGTTGCACAGGATGACTTCCGGCCGGGCCGCCACGACCGGGTCAAAGGTGGAACCGAGGATGGCTGCCGGGGCGGTGTCCATCACGATCAGGGGACAGGGCAATTGTCCAGCCGAGCGCGCTACGGCTTGTAGCCGGGTCATGATCGGGGGAATGGACTCGGCCGGGTAGGCAAAGCCCACCAGGGAGTTGCACGCCCGAATGCGTTGGTCCAGATAGTCGAAGCGAAATTGTCGATCAGATACGCCTGGTGGGGCGTTCCCGTGGTCAAATACGGCTACCGCTATGGCACTCAAATCATCCAGCGAAATGCCGTAACGCTGAAAGGTATTGGCAATTTGGGCAAAGTCAAAGTCTCTTAGAACCAGGTGTTCGATTCGCTCCTGAAGTTGCCGGGCTTCGTCTTCGGAGACCAGGGTGATGCCCAGGGCGGCAACTTTGTCCAGTTCGTCGTTGATGGTCTGGGCGGCTTCTGGGGTCATGTAGACCGGGATGCCGGCCCGCGCCAGGGATTCGATGGCCCAGGCCGAGGGGCCACCCCCCATCAGGTAGCCGCTCAACAGGACTGGAGTACGTGTAGCCAGGAAATGTTTCAGGCGTTGGTGCACCATCAGGGTGGGGGATGGCAGGATGAGTTTGTAGCCGTTCTCTATATCCAGCGCCGAGTCGTATAGGAAGATGTCTTGCGTACCTGTGCCAATGTCAACCGTTAAGATTTTCATGGCGGTTCAACGTTCAGGCGGAGTCTTGAGGCGAGCCGGCGTTATACTTCGATGCTCAACCATAGACGAATAACGTATCCCAGGCCAAAGCTGAAGGCTGCCACGCTCAGACTGATCAAGCTCATTTCGATAAAGCGTTCCCGGAAAGGCTCATCTTTGGCAATGGAGATGTAGTAATTGAAGAAAGCGATGATGAGCACGCTCATCACCAGGGCGATGAGCAGATCGAGGACATAGGTCTCTGGGCTGATCAGATAGGGGAGGACCAGCAGAAAGACGGTGAGGATGTAGGCCAGCCCAGTATAGATGGCGGCGCGCACAGGGTGTTTATCGGTGTCTTCAGAGCGTGTGGAAAGATACTCTGAAGCCGCCATAGAAAGCGCCGCTGCAGTCCCGGTAATCAGGCCGGAGAGGGCAATCAGCTGCCCGTTTTGCAGGGCCAGGGTCAGGCCGGCCAGGGCACCGGTCAGTTCCACCAGGGCATCGTTCAATCCCAGGACGATGGAGCCGGCATAGCGTAGACGTTCTTCATTCAGCAGGGCGAGCAGTTGGTCTTCGTGCGCGTCTTCTTCCTGCTGAAATTGTACGGCTTCTGGGATGACCGCCGCCACGGCAGCGTAGTTTTTCTGCGCCGCCTCTTCGCCACGTTCCATGAGTTTGATACCAAACGTGAAGCCGAACAACACACTCACCAGGTAGTAGAACCAGACCATCAGCCAGTCTGGCGACACTTCCTGTTGGGTGTATTTTTTCCAACTGTGGTAATGACGTAACTCATCGGCAGCGATCTGCTCCAGGATGCGGGCGTTTTCTGATGACTTGACTCGCCGGGCCAGTCGCTTGTAGAGGTGATGTTCGGTGAGTTCCACCCGTTGGTAGTGAAGGATTTGTTGCTTGATGGTAGGACTGAGTTCCATAGAAGCCTCCTGCAGGCTGTATTGTAAACGATTTTTCAGGCCGGGAAAGGTGGACGTTGGGACGATCTGATCATGAAAAGATAGTGAGCAGTATCCTGAACAGTTATGACAAACTTCACTGCGCATAATGTCAAAACAAATGTTACGATACAGGCGGAGATGTATATATTCGATTATGCACATACATAAAGGCCGCAGGCGTTCGTCGTTTTCTGGAGGGAAGCGAAGGAGGCTCCATGATTTCATCGGCTCTGGTTCAGGAAGCCTCGCAATTGGAAGCCGAGTTGTGCTTTGCCCTGGCTGATCCTATCCGGCTTCTGATCTTATATGCTTTGCAGGAAGAGCCGCGCAGTGTAACGGAACTCAGTCAGATGTTGCGCATTTCGCAACCCACCACATCACGTCATTTAAAAATTCTGCGCGAGCGCGGTCTGGTTCGACCGCAGCGACGCGGGGCGGTGATGCTCTATTCTCTCACCGATTCGCGCGTCATCGAAGCGCTGGATATTTTGCGGGCCGTGCTGCGCGCTCGACTGGTAGAACGCGCCAGCCTGGTGGAGTGAAATTCTGAACAGGGAGAAGACCTATGAAACGACCTCGATCCTACTGGATGCTGGGATTGTTCCTGATTTTGCTGATCATCATCCTTCCTGTGGCGATCTTCTGGCCCCGGTCAGCGAGAGCGAAAGACGATCCCTGGGCTCACGTGCCGACCCGACCTGTCCATGTGGATCACCGCGACATTGTCCAGGGTGAGTTTCAAACCGGTCAGGATGTGACGAGGGCTTGCCTGGAATGCCATCCCGACGCGGCCAGTCAGGTCATGGCAACCACCCATTTCACCTGGGAAAGTGCACCCGTAACTGTGCCCTGGCGCGACCAGCCGGTGACCATCGGCAAGAAGAATCAACTCAACAACTTCTGCATCGCCACCCGGGGCAATGAAGTCAAATGTATGTCCTGCCATGCCGGTTATGGCTGGGCGGATGCGAATTTTGACTTCTCCAATCCCCTGAATGTGGATTGCCTGGTATGCCATGCCGACGTGGCTCTCTACAGGAAAGGGCTGGCGGGCAACCCGGCAGAAGGAGTGGATTTGCTGGCGGCAGCGCGATCGGTGCGCGCACCCACTCGCGATAACTGTGGCCGTTGTCACTTCCTGGGTGGTGGGGGCAACGGAGTGAAACATGGCGACCTGGATGAAAGCCTGTATTTCCCGGCTCGCAATCTGGATGTGCACATGGGCGGACTGGATTTTCAGTGCACCGATTGCCATCGCACCGAGAAACACCAGATCAAGGGTCGCCTCCTGGCCGATAATTACACCATTGATCCTGCCGAACAGGTGGCCTGCACCGATTGCCACAGCGCTCAGCCTCATGCCGATCAGCGCCTCAACATTCATACGGACGCTGTGGCCTGCCAGACCTGCCACGTGCCCAACATTGCTTTGAAAGACCCTACCAAAGTCTTTTGGGATTGGTCTACCGCCGGCCAGGATCGAGGGGATAATCATTTCACCTACCTGAAGATCAAGGGATCGTTCATTTACGAGCGGAATTATCGCCCGGTCTATCTGTGGTTCAACGGCAACCTGGAGTATCGCTATTTGCTGGGCGATCCGATCGATCCCTCCAAACCGACTTACATCAATAAGCCGGCCGGCAGCATTCATGATCCTAATGCGAAAATTTTCCCCTTCAAATTGCACGTGGGCCGGCAACCGTATGATAAGGTGTATCGTATCCTGCTCACACCGCGCACCGCCGGCAAAGGAGGGTTCTGGTCCGAGTTTGATTGGCCATCGGCCTTGCGCCTGGGGGCTCAGGATAATGGCCTGCCCTTCAGTGGCGAATATGGCTTTGCCGAGACCTGGATGTTCTGGCCGAGCACCCATATGGTACAACCGGCTGAGAACGCCCTGCAGTGCGACGATTGTCACAGCGAGAATGGACGGCTGGATTGGATTGCCCTGGGGTATCCCGGCGATCCCATCCGCTGGGGTGGACGACGATAAACGGACTCAGGCTCTGTGGGGAGGAACCCTATGAAAAAGCCGCTGACTTTCCTGCTGATCTCTCTAACCGTTTTGATCCTTGCCGCTCTGGTGATTGGGATTGAAGTGGTCCTGGCTCGACAGAAGCCGGCGCCTGCAGCCATCGCCTCCCCGTTGCATCCTCCCTTTGCTATCCTGGATGCAGAGGGGATCAACGTGCTGGAGAGCGGTAAGCCGGCCTCGACCATGCAAACCTGTGGTCAGTGTCATGATACCCAATTCATCGAGTCCCATTCCTACCATGCGGATCTGGGGCTGCGTGACTACCAGCCCAGACCTGACTCGTGGAATGCCTCCAATGGCCTGTTTGGCAAGTTCGATCCCATCACCTATCGCTATCTTTCAGCGGAGGGAGATGAACGTCTCGACCTGACCACGCCCGATTGGCTGAAGATCTATGGCTGGCGTGTGCCGGGGGGAGGGCCGGCGGTTTATCGTCGGGATGGCCGGCCGCTCGTCTCCTCGGAACCGAACGCGTCCGATCCGGAGGCGAGTACCTACGATCCAGAGTCGGGCACCTATCGCCCGTGGGACTGGTCACAGTCCGGCGTGATCGAGATGAATTGTTTCCTGTGCCACACGTCCAACCCCAACAACGCTGCCCGCCTGGAGATGATCCAGAGTGGGCAGTTCGGTTGGGCCAATACCGCCACCTTGCTCGGCAGCGGGATCGTGGAGCGAACCTCTCAGGGGTTTGTCTGGAACCGTCAGGCCTTTGACGAGGAAGGAAAATTGAAGCAGGAATATGTGCAGTTGCGCGATCCCACCAACCAGAACTGCGCTGCCTGCCATGGCGTGGTGTACGAAGACCCGATCACGCCCCTCACCCTGACCGCCTGCGATCCCACCCAGACCCAGACGGCAACCACTGGCCAGGTGATCGCCTCCCAGAAGATCTCTGAATCAGGCCTGAACATTCAAAACAAAGCCGCCCTGAACCGTGCCTGGGATATTCATGCCGAACGAGCGTTGAAGTGCACCGATTGCCATTTCTCGCTCAACAACCCGATTCACTTGCTGGACGAGAAGCGGGCCAGCCCGTCCCATCTGTTATACGACCCCCGCAAGTTAACTATCGGCGAATATCTCCAGAAACCTGATCATAACTTTGCACGCGGATCCAGTGCCCAGTTCACTGTAGCGCCAGAACTCAAGGGTACCATGCGGCGATGCGATTCCTGCCACGATACCAACAAATCCCATGCTGGCTGGCTACCCTACAACGACCGACACATGCAGGTGCTAGCGTGCGAGTCCTGCCATATTCCTGTTCTGACGGCGCCAGCCTATCAGAGCGTGGATTGGACAGTGCTGCGCCCCGATCGCTCGGCCCGCGTGGAGTGCCGCGGCCTGGAAGGAGACGATCCCATCACCGACCTGGTGACGGGGTATCGCCCGGTGTTGATGAAACGTACCGAGAGCGGCGAGATCAAAACGCGCCTGGCACCCTATAACCTGGTGACGGCCTTTTTCTGGGTATACGAGGATGCCCGCGGCAACGTCCGCCCGGTGCGCAAAGCCGACCTGGAAGCGGCCTATTTTGACGGCCAGACCTACGCCGCAGACGTATTGACCGCATTTGATGCCGATCAAGACGGTCATCTCTCGGATGCGGAACTGGTGCTGGATACACCGGCCAAACAAGAGTTGATCGCAGGCAAATTGACGGCCCTGGGATTGAAAAACGTCCGTCTATATGGCCAGGTGCAGCCATACTCGATCAACCACAACGTGGTGGATAGCCGTTTTGCCACGCGCGATTGCACCACCTGCCATCGCAGCGATTCGCGGGTCACCCAACCAATCTTGCTGGCCAGGCAGGTTCCACTGGGGGTGACGCCAGAATTCGTGAGCGACACCAATGTGGCTTCGTCGGGGGCGATCACCAGTGGTTCGTCGCTATACTATTATCCGGTCACCAAAGAAGATCGGGTGTACCTGTTTGGCTATAGCCGCATTCCGCTGATCGATTGGTTTGGTCTGTTCCTGGTGCTGGGAACGGTGGCTGGCGTGAGCGTGCACGGTGGTTTGCGTTACCTGGCTGCGCGTCGCCTGCCCAAACCACAACGACCCACACGGCTGATCTACATGTACGAAGTCTACGAACGTTTCTGGCACTGGATCCAGGCGTTTGCGATCGGATTGCTGCTGGTGACCGGGCTGGTCATTCACCGTCCAGACCTGTTTGGTGCCTTCTCGTTCCGCCACATGGTTACCATTCACAACGTGGTGGCCGCATTGCTGGCGATCAACACGGTTATTTCGCTAATCTGGCATTTGCTCAGCGGTGAGATTCAACAATACGTTCCTCACCCGTATGGCTTCATTGACCAGATGATCGCCCAGGCCATGTATTACCTGCGCGGCATCTTCCGTCACGAACCCCATCCATTCCTCAAGTCGAAGAAACGCAAATTCAATCCGCTTCAGATGATCACCTATATCGGTTTACTGGGCTTCCTGCTCCCCTTGCAGGGTCTGACCGGCATCATGATGTGGTTGGTGCAGAAAGTCCCGGCCATTCAACACTGGTTTGGAGGCCTGACCGTGCTGGCGCCGATCCACACCATGAATGCCTGGTTGTTCATGGCCTTCGTCATCGCCCATGTATATCTGACCACGACGGCAGGCCCCAAACCCCTGGACGCCATCCAGGCCATGATCACCGGCTGGGAGGAGATGGAAGTTCACGAGAACAACCATCATCACTCTTCATCTACCCCAGAGAAGGAGAGCCAGGCATGACGACCGCATCTGTGACCAAACCATCGTTCGTTAAGCGTCTGTTTCAACGACCGCGTAAACCCTACGTGCATCCTTACTTCGGTGGCGTAGTGTTGGGGATCATCCTGTTCCTGGCCCTGCTGATCACTGGCAACGGTTTAGGTTCCTCCGGCGCTACCAGCCGTCTGGTGGTCTTCGTTCAGGATCAGATCGCTCCTGAACACGTGGATCGAACTCCCTATCTGCTGCGCATGGCCGGTGGGCAGAAGAATCCCCTGGATGACTGGATCGTCCCGGTCTTCTTTGGTGCTCTCCTGGGGGGCTTCACGTCAGGCTGGCTGGGCGGGCGGCTCAAATTCGAGACCACGCGCGGGCCGCGCATCACCGATCGACAACGCTGGGCCCTGGCCTTTGTGGGGGGCATGATCTTCCTGTACGGAGCGCGCATGGCTCGTGGTTGTACCTCTGGCCAGGCACTGACAGGAGGGGCCACTCTGGCGGCTGGCTCTTGGGCGATCATGATGTCCATCTTTGCCAGTGCCTATGCCCTGGCCTACTTTGTGCGTCGCTTATGGACGTAGCCGATCGGTGTCACCGGTGTAAAGGAGCGTTGCTATGCCTTTCCCCCTACCAGAGTTCACGACCGTGAGTTCTCAGTATCCCTGGACCTATCTGGTCTTCGGATTGATCGGCTTTGCCTTTGGGTTTACCCTGGAGATGTCGGGCTTCGGTGACTCGCGCAAACTGGCTGCCCAGTTCTACTTCAAAGAGTTAACCGTGCTCAAGGTGATGTTTACGGCCATTGTCACTGCTATGGTGCTCCTGTTTGGAGCGGTCAGCCTGGGTTTGCTGGATTTCAATCAGGTATGGGTGAACCCCACCTACCTGTGGTCGGGAGTGGTAGGTGGACTGATCATGGGAGTCGGATTTATCATCGGCGGGTTCTGCCCTACTACCTCGCTGGCCTCAGCCACGACCGGCAAAATTGATGGCATGTTCTTCCTGTTGGGCGGGTTTGTGGGCGCGTTCCTGTTTGGCGAAACCGAACGCTACTTCGATCACTGGTATAACACTGCCGGATACTATGGCCGCTTGACCCTGGATCAGGTCCTGGGTGTGCCGGTGGGGGTGGTTGTTCTGGGAGTGGTCTTGATGGCCCTGTTCATGTTCTGGGGCGCCGAACAACTGGAGCGCATCATCGGCAAGAAAGACATGCGCCATGAGCCACGCATTCGCCTGGCTGGCGCCGGCCTGCTGGTGGTGTTGGCGCTATCCGTTGCTGTGTTTGGCACGCCATCCGTTGAGACCAAATATGCCCGGGCGCGCATCCCTCGCTTGGTGGATGGCCAGTGGGTGAACCTCCCTGCCGATCAGGTGCTGGCCCAGCGCATGGTATATATCCATCCTGGTGAGTTGTTGCAGGCGATGTACGATCGCACCCTGCGCACCGTGATTCTGGACGTGCGCTCAGAGGCCGATTACAACCTGTTCCACATTCGGGATGCGATCAACGTTCCTCTGCCTGATCTACCGGCCTACATTCCTGTCTTGCTAGAGCAACAATCACTGAACACGGTGTACATCCTGGTCAGCAACGATGAAACTGCGGCCACCCAGGCCTGGAAACTGCTGGTGGCCGAGAGCGTGCCCAATGTGTACATCCTCGAAGGCGGCCTTAACTACTGGATAGAATTGTTTGCCACCGCCGGGGATGGAATCGCTCCACGCCCGGTTCAGGCCGAAGAAACCTTGCGCTACACCTTCCCGGCTGCGCTGGGCGCTCGCTACGCCGCGGCTGACCCCAGCCCTTTGATGGAATGGGAGTTTGAGTTCGAGCCCAAGATTCAATTGCAATTGAAGCGCGATAAATCGGGCGGCGGCTGCGGATAACTGTAACCGCTCATCCTCCTGAGAGGCCCGTTTTCTCTGGAAAGCGGGCTTCTTTATTCTCAGCGTTCCCGCAAGGTATGGGAGCGTGCAAGCATGAGCGTGAGCAGACTATAGTAAAATCAAAACATGCCGGTCAAATCGCCTCTTGTCATCGGAATCGCCGGTGGTTCTGGTTCGGGCAAGACCACGGTGGCTTATGAGATTTTGAAGCGCGTCGGCCCAGATCGGATCGCCTTTTTGCAACACGACTGGTACTACAAAGACCTGAGCAACCTGCCACCCGAACGACGGGCCGAGATGAACTTCGATCACCCCGATGCTCTGGAGACCGATCTCCTGATTCACCATCTTGAGCAACTCAAGCAGGGACACCCGGTCCAGGCACCCGTCTATGACTTTGCCACCCACACCCGTCTACCCCAAACCCGCTGGATCGAACCCCGGCGTGTGATCCTGGTCGAAGGCATTCTGGTCTTCGTCGAACCGGCCTTGCGTGCCCTGTTTGACCTCAAACTTTTCGTAGATACGGATTCAGACATTCGCCTGATTCGCCGCATCCAGCGCGATATTGCCGAGCGCGGCCGCACCCTTGAGATGGTGATCCGTCAATACCTGCATACTGTGCGCCCCATGCATCTGGAATTCGTGGAACCCTCCAAACGCTATGCCGACGTGATCATCCCCGAAGGCGGGATGAACGTGCCTGCTCTGGACATGGTCGTGGCACGCATTCAGACCTTACTGGAATAGCAGGAGACTCTCCCCTTGACTGATTCCTCCCTCCCCTCTCCGCCGGATCAGACTCCTCCCGATCGTGATCCTGTCCGAACGATAGTTCACTCGCCCGAAGGTCAGACCACTTCCCCTGCTTCCCGATGGGACGGGAAAATGACCCTGCTGCGCCTGCTGGCCCTGTTGGTGGTGGTCGGGATCAGCGTGTATGTCTTTTCCATTCGTCAGCGGGTAGAAGAATTTGCGGCTTACGGATATGCTGGCATCTTCCTGGTGGCCTTGCTGGCCAATGCCACGGTTTTTCTGCCGGCGCCGGGGTTGGCCGTGGTGTTTGCCATGGGGGGCATCTTCCACCCTCTGGGAGTTGCCCTGGCGGCGGCCAGTGGCGGTGCGTTGGGAGAGTTGAGTGGATATCTGGCCGGGTTCAGCGGCCAGGCGGTGGTAGAAAACATCGCCGCCTATGCCCGCATTCAACCCTGGATACAGCGCTGGGGCGGCTGGGCGATACTGGCGATGGCCGCCTTGCCCAATCCTTTTTTTGATCTGGCGGGAATAGCCGCTGGCATGGTCAAAATGCCGCTCTGGAAATTTCTGCTCTTTTGCTGGCTTGGCCAGATCCTCAAGATGGTTCTGTTTGCCTATGCTGGTCACCTTTCCTTATCCGACTGGTTACCATAGCCTTTTCGTATAGCCCATCATCCTGACGTCAGGATCAAACTCCATTCTAACCCGGAAGCAGGCGTACCGCCGACCTTCGGTTGGCCTTGCCCGGCAGAGCCTGGCGGTACGATGTTGGTTCGCTTTCGGAGTGGACACCCTTCGAAGGAGTAGCGAACGCCATAGCCAGGTGTTTTTTAGAAGAAAATGTTTTTGGGAACCCTCTATGACTCTACTGCAAAAACCCCTAACCGCCGAGAACATGGAGAGCGCAAAGCCGAAAAGGTCAAAACCCGCACCGAACATGCCGCGTTTTGCTCAACAAGCCAAACTCTCTGCGTTCTCTGCGCGCTCTGCGGTAAATCAACAAGCCAAACTCTCTGCGTTCTCTGCGCGCTCTGCGGTAAATCAACAAGCCAAACCCTCTGCGTTCTCTGTGCGCTCTGCGGTAAATCAACAAGCCAAACCCTCTGCGTTCTCTGCGCGCTCCGCGGTAAATCAACAAGCCAAACTCTCTGCGTTCTCTGCGCACTCTGCGGTGCAATGACCTTTTGGCAATCAAGTCCTCTAGGCTATGCAAACCATGTTTTCGACCTCTGATCGCAAAGTCAACCTGCTTGACCCGCAAAACGTAGCCGCCAATCGGAGCGGCGAGATCACCCGGCAACAGAAACAATGGCTCACAATGGCGGTTGGGCTGGGTGGTGGCTGTGCCATGGCGTCGCTGTCTCTTTTCATTCTTGTGAGTTTGCCTTTTTTGTTGGCTATCCTTTCTACCATCGAAGATCGTGGCGATTTCGTCGCTTCACTGTTCGGCATTGGAGTTCTGGTGACAATCGCTCTTGGTCTTATCCTGTCTGCAGGGAGATCGTTCCCACTCGCTTTGAAGGTGCACCGCGATCAGAACCATGGCGCTATTCGTCAGTCCCAGGGACAACTGGCCTTTGATAAGAATGGTTATGTCTTCCAGACTGGGGAGCGGCGTCTGTTGTTACCCTCGCCAGAAGATAGTGGTGGCCTTTTGCCAGGGGTCACTTATCGTGTCTATTACCTGGAAGAGTCGGGGTTTGTGCTCTCGGCTGAGGAAATATTGCCTCCCCGCCCGGCTCAGGTGCGGACTGCTTTGCAAGACATCCTGGCCCAGGCCAACGGCTTCACCCTGGACGATCTGATGCAAAACCGCAATGGAGAAATCACCCCGGCTCAGCGAATGAAACCCCTGACCGACGTGATCGAGGGAGGTTTTTTGATGCTCTTTTCCCTGCTCATGGGCGGTTTGTCTGCCTGGGGTCTTATCCAGGATGGACTAATCGGACTCCTGCCCCTTCCACTTCTGGTGTCTGGCCTATTCGTGTTGATCGCCGGGTGGAGGGTGGTGTCTGGTCTGCTGGATATGTCGGTGTCCTCCTTGAAGCAAGTGCAGGGCCTGGGCAGGCGCAAAAAAATCGCCACCAGAGGTGGATCCCGCTACTATTATGTCATCGGCGAGCGACGCTTCCAGGTCAGCTATCGGGCATATAAGGCCTTGCTGGAAGGTATAGAATACCGCGCTTTCTACCTGCCGCGCACCAACATGTTGATCTCTATTGAACCGATAGATGTCCTCATGCCAGCCACACACTATGCCAGGTAGGACAAACTTTAGTTTGTCCAGACCTGTCCTACAAGCGGCGGACGAGACGTCCACCTTCCCGGGCAAGTTTCTTGGGGGTATAAAAATTGTTGACGCTCTCGCAACTCTTATTGTGGTGATGCGTAGATTCTGATAAAACCGCTTTTGCTCGAAGGCTATTCTTATCCTGTTGAGCCCGGCTGCAAAACTCACTTCATCGAGAGCAAACGCCCAGTCGCATCGAATAATCGAAGTCCGCAATCTGGTCAAATCGTAGGGCGTACGACCGGCGATGATTCCCGTTGACAATTCTCTCCCTCAGTCGTATAACACCACCAAACCCTTGAAAAGGAGTGTGCCATGCTCTTTGCCTTGTTGCTTGCCGAAGAAGGGCCGAAAACCGATCTGGCCTGGTTGCTCTATGTGGCGCTGGCGTTTTTCTTCCTGATGGTTTTGATCGGCTGGCTGGTGAGCCGCCGCGAACAGACGATGTCACCGGCCCTATCTGAGGCGACTGCCTCTACTGCGGCTCATGCCGATCATCCTTCTCCCGCAGATGACCTCAAAATCATCGAAGGGATCGGCCCGAAAGTGGAAAAGATACTTCACGAAGCAGGAATTCGCACCTTCCAGGACCTGGCAAATGCCTCGCCAGATCAGGTGGATGCCATCTTACGCGCAGCCGGCCTGCAGATGATGAGTTCCGCCGGCTGGATCGAGCAGGCCCAACTGGCAGCCAGAGGGGATATGGAGGGCTTGAGAAAACTTCAGGACGAATTGAAAGGGGGGCGTCGGGTGTGAAGGTTGAGGATCAGCATTTCCTGGACTGCACTGGCAGGGGAACCGGGCAAGAGTTAGCCTGGTTTCCCTGTTTTGTTTTGTAGACTCTGAATCGCCTGGCGGGCGGCTATCATCATTTCTCGATCGGCTCGTTGCTCGGCCAGGGGAGTTAGCCAGGCCAGGGCACGTCGGTCGCCCCGTTCGCCCAGGGCATGAATGGCTCTCAGGCGCACCTGCCGCTCCGGATCGGCCAGCAAGGCCGCAATCAGCGGTAAAGCGCGTTCATCGTTCAGATAGGTCAGGCCGTGCAGGGCGTGCAGGCGAACCGGCATTTCCATCGCCTGGGCGGCTTCTTGCAGGATGTTCAGGGCAGCAGCGCCATAGTTGGCCAGGGAGCGCGCCGCCTCTTCGGCTACGTCGAAATGGATGTCGTAGAGCGCCAGGTGCAGGGTCTCCATCGCCTGATCCTTTCGGAGTAAGCCCAGCCATCGCACTGCCAATCTGCGCACAGTGCTTTCCGGATGGCGCACCAGTTCACATAACGGCTCGATGGCTTCTGCCCCATAAGCCAGGATGGCTTGCTGAAGGGGGCGGATCACCTCCTCCGGCCGTTCGTACCACCAGAACGGGTCGGTGAGCGCTTCGATCAACCAGGATAAGGCTTCTGGGGATTGCAGGATTCCCAGGCTATAAGCGGCTGCCTGGCGAACTTCGATCTCCGGGTCTTCCAACAGGCGATATTGTAATGCTCGCAACACCTCTGCATCAGGGAAGGTGCTCAGTGCCTGGGCGGCGGCGCGTCGTACTTGTGGCTCAGGGTCATTCACCAACGTCAGCAGGGCTGGCACGACCTGTCGTTCGCCGGTTTTGGCCAGGGCCAGGGCGACCTGGGCTCGCATCTGCGGATCGGGCAGGCGAGCGCCTTCGAGCAGAGCGGCTATGGCAGAGGGGTGACGAATGTGTCCTAGCAGATCGGGCAGGCGATGACGGATGGGCGAGGGCGCCGAGCGAAGATGTTCCTTCAAGCGCGGCACAGCCGTTTCACCCATCCGCACCAGGATTTGTTCAGCCGCTTTGGCCTGTTCTGGTTGTGGACTGGCCAGAGCCAGGACCAGATCGTCTACGGCCTGGGGCCCCAGGCGAAGCAGTTCCTGGGCTGCTCGCCCGCGCTGAGCAGGGTCGGTCAGCAATTGAATCCATTTACGCGCGTTGCCACGCTTTCCAAACAACATATCCATAGGCAGGGCTCAATGCAGAGATTTCACGCCGATTCTCTATCCCCGTGAACGGTAACCTGGAAAACCCGGCTGCAACCAGAGAATGACTCTACCGCAAAAAGGTCTGTTACCGCTGAGATCGCAGAGTACGCAGAGACTTAACTGATGAATGAAGAACTCTGCGCTCTGGGTGCTTTCTGCGGTTCACTTTTGCAAGGGACTCAAAAATGAACCACACCTGATCTGGTGAGGGTGTTCGCAGGGATTGACGGTCTCTTTCAGAGCCAGCCTCCTGTGTTGAGCCGATTGCGAATCTCATCGCGCAACGCCGAAAGCATCTCTACAAAGGACTGGCGCCCGCCGTAACTGACCTTAACGGCCTGATCCTCCAGGCGGGCCAGAAAATATACCACCCAGGAGAGCCAGGTGCGCGGATTATCTTGTGCCTGAGCGATGGTTTGGGCGGCCTGTTCGAGGATCTCGCGAATGTCGTCTTCCTTGCTCATGGAGTACTCCTTTTAGTTAGCAGGCTCCTGGCCCGGGCCAGGATGGCTTCCACAGTCAGGCCAAAACGTTCGTAGAGCACCGTATAGGGGGCAGACGCACCGAATCGTTCCACGGAAAGAATGCTTCCTGAGTCACCCACGTAGCGTTCCCAGCCCATGCCTCGCCCGGCTTCGATCGCCAGACGGGCTTTGACCTGCTCTGGCAATACCGATGCCCGATAGGTCTGGTCTTGCTGTTCAAACAGTTCCCAACTGGGGAAGGAAACCACTCGAACGGCAACTCCCTCCTGGGCCAGCCGTCTGGCCGCCTCCAGGGCCAGGGCGACTTCGGAGCCAGAGGCCAACAGGATCAGGTCGGGGATGGGGGTGGAACCCCAGTTCGCCAGGATGTAGGCGCCTCGGTGCAGCAACCCCGCCTGGGTCCCCTCCAGAACCGGTACAGCCTGTCGGGTGAGGGCCAGGGCAGTGGGTCCGTGACGGTTCTCCAGGGCTACTTTCCAGGCCTGGGCGGTTTCGTTCGCATCCGCCGGGCGGATCACGATCAGGTTGGGGATGGCGCGCAGCGCAGCCAGGTGTTCTACCGGTTGGTGCGTGGGGCCGTCTTCTCCCAGGCCAATCGAGTCGTGGGTAAAGACGAAGATTGAGGGGATATGCGACAGGGCAGCCACACGAATGGCCGGGCGACAGTAGTCAGAGAAGACCAGGAAGGTGCCGCCATAGGGGATGATCCCGCCAAACAGGGCCATGCCATTCAGGATAGCGCCCATGGCATGTTCGCGCACCCCGAAATGCAGGTAGCGTCCGTGGGGAGTATCTCTCTGGAAGGGGGCAATGCCGTCGGGTTTGGTGTTGTTGGAAGGGGTCAGGTCAGCCGAGCCACCCATCAGTTCGGGCAGCAGGGGAGCCAGGGCGTTGAGCACTTTGCCCAAAGCAGCGCGGGTAGCCATCCCTTTCGGGTCAGGGGGGAAGGTGGGCAGGTGAGTCTCCCAGCCTTCGGGCAGGCGACCTTCCAGGCGGCGGATCAGTTCGGCACCCTTTTCGGGATGAGCGCGCTGGTAGGCTTGCAGGCGCTGATTCCATTCTGCTTCCAGTTCCTGGCCGCGCTGGATGGCCTGGCGGAAGAAGGCCAGCACGTCGTCGGGGATGTAGAAGCGGGGTTCTCTGGGCCAGCCCAGGTGGTCTTTGGCGGCGTTCAGTTCCTCCTCGCCCAACGGCTCACCATGCACTTTGGCCGTACCCTGTTTATTTGGCGCACCATAGCCGATGATGGTACGGCAGGCGATCAACGAAGGGCGAGGATCAGCTTTGGCCCGGGTGATGGCCTGGTCAATGGCTTCCACATCGTTGCCGTCCTCCACCATCTGCACGTGCCAGCCGTAGGCCTCGAAGCGTTGGAGCCGGTCTTCGGTGAAGGCCAGATCGGTGGGGCCGTCAATCGAGATGCGATTGTCGTCGTAAAGGTAGATCAGGCGGCCCAGGCGCAGATGACCTGCCAGGGAAGCCGCCTCAGAGGCCACGCCTTCCATCAAATCACCATCGCTGACGATGGCATAGATGTAATTGTCAAACAGGTCAGGCGAGTAGGTGGCGGCCAGATGGGTGGCGGCTATAGCCATACCGACCCCGTTGGCGAATCCCTGGCCGAGTGGACCGGTGGTGGTCTCTACGCCAGGAGTCAGGCCATATTCGGGATGGCCGGGAGTCTTGCTGCCCCACTGGCGGAAGTTCTTCAGTTCCTCCAGGGGCAGATCATAGCCGGTCAGGTGCAACAGAGCGTAGAGCAACATCGAACCATGCCCGGCGGATAGGATGAAGCGGTCGCGTCCCATCCATTTGGGATTACGCGGGTTATGGCGCAGGTGACGGGTCCACAGGGTAAACGCCATGGCGGCTGCGCCCATGGGCAGGCCGGGGTGCCCCGATCGGGCCTGTTGCACGGCGTCAGCGGCCAGAAATCGCAGGGTGTTGATGGCGCGGGCGGAGAGTGTGTCGGTCATGCTGGTCTCCTGGACGAAGGATTTGTTCACCTGGAGCGAGAGTTTCAGACAACCCCATGCTGTCTCTGGTTTGCCTTCTGGGTTGAGTGGCTATGGATATAATTTTACCATTCATCATGTTCTCTCCCGATGCTTTTCTGACGTTTACTCTTCGGCGGCATCCGCTGGGAAGGGCGCTCGCTCAGATTCTGGCGGCAGCGATCCAGGCCGTTGACCCCGGCCAGGCCTTACGGCGTCTGGTCTGGCGTCGTGGGGATACCCTTTATGTGGCTGAACGGGAATACGATTTACGGGACATCCGCCGTCTGCTCGTCCTGGCAGTCGGAAAGGCCGCCCCGGCGATGACTCTGGCCCTGAGTGAACTCCTGCCGCTTCCCGCGACCCGCGGCCTGATCGTGACCAAACAGGCGTTTACGCCACCCCCGGCGGGGTTTGACCTGATCCTGAGCGATCATCCTGTGCCTGGTCTCAACAGTCTACGCGCCGGGCAGGCAGTGCTGAACCTGGTGCAGGGCCTGACAGAACGGGATGTGTTGATGTGTCTGATTTCCGGTGGCGGTTCAGCCCTGATGACGGCGCCTCACCCTGGCCTTTCTCTGAGCGATCTGCAGCACCTTACAGCGGCTTTGCTGGCCTGTGGTGCGCCGATCCAGGAGATCAACATCCTGCGTCGCCACCTGGACCTGCTGAAAGGGGGTGGCCTGGCCCGTCTGGCGGCGCCGGCCCGGGTGGTTTCGCTGATCCTGTCCGATGTGATCGGCAATCCCCTGGAAGCCATCGCTTCCGGGCCGACTGCGCCCGATCCGTCTACGCGCCAGGAGGCGCTGGCCGTGCTGGAACGTTATCATCTGATCCCGCGTCTTCCCCCGGCGGTGATCCACGTCTTGCGCACGGCACCAGAGACGCCCAAACCGGGCGATCCCCTGTTTGAGCGGGTGCAAAATGTGATCGTGGGTAGCAATCACCTGGCGGCCCAGGCGGCTGTGGAAGAAGCCCGTCGCCAGGGGTTACACTCCCTGTGGCTGGGCGATCACTGGCAAGGAGAGGCCCGGCTGACAGGCCAGGCTTTTGCCCGCCGCCTGTTAACGGCACAATTGTTGCGTCCCTGCTGCCTGATCGCCGGTGGGGAGACGACCGTCACATTGCGCGGTTCTGGTCGCGGTGGGCGCAATCAAGAGGCGGCGCTGGCGGCGGTTCCGCTGCTGGCTGGTTGCTCACAGGGGCTGCTGGTGACCCTAGCCACCGATGGTGAAGACGGGCCGACCGATGCGGCCGGCGCAGTTGTGACCGGCGATACCCTGTCGCGTGGCCTGGAACGGGGCCTGTTTCCGGGCGTGTATCTGAACCAGAACAACGCCTATGCCTACTTTCAGGCCCTGGACGATCTGCTACGCCCCGGCCCTACCGGGACCAACGTCAACGATCTGTGGTTTGGGGTGATGGGTGGCTGAGAGTACCAGTTGCACTGCCTGCGCCGGGCTTCTCTAAAGCATGAATTTACTCTGGACTGTGCTGGAAAGGTTGGATAAGGGCCTGTCAATGAATTTGAGAAGCGAATAAACGGATATTGGCTCGCTTGTTCGTCTTAACCAAGCATGGTTTGGTATGCCATCCAGCACAGAAACATCTAATCTCACAGGCCCATTGTTCTGTCAATATAGTCTGGTACAATCTCATTATCCCCCTCTGTGGAGTGGTAGTCTCCTTGCAAAGTGTTGGGGGACACTCAGTACGTCAGGTTTTACCGCAGAAAGCGCAGAGGCCGCTGAGAAAAGCCCGCAAAAAGGTAAACCTCTCTGCGCTCTCTGCGTGCTCAGCGGTGAAAATGGGTGACTACACTCAAGAAGGGAGACTCTCTGTGGAGTTGACGTCAATGAACTTGATGTATCGCCTCTATATTCTGGTCTTTGTGGTGGCCATTGTCTACTCCAGCGCTGGATTCGGAGGGGCATCTGGCTATTTGCTGGTGATGAGTCTCTTTGGCATCCCCAGTCGGGTCATGGCGAGCACTGCCCTGCTTCTGAACATCTGTGTAGCAGCAATTTCGTTTGGGCACTACTGGCGTGCCGGTCACTTCCGATTCCATCTAGTGCTTCCCTTCGTGATCGCTTCTATCCCGGCCTCGTTTTTGGGAGGCTTGATGCGTCTCTCTGACCAGGCTTACGCCATCTTGCTTTATCTGGTGTTGACCTATCTGGCCGTGCGCATGTTGTTCTGGCCCACTCTGAGCGAACGACCGGATTGGACACCCAGGCCAGTGTCCCTATGGGCCTCGTTGCTGACTGGCGCGATCATTGGTCTGCTCTCTGGGATGTTGGGGATTGGTGGAGGGATTTTCTTGTCGCCGTGGATCATCTTGAAACAGTGGGGTACCTCCAAACAAGCCGCGGCCGCTTCGGCGGCGTTTATTGCCTTGAATTCGGTCAGTGGGATTCTGGGACGCCTGACGAATAAAACGTTCTCTCTGGGTGAGTTTGGTCTGCCTTTGCTGGTTATTGGAATAGCGGGTGCACTGATCGGCGGTTACATCGGGGCTATGCGTTTTTCACAAACAGGGGTGCGACGTGCTCTGGGTCTGATCTTGTTGATTGCTGTGGGAACGTACTGGTACAATCTGCTCTAGAGGTTGACCGGTGAAGGGGATGCGAGGGAGATACCGGCTTCAGCACCGCAGCCAGTGCCGGCCAGTGGCAGAGTTCCCAAATGGGTCAACTCGCAGTGAACAGGCTGATGCTTTCAATGTGGTAGGTTTGTGGGAAGAGGTCAAAAGGCGTCACCTGGTTCAGACGATAGCCGCCACGGATCAGACGGGCCGTATCGCGAGCCAGCGTGGCCGGATCGCAGGAAACGTAGGCTAGATAGGCCGGACGCAGGCGCAGCAGCGCGTCCAGAGCCGTTCGATGCAGGCCAGCCCGGGGTGGGTCTACGATGACCACACTTTTCGCTGGCAGGGTTTCGGCCAGGGCAGGTAAGACCTGTTCAGCCGTGCCCTGGTAGAGGGTGACGTGATCGAATTCGTCCAGGTTCACTACAAAGTCGTCGCAGGCAGCGGGAGAAGCCTCAATGCCGATCAGGCGTCCACAGCGAGGAGCAAAGAAGGCCGCAAACAGACCGACTCCGCAGTAGATGTCCAGCAGCATGGTGGACCTGTCTACGGGCAGATGTTCGAGCAGGTGTTCCACCATTTTCTCGGCCATGGGGGTGTTGACCTGGAAGAATGAGCCTGCGGAAACCCGAAACAGTCTCTCGCGCACCTGAAAGGTCAAGTATTCCTGGCCAGCCAGCACCACCGCATGATCCCGATAGAGGTGCACCACCGAGAGGTCGGTCTCGATCTCCACCAGCGGCAGGGAGGCAGATTCGAGGATCAGCATGGCCTGGTCCCCGGCGCCCAGGCGCACCGAGACCCGATCCAGATGCAGGCCAGGCTCAAACTCCAGGGATGGCCACAGGGCGTTGAGCCCTTCCTCGGGCAGGTGACACTCGTCAATTGGGCAGACGGTTGGGCTGTTCGAGTCGGGTGCACAGGTCAATTCGGGGAGGGGAAACACGTAACCCAGCCGCCCTTCGGAGGTCAGATGGAATTGTACGTGGTTGCGATAGTTCCATGCCCTGGGGCTGGGGACGATCGGCTGGATCGGCGGGTCAGGGACGTGGCCGATGCGGATCAACTGTTCACGCAGGATATGAGTCTTGACCTGGAGTTGTCTTTCGTAGGTGAGATGCTGATAGTGGCAACCGCCACAGTGACCGAAGTGTCTGCATCGTGGCAAGATACGCTCGGGGGAAGGCTCTACGATCTCTACCAGGCGAGCATGAGCATAGGCGCGCTTCTCTTCTGTGAGTGCTACGCGAACGTGTTCGCCAGGCAGAGCGAAGGGCACGAACACAGCCCGTCCATCAGGCAGACGCCCCATAGCGTCGCCACCATAGGTCAGGGAGGTGATCCGGATGAGGTGTTCGCTGGACAGGGTAACCTCGCCGTAATACATGGCGGACTTTATGTCCGCCCAATCTGTGGCGGAGGGTATGTCCGCCCTCGCAGGGATGCAGGATAGGATATCCCCAGGTATTATACTGCCATCTGACGGCGGGCTTGATCGCTCCGCATAGAAAAAAAGGCGCCTGCGCGCCCGATTGATGATCTCTGTATTTGTCCGTTGCGATAGTCTTCTTATAGTTGTCACCGAGTTTCACCGCTGAGAACGCAGAGAGTTTTATCTTTTTTCGGGCTTTTCTCAGCGGCCTCTGCGCTTTCTGCGGTAAAACCTGGCGCACTGGGCGTTCCCCAACCTTTGCAGGGAGACTGCCTCTGTTGCGGATGAGAGCTTAGATCCGCAATCGGGGAAAAGCGCTGGACGGTTACTCAGTTCATGGCTGGTCGGAACTTGTAGCCATATATGATCATGCCCCGCTCATCCCCGTCCTCGCGAATCTTGCGGGTGACCATCTCAACGGGCATGCCGATATGGACCTCTGAAGCGTCTACATCAGTCAATTGAGCCGTGACCAGTGGCCCTTCTTCCAATCGAATCAGGGCCACTGTGTAGGGCACCTGGGTCTCGAATCCGCTTGGGGCCTCGTAGATGGTGGTGAAGGAATACACTTCACCTTTGCCGCGAAAGGTGTACAGTTCTCTGGCCTCTCCATGGCAGGAAGGGCACACATCGCGTGGCGGGAAGATTTTGGTATGACAATGAGGGCAGACTTCGCCCACCAGGGCGTAGCGTTGTTTTTTCAATCGCCAGTGTCGTGGGATTTCCATAGCATATACTCCAGGTCGTGAGTCGCGGTGAATTGTAGCCAGAGGGGCTGTCAAAGCCTATCAATCTTGTGTTCTGGTCGGACTGATAGGAATTGAAAGGCGTTGCTTCGTATAGCCAGATCATGGCGAAATCGCAGGGAGGCAAATGCCAGGCGAAGATTAATACCACAGGCAATCAGACAGGTGCCAGTCATAAAAATAATGGGAATTCAAGTTAGCGTTCTTTGCAGGACAGTCTTTAGCCGTCTCTCGGATGGGCTGAAGCCTGTCTCACCCGACGTTCCCAGGTGAGTGTCATCCAGATCGCTTGAAAAGATTCCTGGGTCGCTTCCTGGCAAAGCCAGGTTTACCGATGAAGTCCGTTATCTCGAACTCCCATTATGATACAGGCTCTCATGAGATGCCAGCCAGTAGGTTCGCGGTATAGGGCTTTTCAAAATTCTACTCTTTGGGCCTTTCTTACAGGTGCTGTGACTCTCAGTAACATAAAATTGTACCGCCGACCTATGGTCGGCACACTGCCAGGCAAAGCCTGGCGGTACAAAAAGAGATGGAACATTAAATCTTTGAAAAGCCCTGTTAGCGGTAGCGGTGAGCCTATATGGATGCCAGCCAGGAGGATCTATCGCAAGACGGACTTGCGCTATTGAGCAAACGAACGTGGTGATGGGAGGCGTCTATTCCCTCGCCAGGATGTGCACCACCGCTGTGGCGGCTGGCCCTCCCAGGGATTGGATCATCCCGATCCGCGCCGGCTTCACCTGGCACGCTCCTGCCTGACCGCGCAATTGCAACGTCGTCTCCACGGCCTGATATACGCCCGTAGCACCTCCGGCAAATCCACGTGCTTTCAACCCTCCCATCGTGGCACAAGGCAGGTCGCCGTTGCGTTCGATGTGCCCTTCGGCAGCCATGCGCCAGCCCTGGCCACGCTCGCTGAAGCCAGAAGCCTCTAGCGATAAGGCAGCATAAATGCTGAAGGCATCGTGATATTCCAGGAAGTCGATCTGTTCCAGAGAGATGCCGGCCTGATCCAGGGCCCGGCGCGTAGCGATAGCCAGGGCCTCGAAAAACAGTGGATCGCGGCGATCGTGCAAAGCCAGGGTGTCAGAGGCGGTTGCTGAGGCCCGCAGGATGACCAGGGGATGGGGCCAGTTGGAGGGGAGACGGTCGCGTCGGACGAGCAGCAGCGCGGCGGCCCCGTCTGCATTAGGAGCGGCGTCGAAGAGATTCAGCGGTGGGGCGATCGGTTCGGCCTTGCGATAGGCGTCAAGCGAAATGGCTCTGCGGAACATGGCATTGGGGTTGCCCACTCCGTTGGCATGAGCAGTCAGGGCGAATCTGGCCAACCCATCGGAGGGAACGTTGTATTGGTGCAGATAGCGATGCATCAGCAGGGCGGCCTGGCCGGTGGCCGTGAGTCCTTGCACGGCTTCGAAGTCGCTGTCGGTCGTGGTGGCCAGGGCAGCCTCTACACTGCTTCCTACCTGATCGGTCATCTTTTCCACACCGACAACCAGAACCGAATCTACCCATCCGCTTTTCACGGCTAGGTAACCCTGGCGCAAGGCCATGCCTCCAGAAGCGCCGGCCGCTTCCACGGTAACGGCTTCGATTCCGGTCAGGCCAGAAAAATCGGCCAGTAACGCTCCCAGGTGAGATTGTCGGGAGAGGTTGGGAGCCAGCATGTTGCCCACGATCAGGGCCTGGGGGGAAATGCCAGGGGCTTCGCGCAGGGCGGCCTGAATGGCCAGGAAAGCCAGATCGCGTATTCCCACTTCCCAATGCTCACCCACCGCGATTTGTCCAATGCCTGCAATGACGACGTCACTCATAGCGCCTCGTTGTCGGATCGGTGCTGCGCGCAGGTCATGTCTGCGGCGCAGTGCGCCAGATCCATGCTATTTCAGGGTGATCTTCCCGCGCATGCGGGCGTAGGTGGCGTAATCGATCTCGATACGCCGGGCGATGTAATCCTGCGTTTTCAGGGCTCGATCGCGGCGTTCCAGGATCGCTTCGGTCACGGTCAGGTCAAAGGCATCGGAGCCGGCGCCAGAGCCAAAGGAAGTCAGCAGGATGCGATCCCCGGGTTGGGCAATATCCAGGATAGCCGTCAGAGCGATCAGGGATGATCCTGAGTAGGTGTTGCCGATGGCCGGCACCAGCAGGCCGGGGGCGATCTGTTCGGGGATGAAGCCGAGCATTTGGGCCACGCGCTGGGGGAATTTGGTATTTGGCTGGTGGAAGACTGCCCATTGGTAATCCTGGGGTGTGGTCCCCAGGGCTTCCATCAGGGTTCTGGCTGCTGAGGTGACGTGGTGGAAGTAAGCCGGTTCGCCGGTGAAGCGGACGCCATGCTCCGGATATTTCTGATGCTCGCGGCGCCAGAAGTCGGGCGTATCGGTGACATAGGAATACGAGGCGTTGATCATGGTCAGGGCGTTCTCCGCCGGACCCAGGATGAAGGCCGCTCCGCCCGCGGCAGCGGTGTATTCCAGGGCGTCGCCCGGCCGTCCCTGGGCGGTATCCATGCCGATCGCCATGGCGTACTCGGCCATGCCTGAGCCCACGAAGCCAATGGCCGCGACCATGGCTTCTGTGCCGGCTTTGCAGGCGAACTCCCAGTCGCCGGCCTGGATGTGGGGCGCCGCGCCAATCGCTTCGGCAACCACCGTGGAGGTTGGTTTCACTGCGTAGGGATGGGATTCGGACCCTACCCAGATGGCACGCAATTGAGAGGGAGCGATCCCGGCGCGCGCCAGGGCGTTACGCGCCGCCTCGATGGACATGGTAATCACATCTTCATCCAGGCCTGGGACGGCTTTTTCTTTTACTGGTAAGCCGGCGGTCTTGCCGCCGGCCCATACGCGCGCGATTTCTCTGGCCGGCAGGCGATAGCGTGGCACGTAGGCACCATAGCCAATGATGCCTGTCGGTCGGGAAGGTTTCAGCAGGGTGTTGTGCATTCCAGGTTAAAACTCCAGGCTTTCTCCAGGTTGAAGGACAACGGCTTTGGTGGGGGTTTCGGCTTCTACTCGCTGTGCCCAGGCATGTGCATCCTGGGCGATCAGTCCCCAGGTGTTATAGTGGATCGGGACGACGATCTTCGGCTGGAGCAGGCGCACGGCGCGCAGGGCATCCTCTGGCCCCATGGTGAAGTTGTCTCCGATCGGGATCACGGCCACATCCAGCCCTTCTTCGCCGATCAGTCTCATGTCGCCGAACAGGCCGGTATCCTGAGCGGCATAGATTTTCTTGCCGTCGTTGGTGGTAAGCAGGAATCCGCACGGGTTGCCGCCATAGGAGCCATCGGGCAAGGCCGAGCCATGTAACGCCAGGGTGAGTTTGAGATAGCCAAAGGGGTGTTTGAATCCGCCACCCAGATGTTGAGGATGGACTTTGACGCCCTGCTTTTCTACCCAGGAGGCAATTTCAAAGTTACTGATCACGGTTGCGCCGGTGCGTTTGGCGATGGTCACTGCATCCCCCACGTGATCGCCGTGGCCGTGGCTGATCAGGATAAAATCTGCTTCCACCTGATCGGCCGAGGTGGAGGCAGAGGGGTTGCCCTCAAAGAAGGGATCGATCAGGAGTTTGTAGCCGCCTGTTTGAAGTCCCAGGGTGGCATGTCCATACCAGGTCAATCGGTTGCTCATGTGGACCTCCTATGATTTGTGGGATGTGCTGGTATATTCCCGCACCAGTTGTTCGGCGCGGTCAATGCGGATGGTTTTCTCGGCAACCATCTGAGCAGCGATTTTCTCGATCAGTTCGCCTGTTGCGCCAGCCGCAATGGCAACCTGACGGGCGTGCAGGGCCATGTGGCCACGTTGAATGCCTTCGGTGGCCAGGGCACGTAAGGCCGCCAGGTTTTGGGCTAGGCCAACCGAGGCGATGATCTCAGCCAGTTCGCCGGCGGTGTTTACGCCCATCAGTTTGATGGCTGCCTGAGCCGCCGGATGGACGCGCGTGGCACCGCCAATGATCCCGACTGCCATGGGCATCTCTAACGTACCGACGAGATTGCCCTTCTCATCCTTTCCCCAGGTGGAAAGAGTGGTGTAGCGACCAGAGCGGGCCGCATACGCGTGGGCACCGGCCTCCACGGCTCGCCAGTCGTTTCCGGTGGCGATGACCACGGCATCTACCCCGTTCATGATCCCTTTGTTGTGGGTGGCAGCCCGGTAGGGATCGGAGGCCGCAAAGGCCCAGGCGGCAATGATTCGATCGCGTACCTCTTCGCCCTTGTAGGTTGGTATTTCAGTGTGCTGGCTGACCATGTCCAGTTCGCGTACCGGGATGGTGCAGCGGGCACGGACGATCCGCCGGTCGGCCAGGTTGGAGAGGATGCGCAGCAGCACCTGCCCGCCAGTGATGGCTTCCACGTGCGGGGCCAGTTTTTCACAGGCGGTGTTGACGGCATTGGCTCCCATCGCATCACGTACGTCGTAGATCAGGTGCACCACCAGGAACGGGCCGATGGGGGAGGACTCGATAACCCGCACCTCCAGGTCGCGAGCACCGCCACCGACTCTCTTCAGCACCGGATCCACCGAGTCAGCGATGGCCAGCAATTCGGCCTTGTGTTCGTAGAGTTTGACCCTGGCCTGATAAACATCGGCCAGGTGAATAACCTGGATTTGCCCGATCATGTGCGGTTCAGATGCCACGGCAATAAAGCCACCGCCGGCACGGGCCAGTTTGGCCATGAACGAAGCCGCAGCAACGACCGACGGTTCTTCTACCGCCATTGGCACCAGCACTTCTCGACCGTTGACGATGAAGTTCAGTGCAATGCCGAGTGGCAGGGCATGCAGGCCCACCACGTTTTCGATCATGTGATCCGCTGCTTCGGGGGTGAGGCCGCCGGTCGTCCAGGCAGCAAGATCGGGTGGAGTCAGACCCGCTGCTTCGGTGAGGCGAGCCAGTCGTTCGGGCAAGGGGAGATCATAGAAGCCAGGAATGCGCGAGGGGGACATCGTTCCCTTTCCTTTGAGTGAGCATGAAAATTGTAAATCGATCGCCTTGCAAATTCTATCAATTTGTTCAGATTTGGATATAATCAAAAACAATAGAGGTGCGAGGTGTGTGGATGTTGTTGACCAGGGAAGAATTACAGGAGCGCTTAGTTGCCCTTCATCAGGCCAGTCTGGAATTGGTGAAGGATGTCTCACTGGAGACTTTGTTAAGGCGGATTGCTACCATCGCCTGTGAGCAAGCTGGGGCACGCTATGCAGCAGTGGGGGTGCTCGATGAGCACGGACGGCTGAAGCATTTTATCCCGGTGGGCATGTCAGAGGAAGAGATAAAACGCATTCCTCATTTTCCAGAGGGACGAGGGTTGTTGGGGGCGTTGATGAATATCCGCGAGCCGATCCGTCTTGCCGACCTGAGGCAGGATCCGCGCTCGGTGGGGTTTCCTCCCCATCATCCAGTGATGCGTTCCTTTCTAGGGGTGCCGATCCGCATTGGGGATACGCAGTTGGGGCAGATTTATTTGACAGAGAAGGTGGATGGTCCCGAATTTACTGCCGACGATGAGCGGATCATTCAGATGCTGGCCTCGTATGCGGCGGTGGCTATTCAGAATGCGCGCTTGTATGAGTATCTGTATCAACGCGATCGGATGTTAACGCGCCGTAACGAGGACTTGACTCTGGTCAATGACATCGCTTCGACCCTGACTTCTTCGCTGGAACTGGATGAGATTTTGAATCGCACCCTGGCCACAGTGATGAATTACCTGCGAGTGGAAGCCGGGGAGATTTTCTTGCTGGAAGAAGATGAGCAAACGTTGCGCATGGTGTTGCATCGTGGGCAGGCTGCCGATGCGTTTTGGACGCACAACCGTTTTCGCCTGGGCGAGGGGTTAGTAGGGTTGGTGGCGCAGAGTGGAGAGCCGCTGATCAGTTCCGATTTGTCCAAGGATAACCGCTTCTTGCGCCCGGCCGTGGTGGAGGCTGGATTTCGTCAGATTGTGTGTATTCCCCTGAAATCCTCCAGGCAGTTGGTAGGGGTGTTGAGTGTGGCCACGCGCAGCCAGGCCTCCTTTGAGGATCGAGATCTTCAGTTGTTGACTTCTCTGGGGAATTGGGCTGGCCTGGCGATCGAAAATGCTCGATTACATCAGAATGCTCGCCGTCTGGCAGTGTTGGAGGAGCGTCAGCGGATTGGAATGGACCTGCACGATGGGATCATTCAGTCTATCTACGGGATAGGGTTAGCTCTGGAGCAGGTGTACCATCTGATCGAAGAGAATCCCTCCCAGGCCCAGGCCCGGCTACGGGCGGCGATCCACGGCTTGAACCAGGTGATTCGGGATATTCGCTCCTATATTTTGGATTTGCGACCGCGCCAGATGGTCAGCGAGAATTTACTGGATGCGTTGAATCGATTGGTGGTGGAATTTCAAGCCAATACAACGGCTGCGATTACCGTCAATGGGTCGCGGGCAAAGTTGAATGGCCTGCCTGCTTCGCATAGTATGGCCCTGTTTCACATTTGTCAGGAGGCGCTGGCCAATGCGGCCAAACATGCTGCTGCGCAACAGATCGCTGTGAATGTCTGGACGACGGATGAACGGGTGGTCCTGGAAGTGCGCGATGATGGTCGCGGTTTTGATCCGGAAACGGTGAATCGCGCTCTGGGACATGGCTTGACCAACATGCAGGCACGGGCTCGCGCCGTTGGCGGAGAGGTGGATATTACCTCGGCACCAGGCGAGGGAACGACGGTTCTGGCCTGGGTACCGCGCAGTGCCAGTCGCTAATCGCCTGATTCACCCGCGAAACGGCCTGCCGAATCCCCGAATTTTGCAGGAGGGGGAGGAACCGTTTCGGTAACGATTCTTTAAGGCAAATGTGCCAGAAGCGGACACAAAAGGTTAAAAACCGCCATATATGGGGGGTCAAAAACAGGAGGAAACCTATCTCTGGCGGCAACATTTGTTCGATAAAAGCGAGTCTGTGCAGACAGGGACCAGGGAATTTGTTAACGTTCTGAGGTCTTAAAAAAAGCGAATCTTTTAAAGACCCGTAGGTTGAGCGTGTTGTTTAGAACCTCGATTCTCTGCTAGAATACAAGCACGTTGAACGCTGTGTGGGGTGCTTTAGTCGTAGTCTGATGCACCCCAATTCCCCTGGAACTCTTTGGTGCGATTTTCAATAGTTTTTCTGATCAGTCTCTGCAGGATGATGCGGAGTGGCTTAACCATCTCTATCGCCGATGCGAAGGAGTATCTTATGAACGCAGAGCATGCCTGGCAATCGGTGCTTAGCCGTCTACAACTGGAAATGCCGAAAGCATCCTTCGATACCTGGGTGCGCGACACCCGGCCGCTCTCGCTCGAAGCCAACGTGCTGACGGTAGCCGTCCGCAATGCGTATGCTCGCGATTGGCTGGATTCACGCCTGGCTGATCGGGTCAATCGGCTTTTGGTCGAGATCACTGATTTGCCGGTGCGGGTCAATTTTGTCGTGGCTTCCGCCCATGAAGCGGATGAGGGGTTGGAACCTGCAGAAGTCTCTCCTCCTGGCTCCTCTGGAGAAGGGCGCCTTCGCAGTTCGTTGCTTAACCCCCGCTATACCTTTGATAATTTTGTCGTCGGTTCGGGGAATCGGCTGGCCCATGCGGCCTGCCTGGCTGTGGTGGAAAAGCCGGCCCGGGCCTACAATCCCCTTTTCCTGTATGGCGGCGTTGGGCTGGGGAAAACGCATCTTCTCCATGCCATCGGCAATGCCTGTCAGGCAAAGGGGGTGAGGGTGCTTTACGTTTCCTCCGAAGAATTCACCAACGATTTGATTGCGGCTATTCGTACCCATACCACGCCTGCCTTTCGGGAGAAATATCGCTCGGCTGATATGTTACTGGTGGACGATATTCAATTTATTGCCGGGAAAGAATCTACACAGGAAGAATTTTTCCACACCTTCAATACGCTGCATGCCCAAGACAAACAGATTGTGATCTCTTCCGATCGTCCTCCCAAAGCCCTCTCCACGCTGGAAGAACGACTGCGCTCGCGCTTTGAGTGGGGTCTGACCGCTGATATTCAACCGCCCGATCTGGAGACGCGTCTGGCCATCTTGCGCTCCAAAGCCGAACGGCTGGGACGCTACGTCTCTGACGACATTTTGCAGGAAATTGCGCGCCGGGTGCAATCGAACATTCGTGAACTGGAAGGAGCCCTCAATCGCGTGGTCGCCTTTGCCGAACTGAGCGGTTCTTCTCTGACCCTGAACCTGCTCGATGGCGCCCTGGCCGATCTGCTACCCCAGCGACGTCCGCTGGAACCTCAGGCGGTGATCGAGGCGGTAGCCCGCTTTTTCAACCTCCCCCCTGAGCGTCTGCTCAGCCCGGATCGCTCCAAAGAAGTGGCTCTTCCCCGACAACTGGCCATGTATCTGCTTCGGGAAGATATGAAGGCCTCCCTGCCCCAGATTGGGGAGGTGATCGGAGGGCGCGATCACACCACGGTGTTACATGGAATCAAAAAGATCGAACACAGCCTGAAGACGGACGATCGCATACAACGCCAGTTGATGCAGATCCGCCAGCAGTTGTATGGTCAGTCTCTGGTCTCATGAGGTTATCTTTGCCCCCAAGTTGGGGGCTTTTTGATTCTGCTGGCCTGTCAGGATGGATACCGATGTCAGATAGCGGAAGGCTTTGTTTGATCCTGCGTTTTGTTCTGGCTTCCCTGCTGGGAATCGGCTGGGCGTTTTTCGCTGTTAGCCTGTTGACTTTTTTTGATCGTGCTTTCCATGAGCTTATCATTTGTCCTGGTTCGAGTGGGACTGAGTGTGCTCGAACCCGACCCGGCATTTTCCTCGATCGGTTGTTCTGAACAACTCTCGATGGAGCGAAACCATGAGTATGCCGGTGAAAGTGACCGATCTTGGAGCACGTTTGACAAGGTGGGTCAGCTAAGAAATTTTGAGCCTAGGGAATGCGAAATCCATCAAACACCACCCCGGTCCCACCGGAGGCGGGATGACGCTCTCCCAAGACAACAATCCGAACCGTGTGCACGCCTGGCCCAAGACGGGTGAAAGGGATAGCCTGCTGCCACAGGCGTTCAGGGGCATACAGGTCTACCGTGGCGATCAGGCGATCGTCCACATACACAGCGGCCTTACCATAGTTGGGGCCGCGCGCCGTGATCCACTGGAAGGAACGCCCGGTCACCGTAAATGTCAGCGCCGCATGGGGTTGATTGGCCACCCGAAACATCCCATTGGTGGCACGGGGATGAGCCACACCACGCCATGGGCCATAATGGATTCCAGCAGAAAACTCATCCAGAAATTCTCCCTCTACGCGGATACCATCCAGGCATACCCGATACCCTGAAGAAGCCGGGCGCTTCTGGCGGAGCACGACGACTTTGACCATGTGTTGCTCCCGTCCGCTGGAGGGGAGTTCATACCTTCGCTCAAAACCGTATTGGGGTTCAGCGCGATACAGGTCCACGGTTTCTGCCAGGATGTCGTCGAGGTAGATTTCGGCTTTGCCCTGGTCGGGGCCACGATAAAAGATCAGGCTGATCTGGCTGGCAGAAACAGGAGGTTGGGCCAGCACAATCTCATTGCGTTTGTTGGAGCAGCGCAAAGTGCCTCCCAGGGCGCGGCGATCGGTCACGCCTTTCCACGTCGAGTAGGTGATGGAGGGATGACTATCCTGGTATGTCACGCCTGGGGGTGGAGAAGTGGGGGTGCGGGTTGGAGTATGGGTTGGGGTTCGAGTGGGGGTGCGCCTAGGAGTGCGAGAAGGCGTAGCGGTTCGAGTGGGAGTGGGGGTGGCTGTGGGCCAGGGAGTATAGGTGCGGGTGGGCAGGAGGATGGGAGAGGGGAGCACTACAGTGGTCGCTGTGGGCGAAGCCGTTGCTGAGACAGTGGGGGTGGGGCTAAAGGTAGGGGATAGGAGGAGTGGAGAAGGGGTGTAGGTCGGCCAGGCGGTCGGGGTGAAAGTGGCTGTGGAGGCCGGCAGGAATGGTAGAGACAGGCCGTTCAGGTAGGCGATGAAGCCATAGACCATCAGGCAGAGCAAAGCCAGCAAGCCTGCCGTCAGACATCCCAGAATGGCCAGCGGACGATAAGAGATAGGGGAAGGAGCCGATTCAGAAGTCCCGATCATGCGATCTTTGATCCCAGGACGTTGAGATCGGGCAAAACGTTCCCGTCGAATGTTGTGCGCCGATCCTGACAGGGCGGCAGATCGGGAGGCCTGTTTGCGGTCAATCCGGATGCAATATCTCTGCCGCCGCAGCCGCCATCAACGCCGCCCCTCGCACCAGGGCCTGCTCATCGAAGTCGAATTTAGGGTGGTGATGTCCATAGACCAGGTTACGTTCCTGGTTGGCTGAGCCGATCAGGTAGTAGCAACCGGGCACCTGTTCAAGGATGAATCCCATATCCTCCGAACCCATCGTGACGTACGGATCGGTCTGGATTTCTGAATCGGGGAACAGGCGGGTCGCGGCCCGATGGACGTGTTCGGCCACCCGAGCGTCGTTTACCGTGGCCGGCGCAACATACTGGACCTCGATCTGGGTTGCACAACCCAGGCTTTGCGCCACCCCCTGAACGATCTCCTGGAAGCGCTGTAACACCCGTTCACGCACGCCGGGATCAAAGGTGCGGATAGTGCCGCGCATTTCCACCTCCTGGGGGATGACGTTGAACGCCTCACCACCATGGATGGTTGTCACGCTGACGACGGCCGTCTCCCGGGGACCTACATTGCGGGAAACGATGCTCTGCAGAGTGCTGACGATTTGAGCGGCGGCCACGATCGGGTCCACGGTGAGATGGGGTGCAGCCGCGTGTCCGCCTTTGCCGGTCAACCGCACGGTGAACAGGTCCGCACTGGCCATGATCGGCCCGGCGGCCACGTGGATCCAGCCCAGAGGTTGTTCATTCCACAGGTGCAGGGCCAGAGCGAAATCGGGTTTGGGGTTTTCGAGCACACCCTCGTGGATCATCCTCCGAGCGCCACCCATTTCTTCACCACATAAACCTTCTTCGGCGGGTTGGAAGACGAATTTCACCGTCCCGTGGAGATGATCGCGGCAGGCATGGAGCATGCGAGCAACGGTAAGCCCGATAGCGGTGTGTCCGTCGTGGCCGCAAGCGTGCATGACCCCCGGAGTCTGGGAGGCGTATTCGGCGCCGGTTTCTTCCTGAATCGGCAGGGCATCCATGTCGAAGCGCAGTAACACAGTCGGACCGGGATGGGCACCTTCGAGCAGAGCGACCACTCCGGTTTTGGCGATGCCTTTGGTCACTTCCAGGCCCAGGGCCTCCAGTTCATGGGCCACGATCCCGCTGGTGCGAACTTCGCGGAAGCCCAGTTCGGGATGGCGATGAAAGTCACGGCGCAAGGCCTGGGTGTAGGGAAAGAGTTCTCTGGCTTGAGCGAGAAAGTCGGTCATGGCATTGTCCATGTCGGGAGATGATTTAAGGAGAACGTTGGGTTAAAACAGGTGAGTCCACTGCAAAAACGAACCACAGTAGACACAGAGAGCACGGAGTTTCTTTGCGTGCTCTGCGATTCCGGCGGTGGAACAACCTTTGGCAGTAGAGTCAACAGGTACTTCAGGCATATTTCACCACGCGAAATTTCTCTTCGTAGCGGGGTTGTTCGTCGGTGCTATCTTCGGTGTGGCGAGCAGCCATGCGTTTTTTGAAGGCCTCTACATCGCCAATTTGCGATCGGTGACAGAGCAGGGCTTCCAGTTTGATCGGCCAGGTGTCGGTCACATCCAGGACGACATTGGGCTGGTTGGTCAGGGCGCACCAGACTTCTTTGGGCATATGAGGTTCCAGCCCTTCCTCCAGGAGTTCGGGGAAGTACGCCCGGTTGCCGGCGGCCGGGAAGACGGCATCCAGCACGGCCTGGCCGGCGGCACGATGGTCGGGATGGTTGATCCCGTAGAGGGCGAACAGGTTCTGCGGGTCGCAAGTGACCAGAATGTCGGGTTTCTCCTGTCGAATGATGCGGACGATCTCCCGGCGGAGATTCAGATCGGGGACCAGGTAACCATCCGGAAAGTCCAGGAAATGAATCGCCTGGACGCCGATCACCCGTCCGGCGGCGTGTTGCTCGTCGTAGCGAGAAATGCATAGATCGGCCGGGGTGAGTCGGGTTGGATCGGTGAAGTCGTTGAATCCCTTATCGCCACAGGTCAGCAGGTAGTAGGTGATGTGATGACCAGCGCGAGCCCAACGGGCCAGCGTGGCACCGCAGAAGAACTCAGGGTCATCTGGATGGGCCAGGATGACCAGGATGCGTTGTGGAGAATCCCAGGAGCCAGGTTCGATCATGGTGTTTCGTCGGATGCTCAGGAGGATGAGGATGCAGGGAAACGTCCGCAGGTGCAGCCGCTTCCGTGCCCGCAGGGGTTGGCGGCTTTGCGACGCAGGGCTTCCAGTTCGTCCCAGGGTTGCAGGTCATCGCGATGGAAGGCCACGGGTACGCCGCGTTCGTCGTTATCAAGCAGAACGAGCACGGTTTGAGTCAGGGGCATGACATCCACCACTTTGCCCTCGCCACGGGGGGTGAGGACGCGTTTGTTACGCTTGGGCAGTTCCTTGCGGGCCTCTACGTATTGTTCGTATTCGTAGATCAGGCAGCAGCGTAGACGCCCACACATGCCGGTGATCTCGTTTGGGGTCAGGGAAATGCCCTGCTCTTTGGCCATCTTGATAGAGATGGGACTGAATTCGGTCAGGAAGCGCGCACAGCAGCGGGTTTCCAGGCCGCAGGCGCCCATGCCGCCCAGCAGTTTGGCTACGTCGCGCGGTCCGATCTGGCGCAATTCTACCTGGGCTGGAGCGAATTGTTTTTGCATGTCGCGCTTCAGGGACTTGAGGTCAACTTTATCTTCGGTTTCGGCACTGAAGAAGAAATCCAGCCGTGAACCGTCGAAGTTGTATTCAGCAGCAACGATCTTGATGCCTTTCAGTTCTAGTTCGGCAGCGCGAGCACGACATTCGATCAGGGCTTCCACCTGTTTTTTGGCCCAGTATTGTTTGAGTACCAGATCGCGCGGCGTAGCCATTCGTTCCACGCGTTTCCATCCCTCTGGAGGAGGGGGAGGAGGTTGTTGAAAGCGCACCACCACTTCGCCCAGGTTTTTGCCGCGTGAGGTCTCTGCGATAACAAAATCACCTACCTGGGCTTCGGGCACGGCGCTTCCATCGAAATGGTAGATTTTTCCTGATTTGGAGAAGCGAATACCGATAACTAGTGGCTGAATAGTCATGAGGAAAATTATACTCGATAGAGGGGAGAGCGTAACGCCAACTTTAGTTGGTGAACGTAACGCCAACTTTAGTTGGTGAACGTAACGCCAACTTTAGTTGGTGAGTGCCGACTTCAGTCGGTGAGGAAACCACTGAGACGCGGAGAGCACGGAGAAGGGAGAAGGGAGAACGTAATGCCAACTTTAGTTGGTGAACGTAACGCCAACTTTAGTTGGTGAGTGCCGACTTCAGTCGGTGAGGAAACCACTGAGACGCGGAGAGCACGGAGGGGGGAAGGGAGAACGTAACGCCAACTTTAGTTGGTGAACGTAATGCCAACTTTAGTTGGTGAATGCCGACTTCAGTCGGTGAGGAAACCACTGAGACGCGGAGAGCACGGAGAAGGGAGAGCATGAGAGCATGAGAGGAGGAGAGGGGAGGGAAAGAAAGCCCCTCTTCCGAGGAGGATGAGGGGCACAGGCAGGGGCAGGGGAGGTCGGTCAGTCTACGATCTGGATCGGTATGCTGCCGCTACCCTGGAGGGCGTTGACCGAGATTTGAGCGGCCAGTCGTTCCGCAATGCCACGCAGGGCTTTGGCCACCGGCGAATCTGGATAGGCCACCACCACCGGTTTGCCACTATCTCCACCGATGCGGACGTTGGGATCAATCGGCACCTGGCCCAGGAAGGGCACCTGAGCACCTGTAGCCAGTTGTAGACCACCGCCCGAGCCGAAGATGTCCATGCGGGTTCCATCGGGCAATTCTAAGTACGACATGTTCTCGATCACGCCCAGGATGGGTACTTCCAGTTGACGGAACATGTTCAGGCCGCGGCTGGCATCTTCCAGCGAGACCAGTTGGGGCAGGGTGACAATGATGGCGCCTGTCAGGGGAAGGGCCTGAGCCAGGGAAAGCGCAGCATCGCCAGTGCCGGGAGGCAGGTCAACGATCAGGTAATCCAGGTCGCCCCATTCTACATCGCTCAGGAACTGGCGAATAGCCGAGTTGAGCATCGGGCCGCGCCAGATCAGGGGTTGACCCGGACGCACCAGCAAGCCCATGGAGATCACTTCTACATCGTAGGCCCTGGCAGGGGGAATCTTGTTGTTGCGAGAGGGGGGAGGCAAACGCTCAATTCCCATCATGGTGGGGATGTTGGGACCATAGATGTCAGCGTCCATCAGGCCAACGCGAGCACCGCTCTGGGCCAGGGCCACGGCTATGTTGACCGCCACCGTGCTCTTGCCCACGCCCCCCTTGCCCGAGCCAACCGCAATGGCGTTTTTGATGGTGGTTTCGACCAGGCCGCGCATGCGTCCATCCCCGGGCACTTCGGAGGTCATTTTGATCTCCACCGATTGAACGCCGGGCACAGACAGCACCGCCTGGCGGGCTTCGTGTTCGATCTGGTTGCGCAGTGGACAGGCCGGCGTGGTCAGGACGATATTGAATTTGACTTTTCCGCCCTCGATGGTGAGATCCCGGATCATGTTCAGGGTGACCAGATCTCGATGTAGTTCCGGTTCTTGCACTTTCGACAGGGCAGCCAGAATGGCTTCTCGAGAAGGTGATTGGGTCATAGGTTCCTCGTAACCTGTAAAGCAAGGATGTCTAAGTATACCTGGAATGGGACACTTTCTGTAAAGGACGCTCAAGTCGCTTGGGTTTCAACTCTGGCGGCTTTGCTGGCCAGTTTGGCCTTACGAGCCTCCTCTTCCCGGGCGAAGTTCCGTGGGCGAATGCTGGCGTAGTAAGAGGCGGGTTTGAGCAGGCGATCCAGAGTCAGCAGAGTGCGGCTGTAAGAGGCCATCTCGTAATCGTGATCCATCTTGATGGCATCAAAGGGACAGAACTCGGCGCAGAAGCCGCAGTTCATGCAGATGTCAGCATCAATGTAGAACTCGGCTGGTTGTGGTCGCGGGCGCCCGGTGGCCGGATCGGTGGAGCGGACGATCCAGATGCACTGCGGCGGGCAGACTTTGGCGCAAATGCCACACGAGGTGCAGCGGATTTCCTTCGTCCCGTCCGGGCCTTCGTCGTAGACCAGGAAGGGGAGGTAGCGAAACTCTTCTGGAGAAGGCAGTTTTTCTTCGGGATACTGAATGGTGAAAATCCCGCGGGCGTCCTTGCTGGAGCGATGGGCGATCCCTTCGGGGGAGTAGTAACGCCGTTCTCCCCGGGTGAGTCTTCGCCAGAACCAGACCAAGTCGTCCCAATAGGTGTAGAAGAAACGGGTGAATGTGACGCCAAGACCTTTCAACAATCCTTTTCCATACATATCTCGGTTCTCCTGGGTCGAGGTGTTTCTCAAGGCAGCGAGTGCAGAGCAGTTATCGGTCCAATTCACCCAGCACAATGTCCACGGCGCCGAGGATGGCCACGAAATCGGCGATTTTCTCGCCCACGCACATCATCTCCAGCGAGGTCAGGTTGATGAACGATGGGGCGCGAACGTGGTAACGCCAGGGATTGGGCTGCCCATTGGAGACAATATAGAAGCCCAGTTCACCTTTGGGGGCTTCCACACGACCATAGGCCTCTCCCGGCGGGACTTTGATCTGGTAAGACGGTTTGACACTCATGATCGGGCCCGCAGGAATTTGTTTGAGGGCCTGCTTGATGATTTTGATCGATTCGCGAACTTCGTCCAGACGCACCATGTAGCGGGCGTACATATCCCCTTCGGGGTAGCAGACCACGTTGAAGTCAAAGCGATCATAGATCGAGTAGGGATCGGCGCGGCGAATGTCATAGGGAACCCCGGAGGCACGCAACATGGGACCGGTCATCGAGGTGCGAATGGCGTCTTCTGCGCTCAGGTAACCGATCCCTTTCAGGCGCGAGACGATCACTTCGTTTTCGGTCAACAGGCGATCCATCTCGTCCACTTTGCGAGGCAGGCGATCGTAGACCAGATCGCTAATCTTGCGCAGGGTGTCATCAGTGACATCACGGGCCACGCCACCAAAGCGGAAGTAGTTGCACATCATCCGGGAACCAGCTGTCGCTTCAAAGATGTCCAGGATGAGTTCCCGTTCCTCAAAGGCATATAGGGCCGGGGTATACATGGCGCCCAGGTCGTTGAGCATCATGCCAAACCAGACCAGGTGGTTCTGGATACGACTGAGTTCAGCCATGATCACTCGAATATACTCAGCCCGCTCGGCTACCGGTATGCCCATCAATTTTTCCACCGCCAGCGCATAGCCGAAGTTGTTGCTCATCGAGTTGAAATAGTCCAGGCGGTCGGTATAGGGCATGTTTTGCAGGAAGGTGTTGCGCTCGCCGATCTTTTCGTGATTGCGGTGCAGATAGCCCACAATTGGCTTGAGACCCACGATGGTTTCTCCATCCAGCATGATCGCCGCCCGGAAGACACCATGAGTGGAGGGGTGCTGTGGGCCCATGTTGATGATGATCGTATCGGTTTGGAGATCATCTGGACTGGTCGGGCGATATTGGCGTCGCAAGGCTTCGTAGGCGGGCTGGTCTGGGTCCTGGTAGGAGAAGGTTTCGGGGTCGAAGCCGGGCGGGAAGAACAGGTTGTCTTGTAAGGGGGTGCGTGCTTCGGCCAGGACGTGTTTTCCCTCCGGCCAGCGGCTCTTGTAGGGCTTGGCATCTTCTTCGTAGAAGGGTTCTTTCCAGTCTTTGCGCAAAGGATGACCGGCGAATCCTTCCCACATGAAGATGCGGCGCAAATCCGGATGTCCCTCAAAGCGAATGCCCAGCAGGTCCCAGGCTTCGCGTTCTTGAAGTTCGGCGCCTTGCCAGATCGGCGTGAGCGAGGGGACAACCGGGTTGTCACGGGGTGTTTGCACCTTGAAGACCAGCGCCGGGCCACCGGTGGTACGATAGGCGTGATAGACCACTTCCATTTTGTCCGGGTAATAGTCCACACCGGTGACCGAGGAGAGCAGATCGTAGCCGAATTCGTCCCGGATGGTGGTGGCGACTTCGAGCAGGTGGGCCGGGTCTACGATCCAGCCGCTGTAGCCGGGACGCGTATCGGGGGTCACGGCGACCGGGAAACGGGCCGCCAGGTCAATCGTCAGGGTGGAATCGGGTGCGGTCATGGTGGCCTCCTTAGGATGAAGTGTCCGTCGGGGCAGGGGAGGACAGGGTATGGGCCTTGATGTCCGGGATTCGACGGATGTCGATCAGATCAGGGCCCAGGATCGGCACCGGTACTTCGACGCTATCAGGACCCTGGCGGTACCAGCGGACCCGTTTGAGGGACTCTTTGTCAATCTTCTTCTGAATCAGCATCAGGCCATTGATCAGGGCCTGAGGAGTGGGAGGACAACCTGGCACGTAGACGTCTACGGGCAGGAATTTGTCAATGCCAGCCACAACGTTATAGCCTTCTTTGAAGGGCCCTCCGCTGGAGGCGCAGGCGCCCATGGCCAGCACGTATTTCGGTTCGGGCATTTGATTGTAGAGGCGCACAATGGCCGGCACCATCTTTTTGGTGACCGTTCCGGCCACGATCATCAGGTCTGCCTGGCGGGGAGTAGGGCGCATCACTTCCATGCCAAAGCGCGCTAGGTCGTAACGCGCCGTCTGGGCGGCGATCATCTCAATGGCGCAGCAAGCCAGGCCGAACATCAGTGGCCACACCGACCAGCGCCGTCCCCAGTTATACAGGCGATCCAGCGAGGTGATGGCCACGGTGTGTTTTAACTCGTCTGGGATGTCGTAACCGGGCAGGTTAAGTTCTTTCGGGTCCATGAATTCTCTCCTGAGCGAGACAGGATAGGGTGCAGAACGGCGTAGATGGCTGGGATTATAACATCAGCCAGAGACGCGTCAATTCAATTTCAAAAATATATATTTTTAAAATTCAAGTTGTGAGTATAATCGTGCCAGTCTATGACATTTTGCCTTGTAGAGCATGTTCGCTCGACAGCAGAATTCGAGAAGAACCAATGGCGATAAGGCCCCCACGATGCGCACTCGACAACGGATTCTGGCTTATCTTCAGAAAGTTTCAACGGCTTCGACTGCAGATGTAGCCCGAGCTCTGGGGTGTACACAGGCGAATGCCCGACACCATCTGAACGTGCTGGTGGCGGATGGGCGGGTGACCGTCGTTTGTCGGCGCAGGGAGGGGCGCGGCCGACCGCTGCAGGTGTATGGCCTCTCGCCTGCGCTGGCCGGGGATAATCTGGCCGGGCTGGTTGACGCATTGTTGAAGGAGCATTCACCGAACCCGCAGGTTCTCGCCAGACATCTTCTGGGGGGTGAGATCGCCTCTGGCCAACCCTTGATGCGTCGTTTGCACGGCTTGATCGAACGCTTGAATGCCATGCACTATCAGGCGCACTGGGAGGCAGGCGCCGAGGGGCCACGGGTGATTTTTGGGCGATGTCCCTATGCGGCGGTGATCGAGCAGCATCCGGAGTTGTGCTCGATGGACGAGGCACTGATTCAACAGGTGTTGGGGCGATCGGTTCGCCTGGTCCATCGCATGGAAGAGGGTCAGGGGCACTGCATGTTTGCTGTGCGAGAGCATCTCGTTGCAGTCAAGCAGAGGGGATGATGGTGTGCTCTGGCTATTTGGGTTAAACTATGGGTCAGATCTTTCCCTATCCCTGCAGGAGGAAACATGGAATATGTAAAACTCGGCCGCACTGGCCTGAAAGTTTCGCGACTGTGTATGGGCACAATGCAATTTGGCTGGTCCCTGGACGAGCCGGATTCCCATCGGGTGCTTTCCGCCACGTTTGACGCCGGTATTAACTTTTTCGACACTGCCGACATCTACTCCAAATGGGTGGAAGGCAACCCCGGCGGTGTAGCCGAAACCTACCTGGGCAACTGGATGAAGAAGAATCACCTCCCCCGCGATCAGATTGTCATCGCTACCAAAGTGCGCGGTCAGATGGGGCCGGGACCCAACGATCAGGGATTGAGCCGGGTCCACATCATGAATGCCGTTGAGGCCTCATTGCGACGTCTCCAGACCGATTATATTGACCTGTATCAGGCTCACTGGCCTGATGCCGATACGCCCATCGAGGAGACCCTGCGCGCCTTTGACGATCTGGTGCGGCAGGGCAAGGTGCGTTATATCGGCGCATCCAATTACAAAGCCTGGGAACTGATGCAGGCCTTGTGGACCTCAGATAAGTACAACCTGGTGCGCTTTGAATGTCTACAACCCCACTACAACCTGTTGTGGCGAGCCGAGTTCGAGCGCGAACTGCGGGAGGTGTGTCGCACGTATGGATTGGGAGTGATTCCCTATAGCCCCTTAGCCGGCGGGTTTTTGACCGGTAAGTATCGCCGCAATCAACCCCTGCCTGACTCGAAACGTGCGGAAGGGCGCAAGCGGGCCATGACGGAGAAGAATTTTGCTCTGCTCGATGCGATGGATGAGATCGCCGCTGCCCATCAGGCTACTGTGGCGCAGGTCGCCCTGGCCTGGATGCTGGCCGATCCGCTGATCACCAGTCCCATCATCGGTGCCACCAGCGAAGAGCAATTGAAGGACAATCTGGGTGCTCTGAACCTGAAATTAAGCCCCGAAGAGAAAGCCCGCCTGGATGCCATGACCGCCTGGGAACACCCCGCAGAGTAAGGCTCGCAAAGGTTCACAGCAGAGAAGACAGGATCAACCCCACCAGGCCACCCGCCAGGATGAGCCAGGTGGAGTTGAGTGTGTATCGGATCAGCAAGAGGAACGAAACAGTCGCGATCAGGATGCTTCCCAGATCGATCAACGATGAGAAGGCGATTTGAAGCGTCACGGCAGCCATCAGGCCAAGCGAGGCGGCATTGATCCCATCGAACAGCCGCGAGGTCCAGGCTGAACGTCGCATTCGAGGCAGGAGGGGAATGGACAGGGCGACAAAGACGAACGCCGGCAGGAAGATCCCCAGCGTGGCCAGCAAGGCGGTCGGTATACCGCCCAGCAGATAACCAATGAAAGTTGCTGAGGTAAATAAGGGGCCAGGCGTGATCTGACCAATCGCAATCGCATCCAGCAACTGGCGATCGCTCAACCAGCCCAGGCGCAAGACGAAGTCGCGGCGCAAAAAGGCCAGCAGGACGTACCCGCTGCCATAGAGCACGGCGCCGATCTTGAGAAAAGTCAGGAAAAGCAGGGTCGGGTTAAAAGGCACACCGCCGGCCAGAGCGCTCCCCGAACCCATGGAGAGAGCCGTCACCAGCGCAGATACCCCTCGTCTCCTTTTTACGGTAAGCAGCAGATAGATCATCCCCGCACCGAAGAGCAGGGCGATCTCGTTCCATCCCAGGAAGTACAGCAGGAACACAGCCAGGCTTGTGGCGATCCGCCCTGGGGTCTTCAACGCTTTGGTGCTGAGCGTCCACAAGGCTTGCAACAGGATTGCCAGGATGACCGGTTGAATGCCATAGAGCACGCCCTGAGCCTGGGGCAACATCCCCCACTCGACGTATGCCCAGGAGAGGATCAACACCAGGATCATGGCCGGCAGGATAAAACCCAGGCCCCCAGCCAGCCATCCGCACCAGCCGGCGCGGCGAAAGCCAATGTGGACAGCCATCTCTGTAGAATTCGGTCCAGGGATCAGATTGGTTGCGCCGAGCAAGTCCAGAAATTCTTCGTCACTCAGCCATTTGCGGCGTTGAACGAATTCATGGTGAAACAGGGCAATATGGGCAGCCGGCCCACCAAAGGCAGTCAGGCCAATCCGCAAGAAGAGCAGGAAGATCGCGAGGAAAGAACCCATTCTGGCCCAAGTATAATCGTGTTCCTGTGAGGAACCGATAGACTTCTGGTGGTGATCCAGAACAAACCCGGCGATAGACAGGGTGCCTATCGGGTATAATCACCCTTGCAGAACAGGCCTGGAGGCATGATGGCGAAGAATCCTCTCAAGACGTTGATTAAGAACCTGCTGCGGGGAATGGTGGACGACTTCCTTTTCATCGAAAGCCGAAACATTGCCCGGGAACGTCAGCGCCTGGCACTACGCCAGACGGCTCGGTTCGTTGAGAAGGATATGGCCCGGGCCCGGCCGTTGAATAATCGTTACCAGGTGCTCACCTTTGCCGCTTCGTTTGCCCCTCGTACCGAGAATGGTCTGATCTGTGAATTTGGCGTTGCTGGTGGCAAGAGTATCCGTCATCTGGCAACCCTGTTCCCTGATCGGACGATTTACGGCTTCGATTCTTTCGAGGGACTCCCTGAAGACTGGGCTCATCTGCAAAAAGGCGAATATCGGCAGCCGGTTCCGAAAACCCCCAAAAATGTGATCCTGGTGAAAGGATGGTTTCACATTACTTTGCCCGACTTCGTTGTCCGGCACAGCGGAGCGGTAGATTTTCTCCATATAGATTGCGATCTGTATCGTTCCACCCAAACGGTGTTTGACTATCTGGGTGAACGAGTTCAACCGGGAACGGTGATCTGCTTCGATGAGTTCATGAATTATCCGGGTTGGAAAGAAGGAGAATTCAAAGCCTTTCACGAATTTGTGCAAAAACGCTCGCTTCCTTTCGAGTATCTGGCGTACAATCAGCGCGGCACTCAGGTGGCGTTGCGTATTCTTTCTCCCGACCAGGAGGTAAAATGACAGTTCTGGATGTTCAGTTCTGGATCGAAAAGGATAGATACCAGTTGCATCCCGTGTACCATCCGAAAAGTCACGCCAACCCGCTGGTGATCGAACGCGGCGAAGGAGTGTGGTTATATACTGTGGATGGCCGGAAAATCCTGGATGCGATGGCCGGGTTGTGGAACGTGGACGTGGGCTATGGTCGTCAGGAACTGGCCCAGGCTGCCTATGAGCAGATGCTCAAACTGGCCTACACCTCCAACTTCTCTGGCATGACCAATTTGCCGTCCATTCAGCTGGCCGAAAAACTGGCTGGCTTTGCCTACGAAGGGCTGAATACCACTTTCTTTACCTCGGGCGGCTCCGAAGCCAACGACTCCGCCTTCAAGACGGCACGTTACTACTGGAAACGCAAAGGCAAACCAGGAAAATACAAAATCATCGCGCGTAAAGGCTCCTACCATGGGGTGACCCTGGCGGCGACCTTTGCGACCGGCATACAACGCTACCATACCATGTTCGGCCCGCCAGTGGAGGGCTTCGTCCACATCCCGGCTCCCTACTCCTACCGCTTTGAAGGCGACGTGCGTCCTGGTGAGACTATAGGCGAAGCAGCAGCCCGTGCCTTAGAGGAGGCTATTCTGCGCGAGGGACCCAATACCGTCGCTGCCTTCATTGCCGAGCCAATCATGGGAGTAGGTGGTGTGATCGTCCCGCCCGACGACTATTTCCCGCGCGTCCGCGCCATTTGTGATCAATACGAAATCCTGTTCATTGCCGACGAAGTGATCACCGGTTTCGGCCGGACGGGTGAATGGTTTGCCCTGCGACACTGGGGAGTCAAACCGGATATCCTCTCCTTCGCCAAAGCCATCACCAGTGGCTATGCCCAATTGGGCGGCATCCAGATCTCAGATGAAATCCGCGAGACGATGGAATCCGCTCCAGAAACCGAAGCCTATATGCATGGCTTCACCTACTCTGGACATGCCATGGCTTGCGCTGTGGCGCTGAAAAACCTGGAGATCATGGAGCGCGAGAATCTCCCTGAGCGAGCCCGCCTCCTGGGCAAGCGCCTGCTGGATGGCCTGAGCACATTGTTGGAATTCCCCTTCGTCGGCGAAGTGCGTGGACTGGGTCTGGTGTGTGGTGTGGAGATCGTGACCGATAAAGAGTCGCGCACCCCTGATCCGGCCATGGCGTTACGCATTTTCAAGGCCGCCGAACAGCGCGGCCTGCGCACCCGACCGCTGGGCAATAACCTGGCCTTTGCCCCGCCCCTGGTCATCACCGAAGATGAGATCGACGAGATCGTCAAACGGCTGGGAGCGGCCATGGAAAGCGTCTTGTGAGTCCATGCCGTGATGCCACGGCGATCCCATTCCACCGGCCGACTCAATTCTGGGTCGGCCTGGTCTATTGGGTGTCTCGATGCGATGGCGTGCTGATCTGACCCTCTTCTTCGTCTCGCTGATCTGGGGAGCGGCGTTTGTTGCCCAGCGGGTGGCCGGACAAATGGGCAGCGTCTACCTGTTCAACGGCGTGCGCTACCTGCTGGCCGCGCTGGTTGTTCTGCCATTTGCCTGGCACAACGCTCCCACCATCTTGCCGCGCTCTCAATATCCCTGGATGTTCCTGGCCGGCACCATCCTATTCATCGCCAGCGCCTTTCAGCAGGCCGGCCTGGTCTATACCACTGCTGGCAATGCCGGCTTTATCACCTCCCTTTACGTGGTCCTGGTACCGCTGGTGCTCTTCCTGGGCTGGCGGGAACGTCTTCACTGGCTATCTCTGGTAGCGGTGTGGATGGCGGTTGTTGGCGCCTTCTTGCTTTCCACGGGCGGTCACTTTGAAGCCCGCTTCGGTGACCTGTTAGAACTGATCGGCGCGCTCTTCTGGGCCTTTCATGTCGTTTTGCTGGGAAAGTTTGCCCCTCGCTACGATGCCATGTCGTTCTCCGTCGGTCAACTGATGGTATGCGGGCTTCTCAACCTGGGAGCAGGCACCCTCCTCGAATCCCCGCCCGCCTGGAATGGGGCCTGGGTGGGCGCGGTTGCCTATACCGCCCTGTTCTCCTTGGGGCTGGGTTACACCCTCCAGGTATGGGCACAACGTCATACTCCTCCAATGGATGCGGCTCTGATCTTGAGCCTGGAAGCGGTCTTTGCCGTGTTGATTGGCTGGACCATCCTGGACGAGCGTCTGACCACCCTCCAGATCCTCGGTTGCGCCTTGATTTTTGCCGCAGTATTGCTTTCCCAATGCAAAGAGTGGACATCGAGTAAAATCTCCCCATCTCACCTCGTAGAGGGCCGATGACAGCCAAAGTGATTCTCAACCCTTATGCCAATCGCTGGCGCTCCCAGGCCCGCTGGCCAGAAGCCGAAGCCGCCTTGCGCGCTGCCGGTATCGCATTTGACCTGGCCATCTCTCAACACAAAGGCCAGGTGACCGACCTGGTGAAACAGGCCGCACGCCAGGGATACTCACCGATCATTGTCGTTGGTGGCGATGGCACCATCGGTGATGCCGTGAACGGGCTGGCGCGCGCCGCCGCCTCACCCGATCAACCCCTCGGCCCCTTAGGCATTCTGCCTACCGGCTCCGCCAACGATCTGGTGGATAACCTGGGCCTTCCCAAAGACCTCCATGAAGCGGCCCGCGTCATCCGAGTCGGCAAAACCCGGGCCATTGACCTGTGCAAACTCAACGACCGTTACTTTGCCAACAACTCCGCCGCCGGCCTGGAGCCTTACGTCACCCTCAAACATGAGGCCATTCATCACATCAAGGGCGTCACCCGCTACCTGCTGGCGGCCATTCAGGCCATCCTTGACCGGCCGGAATGGTATGGTCACCTCTGCTGGGATGGTGGGGAATACGAAGGTCCCCTCACCCTTATCTCAGTAGGCAACGGCCCGCGCACCGGTGGACTCTTCTACATGACCCCTCATGCTCAACTGGATGATGGCAAACTCACTGTCGCCTTTGGCTATCGTCCTACCCGCAGGCAGATGTTCCAGACCCTGCCGCGTACCATGAAACCAGGCAAAGGAAATTACGTCGAGATGGAAGGCATCCACGAATTCCACTGCACCCACCTGACGATTCACCTGGATCACCCCTCCCCGGCCCACACCGATGGCGAACTCCTTCCCCACTTCATCCAGGATTTTGAATACTCGATCCAACCTGGACGATTGAAAATCTTCACCCCCTGATCTCCTCCTCACCCCGAACCTTCCCGCTCCGATGCCTGGATTGAGAACCCGATTCAAACCGGACGACCGGGGGATTTCACCCCCTGATCCCCTCCTCG
>FWWM01002501.1_pt1 | contig 49328 bp, 44 predicted proteins | sample 2228351 | NCBI WGS metagenome assembly FWWM01 (sample SAMEA103939774, study PRJEB20133) | metagenome | reverse complement strand
TCCAGTGCACCAGGTACGATCCGGTCACCACGTCCCGAAGCCGGTTTGAGAGAAAGACAAACCGTTGCACTCCCAACACATCGATGGCCGTCAGAACTGGCATAATCCCTCCTATGATTCGAGCCACTCTCTCAGTGAGTCCGTATTAGGCGAACCGTCCACGGGTTTATTTTTGAAGTAGCAAGGAACGCTCCAGGGGGAATCGGAAAATCTGGGCTGCTTGACGACGAAACGTTTTCCCTTTTAGGATTGAGGACAACTGGAGGAAACATAAAGGTCAAAGGAGGCGGGGGGTATGGAGATTAAAGAAGCCATTCGTGCGGCCCTCCAGGAGCTGATTGTGCCTGAGCTGAATCACATTCGACAGGAACAATCACAGATGAAAACGCAGCTGGAAGCTGTGCACAAACGCCTTGATGATCTCAACGCCCACCTGCTGGATCAGAGCAGACGCATTGACGCCATTCGTGAAGAATTGACGCAACGCATCGAGAGCGTTCGTGAAGAGCTAACGCAACGTGTCGAGAAAGTTCGTGAGGAACTAACGCAGCGCATCGATGGCGTTCGTGACGAAATGACCCAATGTATCCATGGCGTCCGTGGGGAACTGACGCAATCCATCCAAAGCGTCCGTGAGGAACTAGGACAACGTATAGAAAACGTCCGTGGAGAATTGACGCAGCGGATTGAGGATGTTCGGACGGATCTAGGACGCCGGATCGAAAAAAACAATGAACGGATCGATCGAACCAACGAGCGGATTGAAGAAACCAATAAAAACATAAACAGACTTTACGAGGTGATCGTGCGGCGGGAAGAACATGTCAACTTGGAACAGCGGGTGATGAAACTGGAAGAAGACGTGGCTGAACTCAAACGCCTCGTGGCTTAGGAAGAGCTTGAGGGTGTTGCCTCCTCCCTTGTTGTGCCTGGACCAGAGCTCGGTGCCTCCACTTCTGTCTTCTAGGACGAGGCGGCGGCTCGCCCCTACACACCCAGAACCGCCTTTTTCCCGGCAGCGCGTGTGTCTCGTCCCAAGGAGTAGTGATCTGAAGGTCTGCGCCATCCTGAAATCGCCTTTCTTTATTGCCTGACAAGTTCCGGATTGTTCCTGCATCGTCCCTCCTCGAAAAAAGACAAAGACTTCATTGGGTTCGTGAAGCCGAATCCTTGACCGCCTCGCTTTTCAACTTGTCCTGAAGGTTCCTCTCCCATGGAAGACTTGACCGAAAGCTTCCGGAATTCCTTGTTCTTGGTTCGAATTTCTTGGCCGGATGACCTTTCGGTGACGGAAAATATGGGGAGGGTCCGACCAACTTAATGTCTCGGCGCACCGCACAGTTCCTGAATGTTCCCAATCTTTCGGGCATCAAAAAATTCTTGACAGAATCCATTCATTAGAATATTCGAATATCTTAATATAACAGAAAAGCATCAAGGAAAAGGTATGACGGTTCCGTTTCGGCATGAACGTCTGGAAAAAGCTGCGGAAGTGCTTCGAGTGGTAGCGCATCCGGTGCGCCTCAGCATTTTGCAGGTCTTGGAAGAAGGCGAAAAGAACGTCACGGAAATCTGTCAAAGCTTGGGGTCGGCTCAAGCCAACACGTCTCAACATCTGAATCTTTTGAAATCACGAGGTATTTTGGCTTCACGAAAGGAAGGAACGCAGGTTTTCTACCGGATCGCCTTTCCAGCTGTTTTGAAAATCATTCAATGCGTGTGCGCTCAAGAAACCGAATCCCCTGCATCCGATCACGACTCTGGGGCCGAAGGGGAACATCGGGAAACTTAATGCCTAAGGAGGACAGATTTTATGGCGGATCAAGTTCAGAAAAACCCTGAAGAAAAGGTCTCTTGCACTTTTATTTGCAGCCGGGACACTCTAGACGGCGCCTATCCTTCGCTGGTCCTCGGTTTGAATGCCGTCCGGCTTGGTATGGAAGCCACCATCTTTTACACTTTCATGGGAATCAACGTGATTCGCAAGAATTACCAAGACAAATGCCGATTTATTCCGCCCGGGCCTTTGGGGGCGATTCCCGGCATGTCTGCCATGGCCACCAAAATGATGCGCCAAAAGATGGACGCCGCCCAAATCCCTTCCTTGGGGGAATTGCTGGAAATGGCCCAGATTGAAGGCATTCGGCTTGTGGCCTGCAAGATGACGGTCGACATGATGGGGCTTTCTCAGAATGACTTCATCGACGGTGTCGAGATACAGACGGCGGAAGATTATTTGAAGCATGCCGTTCATTGTCGGATCAACATGTTTACGTAAGGTTTGCGGCAAAGACAGGGGGTGGAGGGCGGACACATCGGTCCGCCCCTACGATGTATTGTTACAATGCGCGGGCAGAAGCATCACGGGGGCAAGATTGAATCCGCACAGAAGGTTCTGTAGGGGCGCACCGGTGTGTGCGCCCCGAAAACGTGCCCCCATGGGACGTTTGGGGGCGGACACATCGGTCCGCCCCTACGGGTAATCGATCATCGATGGGTATCTGGGGGTGTTTTTTATAGGTGTTGGGTTTGGGGGCGGACACATCGGTCCGCCCCTACAAGTAATGGATCATTGGTAGCCATTTGGGGTTGTCTTTTCCGAGATTTGGGTGTGGGGCGGACACACCGGTCCGCCCCTACAGTTTATGCGCCGTAGTTTATGCGCCACAATTTATGCGCCACAGTTTATGCGCCACAGTTTATGTGCCGTAGTTTATGCGCCACAGTTTATGTGCCGCATTTTATGCATCGCAGATTATGTGCCAGGAGCGGATCGTTGGGCGCATGTTTGGGCTGATAAGCACCTACAGACCCTTACGTAAAGACGACCGCTTGGATTCGCGAACAGAATCGTGTAGGTATCATGAACGCGTCGGTCATCGGCAGATGTTGAATTTATGGTGACCGATACGGCACATCCGCTTTTTACGGCGCTTCAACCTCACCTCGGTGGAATGTGGACACCTCGGGTGGAAAGGTCTTCGTCCATGTGGCGCATTGTGCAGAGTCAAAAAACCGAAAAGCTTTTTCAAGCCTTTTTACGGGACCTGCAGGAACCTCTTGACGACCCCATGACCCCTGAAGTGGTGGTGGTGCAAGACATGGGCATGGCACGATGGCTCACACACCGCTTGGCCCAACAGCAAGGCATCGCGGCGCATCTCCAGTTCCTTGTCCCCGCAGCCTTGGTGAATCTTGTCTACAGGGCCTGGCTCGGCGAAGAAGAATCCTCAGCAAATCCCGAAGAATCCTGGAACCGCTTGGAACTCACCTGGCGCCTCTTCAAACTGCTTCGCCCCCATAACCTCGACCCAACCCTTCAGGAACTTCGGCATTACATGGACGCCGATGCATCGGGGTTAAAGCGGTATCAGTTGGCGGCCCAGGTCGCCAGGGCTTTTGATCGTTATCTGGTTTATCGCCAGGATATTGTGCGTTCCTGGGAGGCCGGGGAAGATACGGATTGGCAGGCCCATCTTTGGCGTGTGCTGGTCCGCGAAAATCCCGCACCCCATCAGGCCCACAGGCATCTTCAGTTCATGAAGGCCGTTGCCAACGGATACGGTCCCCGACGGCCCGAAAGACTTCCCACACGTGTCAGCCTGTTCGGAGTGGCCTTGATCGCTCCGGTTCACCTGGAAGTCCTTGATATTCTTGCATCCAGAGTGGATGTGAGGCTCTATTTCATGAACCCGAGTCGCGAATATTGGGGTGACATTCCCGCCTTGAGAGCCGATCCTTTCGGCAAAGATCTCTGCTGGCACAAGGAAAACGAATATCGTCACGGTAACGGGATCAACCCTCTGATGATGTCGTGGGCTTTGTCGGGTTGTTTCCTTTTTCATCACATTCAGGATATTCAGGGTGATGACCAGGATTACTTTGAAGATTTCGACCCGACCACACTCCTTGAAGCCGTGCAACACGATATTTACAGCCTCAGGGACCGCCGAACACCCGTCCCCGAAGAACGGCTCCCGGCGCCCGATCTGGATTCTCTGCAAATCCATGCCTGTCATAGTCCCATGAGGGAAATTCAGGTGCTCCATGATCATCTGGCGCATCTTTTGGAAACCCTTCCCGGCCTGACTCCGGAAGATGTGGTGGTCATGGCGCCCGACATGAACGCTTATGCGCCGTACGTGGAAGCCGTTTTCGGCACGCGCGATAATCCCCGCCTTCCATGGAACCTGTCGGACCGAACGTCTGTGGAAGAAGATCCGGTGCTCCAAAGAATCCTGGATCTTCTGCGATTACCGCACTGGCGCTGCACAGCTTCCGATGTCCTCTCGCTACTTGAAATCCCTTCCGTCGCCACCCGGTTCGGTTTCGATGAAAAAGGGCTGGAGCGGGTCCGAACATGGGTCCTTGAGGCCGGAATTCGTTGGGGACTGGACGCCGCCATGCGCGAGGAGATGGGTTTTGCTCAAGATGCCTCCCACACATGGCGCAGGGGGCTGGAACGCCTCCTTGCCGGGTACGCTCTGCCCCCTCAGGAACTTTTCTTGGAAGACGTTCTCGCCTATCCCGATGTGGAAGCCTCAGACGCCCCTTGGCTTGGAGCTCTTCATGATCTTCTGGACGCAATCCGATCGTGGCGCCGCAATCTTGAAATTCCCAAATCCCCTCAGGAATGGCAGCTTCACGGCAACGCTCTCGTGGACGCCTTTTTTCACCCCGATGCCGAAGAATCCCTCGATCGCTTTCGACGAGCTCTGGACACCTTCGCTTCCGCCGCCCATACCGCCGGCTGCTCGGAACCCCTATCCGTCGAAGTGGTTCGAACCCATTTGGAAAGCCTTCTTACGGAATCCCCAAACATTCGCCGATTCCTGACCGGTGGCATCACTTTTTGCAACCTGGTACCCTTGCGCTCCATTCCCTTCCGAGTGGTCTGCGTTTTGGGCATGAACGACACCGATTTTCCTCGAACCGAACGTCTTCCCGAATTCGACCTGATGGCGAGAAACCCAAGACCTGGCGATCGACGGCGTCGCTTTGAAGACCGGTACCTCTTTCTCGAGGCCCTCATGTCGGCGAGGGATGTTTTCTACGTCAGCTATATCGGGCGGGATATACGGGACAATGCCTTGAAGGTGCCGTCGGTGGTGGTTTCAGAACTCCTGGATTATGTGGAACAAAGTTACCGCACCGAAAACGGATCCCTTGTGGACCGAATCGTGCGCTTTCATTCGCTTCAACCTTTCAGCCCTCGACTCTATGACGGTTCCAACCCTCAGCATTTTTCTTATGACGCCTTGTGGCTTCACGCAGTGCAAGCTCGGGAACAATCGGTTGTGCCTCCCTTTGTGGATGAAGACTTCACCCTGCCCGCGCCTTCCGTGAAAGAACTGGCTTTGGAAGACCTGATTCGCTTCTTTGAAAACCCTTCCGCCTGGTTCTTAGAGAAACGATTGCGACTGGCCGTTTCCCGCAAAGAAGAAACCCTAGAAGACGAAGAACCCTTCATCGTGGACGGCTTGGAAGGGTACTGGATGAATGTGGAAATTCTCGAGGGTTTGCTTCGAGAGGAAGACCCCGACAAATTGCGGCAAAGATTGAAAGGTCGAGGCTGGTTGCCTCATGGTGTGGCCGGGGACCTTTGTTTTCAAGAAAACTATGAGGCCATGCAAGAAATGGCCCGAAGGGTTTCCGAGCATCGAGGAACGTGGCCTCGAGTGGTGGAAGTGGATATTGCGGTCGGAGACATAAGGGTGCGCGGCTGGCTACGGGATGTGACGGAACGGGGCCGCTTGGTGTACCGGCCGGCCAACCTCAAGGCCAAGGACCGTTTAAGGCTATGGATTCAGCATCTGGCCTTGTGTGCCGCCCGTCCCTTGGGGGTGGAGCTGGAAAGTCTCCATATTGGTGCGGGAAGCAAGGACATCCTCCGTTTGCATCCCGTGGAGGATCCGGAAAAACATCTGCAGGTTCTTGTGGATCTTTGGTTTCAAGGGCAAGAGCGCCCCTTGCCCTTTTTCCCCGAATCCAGTTGGGTCTATGCAGAAAAGTGCAGCAAGGACCCGATATCGGATTCCCCGGAGCGCCTGTGTGGGACAGCCTGGAAGAATGAATATCTCGAGAGAGGCGAAGCCTATGATGTGGCTGTTCAAACGGCTTTTCGAGGGCTTGAGCCTTTGGACGAGGTGTTCGCGAAGGTGGCATGGAAGGTCTTCGGGCCCATCGTTTGTCTTTAATGCCTCAAGGTAGGGGCGAGGCGACGCCTCGCCCCTACAGATCTGACATTCCGTAAACCGAACCAATTTTGGTGAAGACTTCGGGATATTTCCATGACACAGCATCTTGATCCTTTATGGCTTCCTCTGGACGGGGTTCGGCTCATCGAAGCCAGCGCCGGAACCGGCAAGACCTATAACATTATCACGCTCGTGCTGCGCCTGCTTGTGGAAAAAGGCCTGCCCATCGGTAAGATCCTCGTGGTGACGTATACCAACGCCGCCACGGAAGAGCTTCGAGCCCGCCTACGGCAGCGTCTCCACGGGGCTTGGAGGGAAGTGTCCACAGGGCGTTGGAACGATCCCGTGCTGGCCGCCTGGGCTTCTCAAAAGAACTCGGAAAAAGAAAACCTGCCGTGGCTTCTCATGGAAGCCGCCTGCCGCATGGATGAAGCGGCTGTTTACACCATTCATGGTTTCTGTCAGAGGGTTCTTCAGGAATTTGCTTTTGCCTGCGGCGTGCCTTTCGACTGGGATGTCCTTCCTGACGATCAACTCCTTGTGCGGGAAGCTGTCGCCGATTTCTGGCGCCGTATCATGAAGGACGCCGATGCAATCAAGGCCCAATGGCTTCTGGACACCTGGAAAGGTCCGGACGGGCTTCTGGAAGATCTCTCGGCCCTGCGAACTGTTGTGCCTCCAAAGATCATCCCCGAACTATCCCCGGAAACTGTGCCGAGTTTTGCCGATGCCGAGAAGACTCTTCAGGAGATTCGTAACGTCTGGCAAAAGGAGCGGGACCATATTGCAAAGATTCTTAAAGATCACAAGGGTCTGAATCGCACACTTTACAACAAAAATACGGTGGAAACCCTTCTGACGAGCATGGACGCTCTAGCCGATTCCACAGCCATCCCGATCCCGTTGCCCTCGCCCCTTGAAAAGCTCAGCTCATCGTTTATCAGCAAAAAAGTCAAAGCGGGCCAGCCTCCCCCATCCCATCAGATCTTTGATCTCTTGGACCGTTACCTCCAGATTGCAAGAGAAATCCTTGATGGCCAACGCATTCTCATACTCAAGGCTGCCGATGATTTTGTGCGGCAAGCGCTTTCCCGCCGCAAAGACATGGAACGCGTGTTGGGTTTTGACGACTTGTTGCAACGGCTGGATGAAGCTCTTTCAGGCCCTTATGGGGCGCCTTTGTCCGAAAAGATTCGTCAAAAGTATCCGGTAGCCCTCATTGACGAATTTCAGGACACAGACCCTCTTCAGTATCGTATTTTTGAAAAAATTTATGCTTCATCCGGCGATCCTTTCCCCTTGTGCCTCATCGGGGATCCCAAACAGGCCATCTACAGCTTTCGAGGTGCCGATATTTTCGCCTATATGCGTGCCAAACGGAACGCCGGCCCCGCCAACACCTACACCATGGACACCAATTGGCGATCGTCGTCGCACCTGGTCAATGCCGTCAACCATCTCTTTTCCAGGCATCCTTACCCTTTCATTTTTCATCAGGACATTCCTTTTTATCCCGTCCAAAGCGGCCCCGAAGCCGACAAGACTCCTTTACGGCTGCAGGGAAAGGTCCCAGCCGCCTTGCAGATTCGTTTTGTGCCCTCCCAGGGTCTCGCTTTGACAAGAGATCACTTGATCACCGCCGATGAAGCCATCAAGGCGGCCGCTTCCGACTGTGCGGCCACCATTGTGGAATGGCTGAATCTTTCCCAACGGGGACAGGCGACCATCGGAGAGGAACCGCTCAGGGCTCGAGACATCGCCGTGTTGGTGCGTTCCCATCGAGAAGGCCGCCGGATTCAGGAAGCATTGCGCCAAAGGGGAGTGGCCAGCGTCAGTTTGCAGCGGGAAAGTGTTTTTGAGTCTTCGGAAGCCACAGATCTTTTGGCCGTTTTCGAGGCAATAGCGGATCCCGCCGATGAACGCCGCCTGCGATGGGCTCTGGCCACGGAAACCCTCGGCTGGAACGCCCGCCGACTGAGCACCTTGGAAAGTCATGAAACCCTGATGGAAGATGTGCAGTCCCGGTTCCACAGGTATCGAGAACTCTGGAATCGTCATGGTTTTCTCGCCGCTTTCATGACACTTCTCAAGGAAGAAGGTGTGCCGGCGCATGTGCGCGCCCTTCCCGCCGGGGAAAGACGCCTGACCAATCTGCTCCATCTTGCAGAACTTTTGCATCAGTCGAGTCAGAGCTATCCCGGAATCGACAGGCTGCTCCGCTGGTTCAAAGACCGGCTGCGGGAAGAGAACGCTCCGGAAGAAGAACAATTACGGCTGGAAAGTGACGAAAACCTGGTGCAGGTGGTCACCATTCATAAAAGCAAGGGGTTGGAATATCCCGTGGTCTTCCTGCCGTTTCCGTGGAATCTCAGAAGAACGAAACAGAACAAAGATTCCGGAATGGTGAGGTTTCATGATGCGAACGACCTTTCGCTGTGCGTGGACCTTGGATCCCCTGAAATAGACGAGCACCGAATCCAAGCCGAACGAGAAGAAATGGCCGAGTCCATGCGCCTTCTCTACGTGGCGCTGACTCGGGCCAAATATGTGTGTGTCACCTGGTGGGGACGCGTGAACCTGGCTTCCGAGTCGGCCATGGCGTATCTCTTGTTCCCGGAACCCAACGTGGATCCATGTCAAGAAACACCCCGAAGCATCATGGACAAATTTTCCACAGACGAAAACCTCAAAGAAAATCTAGAAGCCATAGCGCAGTCTTCTTCAGGTGTGATCGCTGTGGAAGTGGCCGATTGGCAAAGGCAAGGACACCTTCGCAGCGACCCGGATAGTGAACCCGTCTATGAGGTGAAAAGGTTTCAGGCGGCTTTGGGACTACCGTGGCGGGTCACAAGTTATTCCCATCTGGCCATGGGCGCCGAACCGCACACTCCCGACTACGACGGCGGTCTTGTGGACGAAAGCCCTCCGGAAGAACCCTTGACAGAAATCGAACCCATTTTCCTTTTTCCTCGAGGCACTCGAGCGGGTCAATGCCTTCACGAAATCTTTGAGAAAATCGATTTTGCCACGGTAACGTCTCAAGATCTGGAGCCCGTTATTGCCGACACTTTGTCTCGACATGGTCTGGAACAAAGCTGGCACCATCCTGTTCTGGAAATGGTGCACAACGTTCTGGCGACCCCTTTGGTCCACGGAACCGAATCCCTGACCCTTCGTGACATTGCTCTTGAGGATCGGTTCCATGAATGGGAATTTCATTTTCCCACAGGGGCTCTGAACCCGGACCGTTTGTATCGGGCTTTGCATCATGTGGACTTTTACGAAAAGTCCGTCAAAGGGCTTCAGTTTGACTCCCTTCGTGGGCTGGTTCGAGGCTTTATCGACCTGGTTTTTCGCTACCGTGGCCGCTACTTCATCGCCGACTACAAATCCAACCACTTGGGTCATCGTGTGGAAGATTATGGCTCGGAACAGCTGGAATCGGCCATGCACAAGCATCGCTATCCGCTCCAGATGCTTCTTTACACCGTGGCTGCCCATCGATTCCTTGGGTTACGGCTTTCTGGCTATGACTACGACACCCATTTCGGCGGTGTGTTTTATTTGTTCCTGCGAGGCATGCGCCCTGAAAATAAAGGGATCACAGGCGTCTTTTACCATCGTCCCAACAAAGCCGATGTGAACCGTCTGGACGCTCTGTTTTCTGAAAGCACGGCCTAGGGGAAGAACTCATGAGAGATACTCTGGATACTTTGGTGCGCCTCGGCATGTTGCGTCCGCTGGACCGGCATTTTGCTCTGTGGGTCTCTGCGCAAGATGCTGACGACATCAAAAACGAGGTGGCTTTGGCCGCGGCCCTGGTAAGTTTTCGAGTGAGCCGGGGCGATGTCTGCATCCATCTTGAAGATATTGCAGAAAATCGTCTTTTTGACGATATACGACCGATTCATACGGAGGCTTTAAACCTTCCCCTCAAAAGATCGGCTTCAGCCTGGATCCAGACCCTGGCCCAATCCCGGGCCGTGTTCCATGTCTCGAAGGCTTTTCGGGATCACGACCATGACGCCTGGAAACCCTCGGGGTTAGAAGTTATTGCGAAAACCCCTCCAGCAGCTTCTCCGACAATGACAAAAGGCGATGGTTTTCCCGGCGGCGCCGGCCTCCTGCCCGCAGCTCATGCGGGCGGATCACCCGCGCTTCCAGGGAAAGGTCCGGCTTCGGACAAGCTTTCAGACAGCAGACCGCTTCACGACGAGCCTGTGCCCTTTTCGCGGCCCCTGGTGTTGGACGGCTCACGGCTGTATCTGGCACGCTACTGGTATTATGAATGGGATGTGGCTCGTCGTCTCAGGGAACTGGCCCATGGTTGGATCGACATGGCTCCGGAATCGGTGCGTTCGGCCATTCATGCTGTCTTTCCGCCTCCATCTTCAGAAGACGCCGTGGATTGGCAGCGCATCGCCGCAGCCGTCGCCGCCATGAAAAGGCTTTGCATTATTTCCGGCGGCCCCGGAACAGGAAAAACACATACGGTGACCGGCATCCTCGGTGTCCTGCAACTTTTGTTCGAACGCCCCTTGCGCATTGCCTTGGCGGCCCCCACGGGCAAAGCGGCGGCCCGTATCACCGAATCCTTGCGAAATTCGCTGAAATCCTATGCACACGGGGGTCAGTGGCTGGAACATCTTCCTCGGGAAGCCATGACCTTGCATCGGCTTTTGGGAGTCCGCGAAGGTCGCTCTGTTCCACGACATAATCCGAAAAATCCCCTGCATCTGGACGTCCTTATCGTGGACGAAGCTTCCATGATCGATCTTCCTCTCATGGCCCATACGGCGGCGGCCCTTCCTCCTCACGCGCGCTGGATTCTGCTTGGGGACAAAGACCAGTTGGCATCTGTCGAAGCAGGGAATGTGTTTTCGGATTTGTGCGGTCGATTCTTGAAAGACCAAGCAGCTCCCGATTCCAATTCCATTGGGCGACGTCGAGTATGGAAAGAAAAAGTCGAAGCAGCCACAGGAATGATACTTCCCGAAGAATCCCCTTGCCGGAATCTTTGGGTGTCTCCACTCGGTGAATGCACGGTGTTTCTGGAAAAGAACTATCGGTTTTCCAAGGACAGCGGCCTGGGACGCCTGGCCCAATGCATTCGATCCGGTGCCGTGGAATCCTGGCCTCTTTCTGTGGTTGCATGGAAAGCTTCAGGCAAAACGACGGATATGAAAGATTCCGAACTGTGTTGCCGACGGGTTCGAGAACAAGAGCTTCGGCAAGCCGTTCGAATGGTCGTGGAAGAAAATTTTTCAGAGGTTCCAAGAGCCAAAAGCCTTGATGAGGCTTCGCAAAGGTTGGAATCTTTTCGTATCTTGTGCGCCGTGAGAGAAGGTCCCTTTGGCGTGACGGCCATAAACGAGACAGTGGAAGGCGTTTTGGCGGAGCTTGGGCATATTCCTCAAGGCACGCGGTATTATCAGGGAAAACCTGTGCTCATTCTTGAAAACGACTATGATGTGGGCCTCTTTAACGGCGATGTGGGCCTTCTGTGGCCTGACCCCGCCGATCAACGTCTCAAGGCCTGGTTCCGCCAGGTCGATGGAACTCTTAAAAGGGTTCGAGTCTCACGGCTTCCGGCACACGAAACCGCCTATGCCATGACGGTGCATAAGTCTCAGGGATCCGAATTCGCCCGCGTGTTGGTTATCCTTCCCGATCGGGATGTCAGAGTCCTCACCAGGGAACTCCTGTACACCGCTGTGACCCGCGCCAGGCAAAGTGTCGAAATTTGGGCTCAAGAAAGCATTCTCCACAGTGCTTTGCAACGTGTCACCGAACGCCGATCCGGTCTCGGGTTTCGCCTCTGGCAGCCGGACATGTAGCAAGCCTTGACGGCGTCTTTGGTCGCGGAATCCTTTGGGTGAGGAGCCTGGAAGGACAAGGCGCGTCGCCCCATGGTCGTCCCGAGCCTGAAACCGAATTGCTTCCCGAAAGCGTAGGCGTTCAGCCCGCACAAATGGCGGGCCAGAGGCCTGCGCTGCCGCGGATCGATGTGTCCACCCTAAAGCCGGGCCGGCCTCGCCATGGACATCGCCAAACCTGGAGGGGCGTACCGATCTGTCCGCTCCAAGGCCCGAGATTAGCGAAACAAAGGCTTTGGAATGTCGGTACATGGCGCGCCGCGCCCCGACGTCTTGGCCTGGTATGGCCATGATAAGTTTTCGTAAAGCATCCTGGTGCCAAAGATGTTTTTGTGTTATGCATACCTCGAGCCAAGATCTTCGACAGGGTTTTCCGGAAAAGGTTTCAAAGCGGCAAAGGTTTAGGAATTCCTTGCGGCGGTTCCTGATCCAAAGCCTTGCGGATAGATTCACGCCACAACACTCTCCTGCGCTTGTCTTGCCCCTGATCCGCTCCTGTCTCCAGGCATCTTCTTCTATCCTTTGGTCATGGTTTGATCTTGTGTGGTTCGGCTTTCCGGCGATGCATTGGGTTTAACGCCATTGGATGCGGGGACCAAAGCGCCCCGTTGCCGAGTGCAAACTTCAACCCAAGGGAGGTGAGCTATGAAGACGACACTGACAGCCATTAAGGCGGACATCGGCAGCGTCGGAGGTCACATTCAACCCAGCCGCAGGTTGTTGGAAACGGTTCTGGAACATGTGAAACAGCATCATCGAGGAATGCTCATTGATTTTCGGGTTACCTACACAGGAGACGACATCGCCATCCTGTGCACCCACACGGGCGGGGTGTGCAATGAGGAAGTGCATCGACTGGCCTGGGATGCCTTTAAGGCCGGAACGGATGTGGCGAAGGATCAAGGTCTATACGGAGCGGGCCAAGACCTGCTCAAAGATGCTTTTGCGGGCAATGTACGAGGGCTCGGCCCTGCCGTAGCCGAAATGGAATTCGAGGAACGGACCGCGGAACCCTTTCTGTTTTTCGCAGCCGATAAAACAGATCCAGGAGCTTACAACCTGCCGCTCTATTTGGCCTTTGCCGATCCCATGTATTGCTCCGGGCTCATACTTTCCCCAAGCATGTTTCGAGGCTTTTCTTTTACCATTATGGACGTCAATCATGTGGAGGCTGACCGCGTGATCACTTTAAACGCTCCGGAAGAACTCTACGATATCGCTTCGCTGCTACGGGATCCCGAAAGGTTTGTCATCGAATCCATTCATTCTCGGCAGACCGGGGAACAAGCTGCAGCGGTCAGCACTACGCGACTGCACAACATTGCCGGAAAATACACGGGAAAAGACGATCCCATCATGCTGGTCCGCGTACAAGGAGCTTTTCCGGCCACGGGGGAAGTCCTGGCGCCGTTTAATCTGGGCGCGTACGTAGCCGGGTTTATGCGCGGCAGTCACAACGGACCCTTAATGCCTGTAAAGCAAAACACGGGAACATCCTTCTTCGACGGCCCGCCCATTGTTTCCTGTGCCGCTTACTGCGTTCACAAGGGGCGTCTGTCCGGAGCCGTGGACGCCTTTGACCATCCCTATTGGGACCGTGTCCGGCAAAAAGTTTCGGACAAGGCCACGGAAATCCGTCGTCAAGGCTTTTTCGGAAACGCCATGCTGCCCTACGCCGAATTGGAATACGGCGGGATTGTGCAGAAACTCAAAGATCTGGAACATCGATTTCAGATTCGAGGACTGGACATGAAAGATAGCACCCCTGAGAAGCCCTAGGCAGGCATTGTGCAAGCTTTCAGGTCATGTCCCGGTCTGGATTCGAAAGGTAAGCCCTTGGTGATCTATCCTTGAAGAGTGGTCAACAACCGGTGGGGCGGACCCATGTGCCCGCCCCGAAAAACCACGTGATCATTTCGAAAAACAGCCGTGTACACCCCGATAGATCGGTGTAGGCGTCCCTGGCAATCGGTTGGCGTCCCGTGGATGCATGTTGTCCATGCCCGGCAGACCGTTCGAAAATGGCGGAATGGTTTGGTCCGGCGGGTGTTCGGGGCGGACACACCGATCCGCCCCTCCACATGGGATTCCTGGGAATGGACACAGGGTTTGTTATTGCCTAGGTCCCAATGAGCGTTCCTCAAAACTGGGACTAAATAGAAGAATGGTGATTCACTGGTCGGGACGGGCGGATTTGAACCGCCGACCCCTAGCTCCCCATGCTAGTGCGCTGACCAGACTGCGCTACGCCCCGACAGTGTCGCGCACTCTTAGCACCAAAACCCCAAACATGTCAAGGGAACCTCACCGAACATCTCCGGCACCCGTCATGAGGGTCAAACCTGTGCCGAACGGTTTTCACCGTCTTCTTCCACCTCATGAGCCGGCCGCAGCCCTAAGGCCTTCATTTTTCGATGCAGGTGGGTTCTTTCCAAGCCGATATTTTGGGCGGTAAGCGACACGTTCCAGTCGAATTCCTTGAGTTTTCGCCAGAGGTATTCCCTTTCAAAGTAGAACCGGGCTTCCTTGAGGGTGGCATGCTGAAAGGGATCACTACTGTTCGGCACATCGTGACCCAGTTGTCTTAGGAAATCTTCAGGCAAATCCCTGAGTGTAATGGTGCGCGAAGGGGTCATGATGACCAAACGTTCCACGAAATTTTTCAATTCCCTGACATTTCCCGGCCATCCATAGCGGCTTAACACCGGATACACTTCCGGAGCAAGGACCTTTCGGCCCATGGAACTTTCTCGAGAAAACTGTTCCAAAAAATCTTCCACCAACAAGGGAATGTCCTCCAACCGCTCCCTCAAAGGCGGTACATGAATGGGAATCACATTCAGCCGAAAATACAAGTCCTGGCGAAATCTTCCCGCCTTGATTTCCTCGGTCAGATCCTTGTTGGTCGCCGCCACGATACGCACATCGACACGAATGGTTCGAGACCCTCCAACCCTTTCAAAAGATTGCTCCTGAAGAATGCGCAAGATCTTTGCCTGGGTTTTGAGGCTCATATCCCCGATTTCATCGAGGAACAAGGTTCCGCCGTCCGCCAAGTCGAATTTGCCTCGCCGTCTTTCCTGAGCTCCCGTAAACGCCCCTTTTTCATGCCCGAACAATTCACTTTCAATCAGTTCTTCCGGAATGGCGGCGCAGTTGACTTCAATGAGAGGCTTTTGCCTTCGAGGGCTGAGATAGTGAATGGAGCGGGCGGCCAATTCTTTGCCCGTGCCGTTTTCCCCGGTGATGAGCACCGTGGCGTTACTAGGCGCCGCCCGTTCGATAAATTCGCGCAGACGCACGATGGCCGGGCTCTGCCCCGTGATACGATAACGTTTTTCCGCCCTTTGACGCCAGAGCAGATTTTCCGATTCCAAGCGGGAAACCTGCAAGGCGTTCTGAAGACTCACCAGAACCCTTTCCAAAGACAGGGGCTTTTCCACAAAATCAAAGGCTCCCATGCGGGTCGCCCGCACCGCCGTTTCTATGGTGCCATGCCCGGAAATGATGATCACAGGAAGCGCCGGGGACGTTTCCTTGATCCGCTGCAGCACCTCCAAACCGTCCATTCCCGGAAGCCATATATCCAGGAGCACCACATCGGGAATTTCTTTGCGTAGCTCTTCCAGAGCCGATTCTCCGGAAGCGGCCGACACCACCTCATAGCCCTCGTCTTCCAAAACTCCCTTGAGGGATCGAACAATGTTCGGTTCGTCATCCACAACCAGAACCTTGATTCCCATGGCGTCCCCCGCCGTCCTCTTGTTTTTGCAAAGCGCCTTGGATGGTCAGATCCAGCTTTGGGTATCTTCACCAAAGGTTGCGGCCAGTTCTATGATGAATACCGTTCCATGGGGCTCATTGTCTCGAATCCGCACAAAACCATGATGATCCGCCACAATCTTGGCGACAATAGCCAATCCCAATCCCGTCCCCTTTTCCTTGGTGGAAAAGTACGGTTCAAAAACCCTTCCCTTGGCTTCGGTAGACAATCCCGGACCTGTATCCGCACATTCCAGGCGAGCGATTCTGAGGATGGGATCGTAGTCCAGCCGAATCTCCACATCGCCATCCCGGCCGTCAAGAGCCTGCACGGCGTTTTCCAAAAGGTTGTTCAAAACTTGACGAAACTGATCCGGATCCAAAAAAAGAATCGGAAAATCTTCGCTGGATTTCAGTTGAAACCGAATGTTTCCATGAGTGTGTCGGTATAAGGACAAGGCTTCCTGAGCTAGAACCCGCAAGTCACACGGCTGCGGTCGTGCTTCCGGCATGCGGGCGAATTGCGAAAATTCATTGACCAGCCGTTTCATGTGATCCACTTGCTGAATGATGGTTTCCGTGCATTCCTTGACCACCGCATCCCCGCCCTGTTCATCTGTTCCGTAACGGCGGTGTAATCTTTGGGCACTCAGTCGAATGGGGGTAAGAGGGTTTTTGATTTCATGGGCGATACGACGCGCCACTTCCCGCCAAGCCGCCGCCCTCTGCGCTCTTTGCAGTTCACTCAAGTCATCCAGCACCACCACGGCACCCTGAGGCTTTTCGTTTTCATCCACCAGGACACTGACTTTAACCAAGAGGCTCAGTAGACGGTTTCCCACCGTCACCTGCACCTGCTTTTCCATGTGGGTTTGACGGCTGATTCGATAAAGCCTCAGGAAAGACTTCACCACTTCCAGATGTTCCGGCTGAAGAAAGTCCCCGTAATGCTTTCCCGTGATTTCTTCGGCTCGAATGCCGGACATCTGTTCCGCCGCCTTGTTCATGGCCTGCACGGTGCCGTCTGCGTCCACGCCCACAACCCCGGCTCCAATGTTGCCCAAAACAATTTCCATGTATCGGCGCCGTGCCTCCAACTCTTGGTGGCTTTCCTGCAGAGCCTCATAAGCCTTCGTGAGCTGTTCACGGCTTGCTCTCAAGTCGCGCACCATGTGGTTAAACGACACCATGAGCAGCCCCATCTCGTCTTCCCGGTCCACATGAAGGCTTACATCCAGATTCCCGTGAGCCACCTGGTTCGTGGCCGTCAGCAAGCTTTGAATGGGACCGGTGATATGGCGTGCCAGGTACAATCCAAACCAGATGGCGGCAAAGGCCACCAGCAACGTCACAATGGAAAAGGTGATCAAGTAGGTGGTTTTCAAGGGAGCTTTAAAGAGCTTCAATTGCCGATAGTTTTGATAACCCTGAACCACCGTGTTCAGCTTGGCCATGAGGTCTGAAGGAAGTCTTCGAAGCACGCCCAAATACTTGGGGGCGTAAGAATCCTCACTCCGGACTTCCAGAGGATCCCAAACGAGCAGAGCCTCCCCGAGTTCTCCCATGGCCAGAGGGACCCCTTCCGTTTGCACTGTCGAATCCTTGAGCCGATCCCGAACCGTCTGCGCCAAGGCACTCTCGAACCGAGACCATTCGGGATTTCCCCAAGCCACGTCCAGCAATCTTCCTTCCCCATTCACAAGAAAGACGGCGGCAAGCTGGTGACGTTCCCAAAACAACGGCGGTATACGAAGAGCAAAGGATCTGTCTTGGTGCATGGAATCATAGGAAAATATTTCCGCCGAGACCGTCTTCAGTTCTGCAAGGGCATCCCGATGGACCTGTCGAAGATAGCCTCTACCCAGTTCCAGACTTTGCGCCAAAGATTGCTCCACCTTGTTACTGAACCAATAGTTGAGACTCAGGGACATGAACTGCACGGCTATGGCAAACAGCGGAACAGTAGGAATCAAAGTCAGGGCCACAAAAGCCAGGGTAAGGCGCGTGCGCAACTTGTGGCCCAGCACCCCTTTTTTCCGTTCAAACACAAGCTTCACGATCTGGCGAATGACCAGGTACAGAAGCAGAAGCAGCAGGATCAGGTTGACATTGACGAGAACGATAAGAAGCACGTTGCCGAACAGGGACAGTTCGGATTTGTAGTGAAAGAACCATCCCTGAAAGAACCCCAAGACCAAAACCAGAGACAAAACCGTAAAGATCACGGCCCTTTCACGTCGACGGCGCCGACGAATCATGGCGGTGTCTTGGGACGTCATGACGGCATCTCAACGGGTCGGTGAGTGGGTATAAAACGCGGTCACCCAGGGTGTTTCAAAATCCCAGAGGCTCACGAAGACAAAAATATACCGCAGAAAGTTGGGTACCTGAGCTTTGGACAATTCCGCTTTGACTTGGACCAAGTAGGTTTGGTCCGAAGCCAGACGCCAGAGAGCCATGACAGGAAAGTCTCGAATTTCACTCATCCAGGCCTTGGCTTCTTCCCAGTCCTTTGTGGAAAGCCAGGAGGTGGGATCATCCGCACGGGACACCAAGTATTGTTCATGCAAAGTATCGTAGCGAATGGTGCGCTCCAGCGAAGCATCCACAAGACGTTCGCGTAACCATGGCAAACCGTCCTTTTCCACACGAACACGAATGCGAAAGGTGGTGGCCACCCCGCTTTGAATAGCCTGTTCCATGTCTTCATTGAAGCAATTATCGATGCGAAAGCTGATCTTAAGCGTAGGAGGATCCGCAAAGAGCTTCAGGTCAACAATATCCGCCGTATTTCGGGACCATGCGGGGTTGACGGCCGCCAAAGTAAGCAACAGGAAACAACCAGCAAAAAAAAACGCCTTGCGCATCGCGTTCGACCCTTCCCCTCTAAGGTTTTCCTAGGGGAAGGATTCTAGCGAAGGCGCTCAGCGTTGACAAGAAAATAGGCCGAAGCCTAGGGGGAACCCCCCTTTCAGACGGACAAAACTGGCGGTTTCGTAGGGCGGATGGAGCGAAGCGGAATCCGCCATTGAGAAGGAACTGCCGAAACGGCCGGGATGAAACGCACATATCCAGGTCGCTCACACAGAGCTCTCAAGAGCCGATTATGCAGAGCATGCCCGGCCTTGTAGGCTTCAAAAGCTCCAAAGACCGGGAACGGGCACAGCCCCAAATCGCCCACAAAATCCAGCACCTTGTGCCGGACACATTCATCCCGGTACCGAAGCCCTTCTGGATTCAGGACATCCAGATCGTCAAAGACGACGGCGTTTTCCAAGGACCCCCCCAAAGCCAACCCGCGACTTTGCAGGCTCTGCACGTCCCTCAAAAACCCAAAGGTGCGTGCGCAAGCCACTTCCCTCGCAAAAGATCCCGGATCAAAGGACCAGACATAAGCCTGGCGCCCCACCAAAGGATGCGGAAACTCGATGGTGTAGCAGATACGCAACTCATCGGACGGAAACACCTTGATGTAGGCATCCCCTTGACGCACCATAAACGGATGATCGATCCGCAAGCACTTTTTTGAAACCTTCTGGTCCTTGATGCCCGCATCTTGAAGAATATCCAAGAAAGGCTTGGCACTGCCGTCTAAAACCGGCATCTCCGCCCCATCGATTTCCACCCGCACATTGTCCACACCAGCCACCCGCACCGCCGCCATGAAATGTTCCACCGTGGACACGCTCACCCCGTTTTTGCCGATCACGGTGGCCAAGGATGTGTCCACCACATGGTCGTAACGGGCAGGTACAGCCGGGAATCCCGGCATATCCACGCGGTAAAAGATCACGCCGTGGTCGGGAGGCGCGGGACAAAGCCTGACATGCACACAAGCCCCCGAATGCAGGCCCGTCCCGCTGAATCGCACTTCCGCTTGAATGGTATGCTGCGTGAAAAGGTCATAGCGCACTGGTCTCTTCCTCCTCGGCAATCCCGTTTGAGCAAGGGGTGTACCAGAGGGCCTCTCGTTTTGGGCACAGGAAAGGTTTTTCTGAAATGCCTGTATAGTCAAGGTCTTCGTGGCGGGATGAAGACGGTCGGTGACGTCGACGGGTTCGTCTGTTGTGGCGAAAAAAGCACACGATCCATGGGACTGTGTCTTTTTTGCAACGCAGCCCATCGCCGAGGCATAATCCTGACCAAATGCGTTGGCCCTTGTCGGGGCGCACCGGTGGTGGCGAAGGTGGTACTGCCTGTAAAGGACATGATCCGCACCAAATCCGTCGGCGTTTGGAGGGGCGCACCGGTGTGTGCGCCCCTCAATCCGTCCCCACACCGCGGCCTTTGGGGCGGACACATGGGTCCGCCCCGACGAGGTTGGCGTGTGGCGGATCTATCGATCCGCCCTACAGGTTGTTGGTGCGCAAGGGCGCAAATCTGTAGGGGCGCACCGGTGTGTGCGCCCCCGAACGTCCCCAAAGCGTGTCTGTCCTGGGGCGGACACATCGGTCCGCCCCTACGGATTTGGCGAGGCCCATTGCGAGACCTGACCGGTTTTGCGGCGGACACATGGGTCCGCCCCTACAGGAAAGGCCGAAGAGGCGCATCTTCCGTGGTTTTTGGCGGAAGTGATCTTTCCTACGCTTTTAGCGTGAATTTCCAGGCACACCACCAGGAATCGGGGTGGGCATCGGGAGGACACCCAACGCATTCGGTACGGATTCTTGGATCAATGGCTTCGGCGAAATAGGGGTATTCCACGAGGCCCGCCGATTTACAAGGGTAATCGGGAAGGCCTTTACGTTTACGAGCCCCTTGCACACGGCAGTCCACCATGCGAAAGATAAAACTATGTTCGTCCACATCTTCAAGGGTCTGGCGATTGATGCGGGCATAAAGGCGGTAACCTAGAGCGGCCTTGAGGCCGGCCAGTCCGGGAAGCGGCTCTAGACCAAGAAGTTTCTTAATCCTCAAAGCCTCATAGGGCGAAAACCGTGTCCAACACGTATCATTGCAGCGCTTGGCCGCATCCATGCCAAAGCGTTTTTCCACCGCCTGAAACCACACACCGTCATTGGCCAGCCAGTTGGTCCCCACAGCGTCCATAAGCTCCAACAGTTTGGCCTTGTCCAGGTTCTTAAGCGCCTTGGGGACATCGCCGTCCATTTCAAAACCCAAAACTTTTGAAAGCCTTTTTAGAATAATGGAAAAAGCGGCATCTCCGGCTTCCGCTTCCACTTCCATGGCCTTGATCATTCCCAGTTGGTATTCCACTTCACGAAACCAACAGCCGTAATGCACCAGCGTGCGCCGAAGCCCGTCCATCACCCACGGAACCAGTTCTTCTGCGGTCAGTTCTTCAAAACTCTTGATTGCCGACAGCTCCCTCATACGTGCCACCTCCCGTTCCAGTTTTCAGTATCCACCCTGCTTTCACAATCCCCACCCGAAAAACACTCACATCCATGGCTCAAAGACAGCCGCCGCTTAGCCCTTTCCCAAGGTTTCGCGAATCTTTTCCGCCAGATCTTTATACCCGAACGGCTTTGGCAAGAAGCACACTCCGGGGTCCAATATCCCGTGATGGGCGATCACGTTGGAGGTATACCCCGACGTATACAGAATTTTCATCCCCGGGCGTCCTTCTCGAACCTTGGCAGCCAGAGTCTTTCCGTTCATGTCGGGCATGATCACATCGGTCATGAGCAGATCGATGGTCCCGGAATATTCTTCCGCCAAAGCCAAAGCATCCTTAGGATTCGCCGCCGCCAACACTTCGTAACCAAGATCCTTCAGCATCACTGTGGTCATTTCCAGAAGCACAGGGTCGTCTTCCACCAGCAGAACGGTCTCCCCTTTGGCCCGCGGCACCTCGCCCAAGGACGGCTCTCGAATCGTAGGAGATTCTATTTCCTGCTCCCGAGGTAAATAGATTTTAAAAGTGGTTCCCACACCGGGCTCACTGTACACATTGATGAAACCATGATTTTGCCGTACAATGCCATAAACCGTTGATAATCCTAACCCGGTTCCTTTACCCAGTTCCTTGGTGGTGAAAAAGGGTTCGAAAATCTTATCCAAGGTGTCCTTGTCCATGCCGCAGCCCGTGTCGGTGACGGCCAGCATGACATAATCTCCGGGAACAAACTCTGCATGGCTGGCACAGTAGGCTTCATCGATGGAAATGTTTGCCGTCTCCAAAGTGATGGTTCCAACACCTCCAATGGCGTCCCTCGCATTGACACACAAATTCGCCAGGATCTGATCCAGCTGCACGGGATCCATCTTGACCTTCCATAAATGGGACCCCGGTTTCCACACCAGATCGATGTCTTCGCCGATGAGGCGCCGCATCATTTTTAAAGTTCCTTCCACCGAAACATTCAAATCCATCACGATGGGTTCGATGATTTGTTTACGGGCAAAAGCCAACAACTGACGTGTGATGGTCACGGATCTTTCCGCTGCTCGAGTGATTTCACGAATGTAGTCGGCGGCCAAAGTTCCCTGGGGAATTTCGCGCAAAGCGAGATCCGCAAATCCCAGAATAATGGTAAGGCTGTTGTTGTAGTCGTGGGCCACTCCTCCCGCCAGTCGTCCCACGGATTCCAGTTTCTGAGCCTGGTAAAACTGCTGCTCCAACTGAAGCTTTTCCGTAATGTCACGCATGACGGCCACATAATTGACGATATGGCCTTTGGCATCCTTGACCGGCGTGATGGTGGCCTCTTCCGTATACAGAGTGCCGTCTTTTTTCTTGTTGACCATACGGCCCGACCATTTCTTGCCGGCTTTCAAGGCGGCCCACATGTCGCGATAAAACGCCTCATCCTGAAGCCCGCTCTTTAGGATGCCGGGCTTTTGACCCACCGCCTCTTCCCGCGTGTATCCCGTCACAGCCTCAAAAGCCGGGTTCACGTACTGAATGAAACCGTCCGCATCGGTAATGAGCACCACTTCACCGGCGTGCTCGATGGCAGTCAGCCACCTAGCCCTCTCGGCTTCCATTCTTTTCTTTCCCGTCACATCGTGAATGATGGAATGCAGATAAGGTTTTCCATCCACATCGATGCGACTGCTGTACACTTCCACATCTCGCACGGATCCATCGGCACAACGGTGCTGTAACTCAAAATAGGCCCGCCGTCCTTCATGGACTTCTTTCATGCGTTCTTGGACGGCTTCTGAAGGTAATGTGTTGATCTGTTGGATAAACATGCGCGTCAGTTCTTCATGGGACCAGCCGTAAAAATCCACCGCCGCTCGATTGGCGTCCACGATGTGTCCGTCCTGAGGGTCAATCAGGAGTTTCACGGCCTTGTGATCCTGAAAGAGGCTTTTGTAGCGGGCTTCGCTTTGCCTGAGTTTTTCTTCGGCTTTACGGTGTTCCACCACCTGATGGATCAAGCCGGCCAGAGTTTCGAGGGTTTCCGCATCCAACGGAGTATATTCCGAGGTTTTATTGGCCAGGGCTAGAAGAGCTCGAGGCTTGCCGTCCCGTACCACAGGCACCACGAGAAGGCGCTCCACCGATCCATGCCCTTCGGGCATGCCGCGTTCGGCGATCAGGGTTTTGAAATCGTTTACGATGAGAGGCTTGTGCGATCGAGCCGGTTCAGCCCAGGCTCCGGCACGCGCCACATGGCGATGGCCGTCTACGAGATCTTTTCCACAAAAACTTTCCGGCACTTTTTCGGACCAGTAAACGCATTGAACTTCATCGGTATCTGCAGCCAAAGAAACATAAAAGCCTACGGCACTTTCCAGAAGATCCGCCACATCTTGAATAGTCTTGGGTAAAATGGGGTCGAGGCCTTCGGTTTCCGACCGTTCCATCAAATCCAACCGAATCTCCATGATCCGTCTCGAAAGCCTTTCTTGGCTCTGATTCATCAGGCAAAAGATAAAAGCCTTTGATTCGCCGGATTGGCTTTCCAAAGCTGAGACACTCACTGCCACGGGAATCGTTCGACCCAAGCGATTTTCTACAAAAAAGGAACTATGGGCCGTTGCCTCAAGGCTTTGGCTCGCCATTCCCAAAAGGCCTTCGGGCACCGGTTTTCTTGCGGCATCCCAAATCCTCAGGATCTGGGACAATGGTTTGCCCAAAACCTCATGGGCCGAAAAACCCGTCAGGTTTTCCGCCTCGGGATTCCACACTTCCACTCGGCCTTCAGGGTCCGTAGCGATGACCGCATCGCTCATGGCATAAAGCACCGCCGCTTGACGAGCCAGGGATTTTCTGAGGTCGGATTCGGCACGATACAAGCGCTCATAGTGGGCCTTTCGGGCACTTTGATGCGCCCAGAAAACCAAAATGATAAGAAGGGCTGTAAACCCAACAAAATGCCCCACGATCGACAGAGACATGTGGCGCAACGCGGCTTCTATTTCGTGGTGGTCTACCTTGGCCACCAGAAACCAGGGAGTTCCTCGCACAGGCATCATGGCCGCCGTCACCGGAACACCGCGATAATCGATTCCTTGAACCACACCTGTTTGGCCTCGAGCCGCCATAGCCGCCGGAAGATCCACTCGGTCCAAGGGAAGGCGAAGGTGAAACGCGGCATCAGGTTTATGGCGCAGAGCATTCAGGAACACCACTTCATTGCCTTCACGTCGCACCAGCAGCACTTCCCCCGTGGAACTGGGAACGGGCCAGGTCTGTGTCATGGGGTTGATAAACCGGAAAGCTTTGGTCACCAGAAGAACACCTCCTAAAGCTTCCACGGGTGAAGCCCCGCAGCAAAAGACCGGCACGGCCAACGTAAGAAAGCCCTCCCCCGTATCCACATCCACATGGAGATCGGTCATGACGGGACGACCTGTTTGGAGCGCTTCTTCAAGAGCGGCAGCGTCCTCTGGATGCAACTTTTGAACACCGCTCAAAGAAAACCGAATTCGACCCTTTCGATCCAAAACAAGCACATCGTCCACATCATGGCTGGCAGCCACGTATCCCAGCAGATCCTGCAGGGATTCCTGGATGGGGGCTTCCAGGTCGGTCAAAAAACGTGCGAGCTGGTCCATGAAAAGCGATGAGGCCTGCAATGCCGATGCATCATCTTTCTGGTCCTGAACCCACGTCGCAAGCTCTTCAGCTTTGTACTGGGCAATGGTCGTGAGAAAATCCGCCGTTTCTTTTTCATGGCTCTTTTGATGGGTGCGATAGAACCACACGCCACCTGCCCCAAAGGCCATGGCAACCACGGCACACAAAAGGATCCATTTCAATGAGACTTGGGGTCGGGTCATTTCGCCTTTCATGATGGCCCTTCTCCGGCTTTGAGAAGGCTTAAGGCCTTTCGGGCCGCATCCTGCTCCGCCGCCTTTTTACTCTTGCCCACACCTCGAGCCAGCAGCTTTCCTTCCAGACTTACGGTGACATAGAAAATCTTGTCATGGTCCGGTCCTTCTTCCCGTTCCACGTCATACTGTGGCACCAGCCTTTTTTGAGCCTGAGTGACTTCTTGAAGCTGAGTCTTGTAATCTCTGTCCAAACGGCGCAATGGATCTTCTTCGGCGGCCACCTGTTCCAGTTTTTCCTGAAAAAACCGCCGCACCACCTCAAAAGCGGCTTCCAGACCTCCGTCCAGGTAGACGGCCCCCAGCAAAGCTTCCACCGCATCGGCCAAAATGGACGGCTTGGTGCGTCCCCCTGAAAGTTCTTCGCCTTTTCCCAGCCGAATCAGGTTTCCGAGCCCAAGGTCGGCGGCAATGGCCGCCAGACGACTTTCATTGACCAGGGACGCCCGCATACGGGACAAGCTTCCTTCATCAGCTTCTGGAAATTGCATCCACAGCATGTGAGATATGGTAAGGCTCAAAACCGCATCCCCAAGAAATTCCAGCCGTTCGTTGTCTTCTTCGCCCATGTTTGCCTTTTCATGGGCATAGGATCGGTGCACCAAAGCCTGATACAACGTTTCAACGGCTCGAAACTGGTACCCCAGGAGCTTTTCAAGATTGTGAAGGGATCTTGTGTTCACGCCATTTTCCTGTTAGGAGCGAAAGGGCCGTGTCGTCGACATTTGCAACGCGACATTGTTTTCCGTAGAATGTGTTCGTGTCAAGGCATGAAATAGGCGAAAGATTCCATTGATCAGCTGGATATCTCAACCGAATCCTTTACCGGGACCGTTTCTTTTTCTGGATCGAGACGGCATTCTCAATCAGGACCGTCCCGACTATATCAAGAACCGGGACGAACTGATTTTTTACGCGGATGCCTTGGAAGCCTTGCGATGGCTGCGTTCCCGTGGCGTCCATGTGGTCATTATCAGCAATCAATCCGCCCTGCATCGAGGTCTGGTGGAGTGGCAAGAATTTTTTGCCATGCATCAACTTATGCTTGAGCAGGTGCGATCGGCCAAAGGATGGATTGATGCGGCCTTTTATTGCCCGCATCGGCCGGATGAAAACTGTCGTTGCCGAAAACCGGCACCCGGTATGCTTTTGGCTGCAACTTCTTACTTTCGTATTCCTCTCGCGGCAACGGCCTTTATCGGAGACAAGCTCAGCGACGTGGCCGCCGCTCTGAACGCCGGTTGTCTTCCCGTGCTCGTTCGGCGCTCTTCGGATCCCGTAAATGTTCCTTCACACGTTCCTGTATACAATTCCTTGCTCGATGCTGTAATAAAGCTTTTGTAGCTTTGTTGAAAATACCAAGGATCTTTTGCAGGAGCGGCTCGTCATGGAAACATGCAACAGACCTACAGAAGGTCGAAAGGTTCCGATAGAAGCTCAAGGGATCGCCAATTACACGCGTGTGCTCTATAACGCCCCGACAGCGGTCCTTTACGAGCAGGCCATCAAGCGCCAGGAAGGCCTTTTGGCTCAGCGAGGCCCTTTGGTGGTACGCACCGGAACCTATACGGGCCGAGCGCCGCAGGACAAATTCCTGGTTCGAGAACCCAGCTGCGAAGACAAGATTTGGTGGGGTCCTGTCAATCGCGCTTTTGACCCGTCGGACTTCGACAAGCTGGAAGCCCGGCTTTTAGCTTACCTTCAAGGTCGGGAAATCTATGTTCAGGACTGTTACGTGGGAGCGGATCCTCAATACCGAGTTTCGGTGCGCATCATCACCGAAATGGCTTGGCAGAGCCTTTTTGCTCGAAACATGTTCATTCGTATTCACGACCGGAGAGAACTGGAACAATTTCAGCCGGAATACACGGTGATCGCCGCTCCCCATTTTCGGGCTTCCCCCGAATGGGACCACACGCGATCGGGAGCTTTTATCATCGAACATTTCGGCAAGAAACGCATCCTCATTGGAGGGACGGGATACGGCGGGGAAATCAAGAAATCCGTGTTTACCATGATGAATTTTATCCTGCCGCAAAAGGGTGTTTTCCCAATGCATTGTTCGGCCAACGTAGGTCCCGACGGCCATTCGGCCATCTTTTTCGGGCTTTCCGGTACCGGGAAAACCAGCCTTTCCGCCGATCCTCATCGAACTTTGGTGGGTGATGATGAACACGGCTGGAGCGACAACGGCATCTTCAATTTTGAAGGAGGATGCTACGCCAAGGTGATTCGTTTGTCACCGGAAGCCGAACCTCAAATCTACCAGTGCACCCGACGTTTCGGGACGGTGTTGGAAAATGTCGCCATTGACACACAAACGCGGCACATCGACCTCGATGATGACAGTCTGACCGAAAACACTCGAGCGGCCTATCCCCTGTCGTTTATCGAAAACGCCTCTTCCACCGGTCTGGCTCCTCACCCTAAAGACATTGTCATGCTCACCTGCGACGCCTTTGGCGTGTTGCCGCCTATTGCCAAGCTGACTCCTTATGAAGCCATGTTTCACTTTCTTTCCGGATACACGGCCAAAGTTGCGGGCACCGAAGCCGGCATCACGGAACCTCAGGCCACCTTCAGCACCTGTTTTGGTGCTCCTTTTATGGCTTTGCCGCCGCATGTTTATGCCGAACTGCTGCGACGTCGCATGGAATCCCACGGCTCCCGATGCTGGCTCATCAACACAGGCTGGATCGAAGGGCCTTATGGGGTCGGTCGACGGATTCCCATCGCTTACACACGTGCCATGGTTCAGGCGGCATTGAGCGGCGCTCTGGATTCCGTGGAATTTCACAAGGAACCTTATTTCGGTCTCCTTGTCCCCAGGGAATGCCCGCAGGTTCCCAAGGAAATGCTGACACCTGTGGCCACCTGGCAAGACGCCCAGGCCTATGCACGTCAGGCGGAACATCTTAAAGGGCTGTTTCGAAAGAATTTCCAACAGTATGCGGACCATGTGGATCCCGCCGTCAGAGCCGTCCTGAGCTGAAAGGATTGCCTATGTTTTTTCCGCCGTTTCTGGTGATCTTTTTCTTTCTGTTCGTTTTTCTTTTGTTTCTGGTCTTCGGGCTCGTCAAGTTCGGGCTTTTCGCCATGGCTTTCGCCAGGCTGGGCATTCCGCCGGAACATCTTTTTTCTTTACTGTTTCTATGTATCGTCGGAAGCATGATCAATATTCCCGTAAAGCGTCTTCCATTGGAAGACGAACCGATGCCTATCGATCTGGTTTCTTTCTTCGGGTTACGTTACCGCCCTCCACGCTGGCAACGGCCTCGAGAAATGGTTCTGGCGGTCAACGTGGGCGGGGCTATCATTCCAACGCTCATTTCTCTCTATCTTCTCCTGAACGCTCACAATCCCATTCGTATGCTGTTGGCCACCGGTGTCGTGACCTATGTGATGCATCGGATCGCCCGTCCCGTTCCCGGACTGGGGATCGCCACCCCTATGTTCATACCGCCTCTTGTGGCCGCTCTGGCCGCCCTTTTGTTCAATCACCAGTGGGCACCTCCCACGGCCTACGTGGCCGGAACCTTGGGAACCCTTATCGGGGCCGACCTGCTGAATCTGCATCGGCTTCGTGAACTGAAGGCCCCTGTGGCTTCCATCGGGGGAGCCGGAACCTTTGACGGAATTTTTCTAACGGGTATTCTCGCCGTTCTTTTGTCCTGGTAGCCGGAAGGAGAAAACATGCCACGAAGTGCTGTGTACTTTATCGATCTTCGAGCCGACGATGCCTGCAATCTTTTGGACAAGATCACCTATCTTCTTAAGGAAGCCGGCCTGGCCAGACGTATTCCCAAACGGGCCTTGACGGCCGTTAAAATTCATTTTGGAGAACGAGGCAATACGGCTTTTATTCGGCCTTTGCTGGTCCGTCCCATCATCGACGCCATTGGGGCGGCCGGAGGACGCCCGTTTCTAACCGATGCCGGGACTCTTTATGTGGGCACGCGAGGCAATGCCGTGGATCATTTGCTGACGGCCATGCGCCATGGGTTTGTTCTGGAAGTGGTGGGCGCTCCGGTGCTGATCGCCGATGGTCTGGACGGCCGGGATGAAGTGGCGGTTCCTGTGTGCTTACAACGATGCCAGGACGTGTACATCGCTTCGGCACTGGTTCGAGCCGACGCTTTGGTTTCCGTGGCTCACTTTAAGCTGCACGAATTAGCCGGGTTCGGAGGCGCCATCAAAAATGTGGGTATGGGCGGCGCGTCACGCCGTGGAAAGCTGCACCAGCACAGTGTCATGGAACCCAAAATACGCCCGAAAAAATGTATCGCCTGCGGCTCCTGTGTTGTCGTGTGCGCTCATGAGGCTCTATCTCTGGTGGAGCGACCTGAAGGCATGGCACGCCCCAAGGAATCCATCAAGAAAGTGGCCCGCATCGATCCGGCCAAATGCGTGGGGTGCGGATCATGCATCCATGCATGCCCCGAAGAAGCCATTGACATCCAGTGGGACAAAGATATCGTCGGATTTATGGAGCGCATGGTGGAATACACGGTCGGGGCTTTGCACGGCAAAGAAGACAAAAGCTTTTTCATTAATTTTCTCACGCAGATTTCCCCCGCCTGTGATTGCCACTCATCGGCCGACGCCCCTATCGTGGCAGATCTCGGCATCCTGGCTTCGACGGATCCCGTGGCTATCGACCAAGCTTCGGTGGATCTCATGAACGCCCAGCCTGTTCTGGCCGGAAGCCAACTGGGTGCCATGCTGCCTGCACCGGAAGACAAGATTCGGGCCGTCTATCCCAACATTCCGTGGGAACATCAGTTGGAATATGCGGAATCCTTAGGGCTGGGCTATCGAAACTACGAACTGATTTCCGTAAGCCCGCCTAAGAAGCGTAAGAGCCATTAAAGGAAGGCACCGAATGCGAACGGGGCGCACACACGAAGCCGCCCCGACGAAGGCCCCGGGGCAAAGCCTTGCCAAAAACGTTCTGCTGGATTAAAAAGGGCGGCGGAAGTGCCAAGCTCACTGGTGGGGCTCCCGGACTTCAAATCCGGTGTGGGGCGCTGAGGGGCGTCCCAGGTGGGTTCGATTCCCATGCACTTCCGCCAATTTTTTTAGGAGGGTGATTTTTGGTCGATTCCACACATTAAGGCATAGAGCGTTTCCATGTGAGGCACGGGAACGCGAAGCCGACGCGCTGCCCTCACAGCATTGCCCAAAATGGCTTCCACTTCCATCGGACGACCCGCTTCGTAGTCTAAAAGCATGCTGGTTTTGTAAGGGGTCATTTTTCGCGTATCGGCAATCATGCGATCCACCACATCTTCGGGCAGCCCATGGCCCGCCGCCGAAGCCACGGCACACACTTCTTCCATGACCGATCGCACAAGCCGTGTCGTTTCCTCATGGGCAAGCATCTGCGCCGTGCTGGCACCTCCACACAGAACGGACATAGGATTAAAGGGAGCATTCCAAACAAGCTTTTGCCATCGAGCCGTGACTACATGCTGCGTAACCTCACAAGGCACCTTGGCTCTACGAAACATTTCGGCAAGCTTTTCAGCCATCGTGGACGATCCCGCAGGGTAACGCCCCAGCACCAGTCGACCGTAGTCCTGATGAAGCACACATCCGGGCGCCGTTCGATGAACACAAATGAAAGCCAATCCGCTGAGAATTTCGTTTTCGGGAAAAGCCTCGGCCCAAGGCTTTTCAATATCCACCCCGTTTTGAATAAGAAAAATCGAAGTCTTCAAGCCTACAGCTCCCGCAAGGATATCCTCCGGTCGAATGGAATCCAGAACCTTTAAACCCACCAAAATCACATCGGGAAAGCGACCCAGATCCGCGGCTCTTTGGACCACCTGATCCGGCCGAAAATGAAAATCCCCTGCCGGGCTCTGAATATGAATTCCTTCCCGAAGCACCACGTCGTAATCAGATCGAGCCACCACCGAGACGCGAGCGCCCCCTTGAGCCAGTCGGCCTCCATAGTAGCCGCCGATGGCTCCGGCACCCACAACCAGCACATCCATGGCTTGACACCTCCTTCATACCGCGCCCTATGGCATCGGGCGGAAAAGACATCTGTTGGCAAAGCCTTGTGAAAATTCGTGGCCGATGAAGCGAGCCGCGTCGCTACGGGCAATGCTCTCAGACCTTGGGGCTGGGTTCAACGCTTGGGCCTTCCAAAAGACGTACCTCCACGGGAACACCGAATTCCTGACGCAGTTCAAAGGCGGTTTTTCGCACCAATCGTTCCAGTTCTTTGATTTCATCACTGAACAAGCTTTCTTCCATGCCCAAACGCACTTCAAGCGCTTTGTAGCCGCCTTGCTGTACAAGGTGCACGGAAAGCCTTTCCGGGGCAAAGCCCACGGTTTGAGTCACTCGAACCGCCACCTGTTCCCTTTGAATCTTCACTCCCTGAATCACCATGAGATCATCCACACGGTCCGGTAACCATTCCACTCGGATCAAAGTCCGCCCACATGGGCATTCACGATCCAAAACCCGCACCGAATCCCCCGTGCGGAAACGAATCAGCGGAAACGCCTGCGTGCTCAGGCTGGTCAGAACCAGTTCGCCGCTTTCACCGTCCGGGACCGGTTCCTGAGTGTTCGGGTCCAGCACTTCCACCAGAAAATGGTCTTCGGAAACATGCAATCCTTCATGCCCTTCGCATTCATAGGCCACCGCCGGTCCGGGCACTTCGCTCAAACCATAGTGTTGCCACGTGGTGACATGGAGATGGTCTTCGATGGATCGACGCACATGAAGTTCGGCGGGTTCCCCCACAAGAATCAAGGTTTTTAACGAGAGTTCATTGGGATTGATATCGGCCGCAAACAAAAGTTCCTGAATCTGGAGCGCGGAACTGGGTGTTGTGACCAGCACTGAAGTCTTGTAATCTCGAAGGACCAAAATCTGCTTACTGATATGCAAAGCGTTGAGAGGAATAACACCCGCCTGCAATGCCTCGGCACCGTCTTTGTAATCCTGACCCCAATTGGCCAGACCCGGATGAAGAACGATCTGAAGAATATCGTCGGCGCAGACTCCGGCCGCCAGGAGCGCCCGAGCCACCATTTCTTTCCACACTCGCAGGTCCCGGGCGGTGTAGCCGCTTACCGTCAAGCCTCCGGCGGCTCCGGGAGCCGTATGAATCCGCACGATGTCACGCAAAGGCACGGCAAACAGACCGTAAGGGTAATGCTCTATAAAATGCCGCCGTTCCATGAAGGGAAGGCGTCTGAGGTCGTCCAGACTTGTGATGTCTTGAGGGGACAAGCCCAAGGCCTGGAAACGGTTACGGTAAAACGGCACGCTCTTGTAGGCTCGATTGCATGAGACCTGAAGCTGTTCCAGCTGCTGCTGGCGTCTTTCTTCAGGCGACCATCTTTCCCCGTTGCCGTTCCTTAGAGCGCCCATCAAGCCCTCCCTTCCGCAAACTCTCGATAATCCTTGCCCAAGTACGCTCTTTTGACTTCATGATCTTCCAGCAGGTCTTGAGCTTTTCCTTGAAGCACCATACGACCGGTTTCCAAAACGTAGCCGCGGTTCGCTACGGCCAGAGCGGCTCGAGCGTTCTGTTCCACGAGAAGAAAAGTGATACCTTCTGCATTGAGCTGCACAATGATTTCAAAGATCTTTTCCACCAGAAGCGGCGCCAGGCCTGTAGAAGGTTCATCAAGCATGAGCATCTTCGGGCGGCTCATGAGGGCTCGAGCAATGGCCAGCATCTGTTGTTCTCCTCCGGAAAGGGAACCCGCCGGTTGTTTTCTTCGTTCGGCAAGAATGGGAAAAATTTCGAGAACACGCTCCAGATCCTGGCGAACCCCTTCCTTGTCCCCTTCCCGCAGTCTCAAGTAAGCCCCCAGAAGCAAATTGTCCACGACGCTCATGGGCGGGAACAACCATCGTCCCTCGGGAACAAATCCGATACCCGCAGCGATGATGTGCGGCGGCTTCATGCCGGCTATGGTACGATCGTCCAGAAAAATTTCTCCCTGTGCAGGGACTATCAGACCGGCGATGGTCTTGAGCAAAGTGCTCTTGCCGGCTCCGTTAGCTCCCACCAAGGCCACAATTTCCCCGCGCCTTACGGAAAGACTCACGCCGTGCAGAGCTTCAATACGGCCGTAGCCGGCTCGAAGGTTTCGAACCACCAACATGGAATCGTGCCGCCCTTTCTTTCAGTGCTTTTTCCCGAGATAAGCTTCCATGACCGCTTCACTGGACTGGATTTCTCGAGGGGTTCCTTCCGCCAGTTTACGACCTCGATCCAAGACCACGATTCGGTCGGATATGTCCATGGTAAGGTTCATGTCATGCTCCACCAGAAGCACGGTGATGCCTCGAGCACGAATCTCCTGAACAAGGCGGGATAACCTCTCGGTTTCCACGGCATTGAGTCCGGCGGCGGGCTCGTCCAGAAGCAGAAGTTTCGGGTCGCTGGCCAAAGCCCGGGCAATTTCCACGAGCCGCTGCCACCCAAAGGGAAGATCCACAGCCCGACGATGCGCTGCCTCAACCAGTCCGACCATCTCCAAAAGATCCATGGCCTTTTGTCTTGCCCATCGCTCTTCTCGATTCACCCACGGCCATCGTGCCATGGCCCCTAAAAGGCCGCATCGGGTTTGAGTGTGACAGCCCACAAGCACATTTTCCAGAACGGTCATGCTGGCAAAAAGTTCCACATTTTGAAAGGTTCTGGCAATGCCTCGCCGCACCAGCTCATGCATGGGTTTTCCGTGGATCGAAGCCCCGTTTAGAGAAACGGATCCCTTATCCGGAGCAAACGCTCCGGAAATGACATTGAACAGGGTGGTTTTTCCCGCACCGTTGGGGCCAATGAGGGCGTGAATCTGCTCCCGGGCGACCGAAAAGGACACCTCATACAAGGCCTGCACACCTCCAAAAGCCTTGCAGACGCCTTCGATGGTGAGAAAAGTTTGTGCTGCCGCCTTCACACGTCTTCTCCCTTCCTCGAAGCGGACGCCTCTTGAACCTCCTTGGTGTTGCGGCGAGCGTGGGATCGAGCATGCTGCACGGCGTCCAGGACGCCTCGAGTCAATCCCTGAGGAAGAAAAATCATGACCACCATGAGGATCAAACCGTACACCATCATCTCGTAGTCGGAAAACACGTGAAGCCATTCCGGAAGCAGCGTGATGACGGAAGCTCCCAGCAGCGACCCCCAAATGCTGGCCATCCCTCCGATCACCACCATGGTGACCATGCGAATAGACATAAGAAAATCAAAGGAACTCGGGCTGATGAATCCCAAAAGATGAGCATAAAGGTAGCCGGCCAGGGCGGCCATCACTGCGCTGAAGGAAAAGATCAGGGCTTTGAGGTGTGCCGTGTGGATTCCGCACGCCGCCGCCGCTTCCTGACTATCTCCCAAAGCGCGCAGCGCCCATCCCACACGGGAATTCACCACACGGCCGCATAACACGAAAAACAAAAGGACCGTTCCCCAAACGGTGTAAAAGCCGCTGGGGCCAAGCACTACCATCACGGGGCCGAAGGTCAAGGGAGGAATCCCCACCAGACCGGAAGCTCCTCCCGTAAAGGTATCCCATTCGCGAAAAATGACATGAGCGATAATGCCCAGACCAAGGGTTCCCATGGCCAGGTAATAACCGGAAAGGCGAAGCACAGGTCGTCCGATAAGGTAGCCCGAAAGGCACGCTGCAATCAGCACCAGAGGCAAAGATGCCAACGGGGACCACTGAAAATGGGTAGTGAGAATGCCCGTGCCGTAGGCTCCCATGCCGAAAAAAGCGGCATGCCCCAAAGAAATCTGGCCGGCATACCCCATAAGCATGTTCAGGCCCAGGGCCAACAAAGTGTGAATACCGATGATAATCAGAAGTTGCTGAACATAGGGATTCTCTGTCCATAACCCGACGGTCGCCACCCCTAACGCAAAAGCGGCGCTCGACCCTAGCCTTTTCACGGAACCCACCGACCCTCCTTTGCTTCACCCAGATCCAGAAGACTGTTCCACAATAGCTGTCTTTTGGAGGGGCGAGGCGGCGCCTCGCCCCTCCAAAGGCCGGGTCCTTCTCCATTCTCGGCGCTTCTAAAACCGCTTCACGGCCGAGGCTCCCAAAAGCCCGGACGGACGCACAATCAAAATGATCAGTAGCACCAGAAACGCAATGGCGTCCTTGATACCTGAAGAGAAATAACCCACACCCAAGGATTCCAGAACACCTAACACCACGCCTCCCAAGGCTGCTCCCCAATGGCTTCCGAGACCTCCCAGCATAGCCGCACAGAACCCTTTCAACCCCAACATGGTGCCCATGTCGTAGCTGGGCATGGTGATAGGCGCAATGATGACGCCACCGACAGCCCCCAAGGCCGCGCTTAGAGCGAAAGCCAACAAGATCATGCGTTCACTGGGAATACCCAGAATCCATGCAGCGTTTCGATGAATGGCGCAGGCTTCCATGGCCTTGCCGGTCAAGGTGCGTTTTGTGAAAAGATGCAAGCCCGTCATCAGGACCACAACAACACCCAAAATCCACAGGCTTTGGGGCATGAGCGCCGCCCCCCATAGGCGAACAGGCTCCACGGAAGCCATCATGGGCGGTACACTGTAAGGGTCTTTCCCCCACAGACGCATGGCCACTCCTCGAAGAAAGATGCTTGCCCCCACGGTGATGATAATGAGGGTGATCGGTTCCGGTTTTTTGACCGGTCGAAGCGCCACTCTTTCCAGGAGCAGCCCCAACACAGCCACCAGAAGGACAGCGACGGCAAAGGCTGCCGCCATGGGCCATCCTAGGGATACGCCCAGGCTGTAAAACACCAGGCCGCCGAGCATCACCCATTCGCCTTGAGCGAAATTGATAAGATCGGTGGCATTGTAGAGCACATTAAAACCCAGAGCGATCAAGCCGTAGATGGCCCCGGTGGTAACGCCTGTGAAAAAAAACTGCAGGAATTCACTCATGGAACAGTCGTGTCCTCTAACCTTCTAATCCAAAAGTTTCCACGTGCCATTGCGAATTTCCACCATCACAAAGGCTTCGGGCCCCAAGCCGTTATGATCCTGAGGCGTCATGTTAAAGATGCCGCTGATCCCCACATGGTTGGAAATCTTTTCCAGATTGTCGCGAATCTTGGCCTTGTCACCGCCGGTCCCTTGCATGGCCTTGGCCAGCATGTGCATGGCGTCATAGGCGTAACCTCCAAAACCGGAAACGCCGCCTCCATAACGCTTGTTGTATTCGGCGATGTATGCCGTCAGCACGGCTTTTTGAGGATCGGAGTCCGGCAATAGATTGGCCACGAGAATCTTTCCGGTGGGCAGGCGAATCCCTTCGGCCGCTTCCCCGGCCAATTCAATGAACTTGGGAGAAGCCACTCCATGGCTTTGATAAAGCGGAAAAGTAAGACCCAGCTGGCGCATGTTTTTGGCCACCACGGCAGGTCCGGGATTGGTGCCCCAACAGACCACGGCATCGGGATTTTCTCCTTTAATCTTCGTCAGCTGAGCCGTCATGTCCGTATCGTTGGCGCCGTAAGCTTCTTCCTTGACAATGGTGATCCCGTATTCGGGCGCCTGCTTGACCAGCTGATCTCGACCGCTCACGCCAAAGGCGTTGGTCACGGACAGAATGCCGATCTTTTTGATGCCATGTTTTTGCATGTGCTTGTAAATGGCGGCCACAGCCAAAACATCGCTCTGGGCCGTTTTGAACACGTAGGGTTTGACAGGTTCCACAATTTGAATCCCTGCGGCGCAACTGATGAGCGGCACCTGAACCCGTTCCACAATGGGCATCACGGCCAAGGTGGTGGGAGTCAGGCTGGGGCCGATGATGGCCAACACATTGTCCTTGCTGATAAGCTTGTTGACGGCCAGGACCGCCTTGGTGGGATCCCCTTCCGTATCATAGATGACAGCTTCGACCGGTCGTCCGTCGATCCCGCCCCGTGCATTGATTTCATCGACGGCCATCTCCAGGCTTTTCTTCTCGGGATCTCCGAGAAAAGAGGAAGAGCCCGTGATGGAAAAAACCCCTCCGATTCTGTACGGCTCGGCGCCAAGGAGAGTCTTCGGCCCCGTGATCCATGCCAGCATCACCGCTACGGCCGCCATCCAAGAAATCCACGGTCTTGCCTTGCTTTCCATCGCTCTTCCTCCTGTGTCCTGATCCTGTTCTGTTCAACGATGACTTCTTCACCCTTCGCCGATGCCGGCAAGGGTGCCAAGTCCCCGGACCACCCACTACATGGTGTAGACCTTGCTTCCGTTGATCACAGTGACGCCGTTGTCTGTGAGCACACGAACAGCTTCGTCCAAATTGTCAAAGCGGAAGATGATCACGGCATTGTTGCCGCTTTGCTGCACAAAGGCGTACATGTACTCCACGTTGATACCCGCCTTTCTAAGAATGTCCAAAATCTTGTGCAAGCCCCCAGGTCGATCTTCCACTTCCACAGCGACCACGTCCGTTTTGCCCACGGTGAAGCCGTTGGCTTTCAGAGCTTCCTTTGCCTTTTCGTTGTCGTTAACGATGAGGCGCAAGATTCCGAAATCGGAAGTGTCCGCCAGAGACAGGGCTCGAATGTTCACGCCGGCTTCGGACAGAATTCGAGTCACTTCCGCCAGGCGCCCTGCCTTGTTTTCCAAAAAAACCGAAATCTGTTCCACTCGCATGCTTGGCCTCCTTTCTTCACGGCCCATTACAGTTTCCGGTTATCGATCACTCGAACAGCCTTGCCCTCGCTACGAGCGATGGTCTTGGGTTCCACCAGTTTCACCTTGGCCGAAACTCCAAGATATTCCTTGATATTCTTGGTGATGACCTTTTCCAGATCCTGCAGGGTTTTGACCTTGTCCGAAAAAGCAGACTCGCCCACTTCCACCAAAACCGTCAGCTTGTCCAGATTGTCCTCACGGTCCACAATGAGCTGATAATGGGGTTCAACCCCCTGAATTTCCATGAGCACACTTTCAATCTGGGATGGGAAGACATTCACGCCCCGTATAATGAGCATATCATCGCTTCGACCGCTCACTCGGTTCATCCGCACAAAGGTACGACCGCAGACACAGGGTTCCAGGTTCAGGCTGGTGATGTCCCGAGTCCGGTAACGAATCACGGGAAAGGCTTCCTTGGTGATGGACGTGAAGACAAGCTCACCCGTGGATCCAGGCGGCAACACCTCTCCGGTGTTGGGATCGATGATTTCTGGAATGAAATGGTCTTCAAAGATGTGGAGACCCGCTTTGGCTTCCAAACATTCCACGGCCACACCAGGACCGATGACCTCACTCAGGCCGTAGATGTCCAGGGCACTCAAATGAAGTTTTCTTTCAATTTCCTCGCGCATCTTTTCCGACCAAGGTTCCGCACCGAAAAGACCCGATTTGAACTTGAGGTCTTTGAAATCCACACCCATTTCGTGAGCGACTTCGGCCAAATGCAGGGCGTAGGACGGAGTGCACGTAAGAATGGTAGCTCCGAAATCCTTCATGATCATGATCTGGCGTTTGGTGTTTCCTCCTGAAATAGGAATCACCGAAGCGCCCAGCTTTTCCGCTCCGTAATGAACCCCTAAACCACCGGTGAACAACCCATAACCATAGGCGTTGTGAATGATGTCGCCTCGAGTGGCCCCGGCGGCGGAAAGGGATCGGGCCATAAGTGTGGCCCAGGTTTCGATGTCTCGAGCCGTATAGCCGACCACGGTAGGTTTTCCTGTGGTGCCTGAAGAGGCATGAATGCGCACCACGTTTTCCATGGGGACTGCAAAAAGCCCATAAGGATAGTTGTCTCGAAGGTCCTGTTTGGTCGTGAAAGGGACACGCCGTAAATCTTCCAGACTCTTAAGGTCCGAAGGCTTGAATCCCACTTCATCAAAACGCTTTCTGTAAAAAGGAACCGTCGCGTACACGCGCTGCAACGTGGTCTGCAAACGCCTTAACTGAATGGCCTCCAAAGCCTCTCGCGGTAAGGTTTCGTATTCCATGTCGTAGATCATCGCAATGTGTCCTCCTTGTGGTCTCAATGCTGTGCGCCTCTTTCTAAAGGGTTGCCAATAAAAAAGCCGCAGGTTTCAAAAACCCACGGCTTTGAAAAACATAAAAGCCATGGGTTCCGTTTTCGTCTACCCATGGCTGGCTTTCCCGCTTCGGCGGGGCTTTCAACTTTCGGCTCTTTCCGCCTACCCCGCTCGGCCATGGGTAGACTTCCTAAAAAAGAAGCCCCCATCACCGCCGATAAAACCGAAGCGAAAGAACCGTTTCATGATCGTTCTTATCCTTTGTGGTGCAGGCCGTTCTCAGACCCGATCGTGCTTGATACTCACCACGGTCCCTTACCCAAGGCAGCGTTCCATGTCAAGGCAAAACCCATCGCAGCGGCTTCCCACGGGGTTTTTCTGCAGGTGGAAATTAAAAGGCATAGCCTGGAATGACTCATTCTCGGTTCTCGAACACAACACCCTTAAAGGCGACTCTTTTCCGCCTTCAGGAAGGCATCTTCAGGGTAAAACCCCTTGACCCCAAGGGCCGCCTCATAGAGTTGCCCGGCTTTTTCACGATCTCCCTTGGCGGCGGCCAGACGGGCTTGATGCCAGAGGGCTTCGCGCTTCAGGCCACCTTCGGCCTTGTCCGCCAGAGCCGCCCAACCCGCCAGAGCTTCATCCACTCGGCCCAAAGCTTCCAAGCACATCAGGCGGCCGTAGGCCAAGAGCAACTCCACCGCCGCATCCTTGGAAAAGCTTTTGGCGGCCCTTTCAGACCACTGGAGGGCTTCCTCATATCGGCCTTTTTCAAAAAGCAACCTTGTCATGGTGACGGCCGCTGCGGCGGCAGCCGAAGTTCCTTGATGTTTTTCCGCAACCGATTGCAAACGGGTCAGGTGCTCCTGCAAGGCGGCCGTATCCTTGAGATCCAAAGCATCGGTCTCTCTCAAGACACCGGCCAGTTCCCTCTGGGCTCGACGTTCTTTCATGTCCGAATACGCCCCGACGGCCCAGGACAGGACAAGCACACACAAAAGCCCTGCGACGGCGCCTAACAAAACCGTGGCATGACGCCGCCCCCATTCCAGCACGCGCTGAGTGACGCTCAAAATCTCTTCGGCTTTTTCCGTGTCTTTCTTTCGAACCTTGATCTTCTTGGCCCCCATGGAACATCTCCTTTTTCAAGCGAAGCCTTTCATGGCTTGTCTGCCGGCGCAGCGGTGCACGTCGTTTGTGTTCGCAGCCCCTTACCAGAGGTTTGATTCCTTCGTCAAGAAGCGGCCTGCACCGTCCTGAGGGGCATGAGACGCGTTGCTAAGGTCACCGGGTAATTGGTACCAGCCAGGAGTTTCGTGGCGGACACATCGGTCCGCCCCTACAGGTTTTTCTTCGCGGGCCATACAAATGCATGTGTCTGGAAAGGCATTGGCTGAAGGGGGTGGTGGTTTTTCAGGAGCGGACACATCGGTCCGCCCCTACAGGATTTTGACCATGGGCGATACAAATGCATGGGTCTCGAAAAGCATTGTCTGGGGGGCGGGGCTTAGGGCGGACACATCGGTCCGCCCCTACAGGGTTCTAGCCAGAGGTCATGCCAAGGGGTTATGTTCTTAGAACATCTTTTGTCCGCCTCTTGTCCACCTCTTGTAGGGGCGGACCTGTGTGTCCGCCCCCAAGCCCCCCGTGGTCCGCCAGCTTCACGCTCAACATTTCCTCCGCACTGACATTTCCTTCGTATTGCGGGCTTTCGAAATGATTGACAAAGGTGTCGATCTTTCCTAGGTTATAGGCGAGCATACGTTCAGTGTTTGCGCGCCACGGGTGCCGAAAAAGGCGCCTTTTTTCTTTCCACTCGATACCACACGGCAGGAAAGTTCATGGAAGCACAAGTACACGATCACGTAGTTATGGAAAGCGACGCGATGAGTCGAGCTCTCGAGCGCATCGCTCACGACATCTATCAGGAAGCCGTGGATCCTTCCATTTTGGCCCTTGTGGGAATACACACGGGGGGAGTCTTCCTGGCACGTCGTTTAGGGCAGATTTTACAAAAAAAATACGGCCTCACCGTGCCCATTGGTACTCTGGACATCAATCTCTATCGTGACGACTGGTCCCGTCTCCACACTCAACCAAAGGTACGTGCCACAGTGCTTCCTTTTTCCTTGGAAGACAAAGACATTGTCCTGGTCGACGATGTCCTTTTTACCGGCCGCACCATTCGCGCCGCCCTGGATGCCCTCATGGATTACGGTCGGCCCAAAAGGGTCCGCGTGGCCGCTTTGGTGGATCGCGGCCATCGAGAATTGCCCATCTGCGCCCATTTCGTGGGTCTGGAGCTGAAAACTCGACCCGATCAACAAGTCAACGTCTACCTGGAAGAAAAGGACGGTGCGGACAAAGTGGTCCTGGAAGGCCGCTCGGCAGCCTAAACCATGCCGTTGAGGAATCTTCCCCGACCTGGCATCTGACTGAAAAAACTTACCCCCTTTTAACAGACCTGGGAATTCTGCCGCGCCCTTTATCGTGATCCCGCGTTTCTGGGGGTCACTCGGTTCCGTGTTCCGCCAGCATCCTTACCAGCTTTCCGTAAGTCATGTTACCACCCGTCATGACCACCACCACTTTTCTTCCTGCAAGACGCTCTCGAATCTTGTAAGCCGCCGCCAAAGCCGCCGCTCCGGCCACTTCCGCCAGATTATGGGTGTAGCGCAGGGCCAGCTGCACTCCATGGATAAGCTCCTCCTCCGTCAGCAGCACCACATCGCTCACCACATCTTTTAAAAGCAAAAAGGGAACCTCAAAAACCGATCGAGCCGCCAGCCCATCCGCCACGGTGTGCGCCGAAGGCACGGTGACTTTTTCCTTACGCTTCCATGATTCATAAAAGGAAGGAACATTCTGGGCCTGCACCCCGATGAGCTCCACGTTCGGATTGATCCCGCGAATCACCGTGGCCAGCGCGGCACATCCCGTGCCACCGCCGATAGGCATAAGGATCACTTCCACCTCCGGCAGCTCTTCAAAAATCTCCAAGCCCATAACCGCCGTGCCGGTGATCAAATGGGGATCGTTACCCTGCCTGAGATAATAGTAGCCGGCATTTTCCGCCAATTCCTCGCAGTAATCCTGCGCTTCGTAAAAGTCAGCCCCTTTGACAATGAGCTGCGCCCCATAAGAGGCAATCTCGGCGTTCATTTCCGGATCATTGCCTTCAGGCACCACCACATTGCAAAAGATGCCCTTTTCTCGCGCCGCCCAGGCCACCGCCATGCCATGGTTGCCTCGAGTCGCCACCACAATGCCCGAGCGCTCAATCTCCGGAGTGACATGAGCCATGAAGTTCACAGCGCCACGCACCTTAAAAGAATTGGTGGGCAAATGGTTTTCATGCTTGATGTACACGTCCGCCCCCAGGTCCGCACACAACCTTTCATACCGGGCCAAAAGGGTTCGAGGCAGGACACGCTGCACCACACGTCGAGCCTTAAAAACGGCCAACATGTTCACCTGATCCATGAACTCTCGAAAATGTTTTTCCATGGGACCTCCTCTCGGCGTCATAAAAAACAAAGGCACCCCCATGAACCCAACCTGAAGGGCAAACATTGTTTCATGACATCGAATCCCACTTTCCGGGCCAAAAAGCAAGACAAAATTCTCGTTGAAAACCCATGAAAGGCTATGCTAAAGAAAAAGTGTCAGGCGGGAGTAGCTCAGCTGGCTAGAGCATCAGCCTTCCAAGCTGAGGGTCGCGGGTTCGAAGCCCGTCTCCCGCTCCACAAAGCCATTTCATAGAAGGCCCGAAAGGGCCTTTTTTCATGGACGCGCCGACGGCACCGATCGGTTTGAAGGAAACGGCGAGTCGGCGTGCGACAAGGGAGCCCTTTACGAAAAGGTGAGAAGGGTTTCCTGAATCTTGGCACGCCAGCGTTCCAAGCATTGACCCAGTTGGGAACTGTCAAGACGTAGGGCTCTTTCCAGGGGACCGAGATCCATCAGAGGGCGCCGAATGGGGCCATATTCCATTTTATGGCACAAAAGGTCCGCTAAGCGGACCACGGCCGGCCAGACAGACCTTCCGCCGGCATCTTTGGGGCGGTGATGATAGGCACAGGCGACCGCGGCTTCCTCGCCGCACTGCCAGACATTGAGGCACACGGCACCGACGCGGCTATGGTCGATACCCAGACGTTCTCTTTCCATAGCCACGGAAGAAAGGACCGAGTCTTCGTCCAAAGGCTGGTTATACTGATCTTCCAAAATGGCGTGCATGTCTTCCGGAAACCTCAGGCACATCATCATCTTGCCGACGTCGTGTAAAAGCCCGCACACGTAGGCGGTTTCCACGTTCTTGGATCCCATGAGACGGACGACTTCGGCGCTGATGACGGCACACGCTACGGCGTGTTCCCAAAGTAGTTTTTCCGCCAGGGACGAATGGCGAATCATGCCCCGCAGGGCATAGCTTACGACGGCCGATTCCATGACCTTTCGCCCGAGCCACTTTACAGCCCGGGAAATGCTCAGGGTTGTCGGTGAAGAAAACCCAAGTCTGTATAAGGGGGAATTGGCCATGCGCAACACCTGGGCGCACAAACCGGGGTCTCCGGAAATGGTGGAAGCTATCTCTTCGAGGTCGGAGTCCGGATCTTTAAGCTGTTTCATGAGCTGAGAGACGGCGCTGGGAAAGGTGGGAATGGTTCCCACCATGGCAAGCACTTCTTCGGGGGAATATTCATGGTGTTTCGCTGTCATGTGATCCCGCCCTCTTGATCTTTTTTCATGCCCTCCGTTGTTGCCCATGAGTAACGTCGAAAACGCTTTTTTCGCAAGCATGAATATCGTATACCTCACCGAATTTTTGAAGCCGAGATCGACAAAACAGCCGGATTCTTTCCAAACACCCTTGCGAGGAACCTTAAAGATCGACTTTTCTCAGGCTCGCAGCTTTGGTAAGAGGGGGAGTGCTTAGGAATGTGCTGACTCTGAGGAGCCCATGGTGAGTGTGCTTGCGCGTCGCCGCATCCGCTTTTGGATCGCCACCCTTGTGGGGGGGGCTCTTTTCATCTTTGTCGTCTGGAAAGCGGATTTACCTGTCCTATCCAAGAGACTGATTGAAATTGAGCCGATGTGGGCCGTGACAGCCCTGGGAGCCAGCGTGGTGAGTTATGTGTTCATGGGCATGGTGCTTTTTGAGCTGCTCAAAACCCTGGATCATCGCCGTCCTATGGGGTTGGTCCTTTCCATCTCCCTTGTTTCCTGCTGTGTCAACTACTTGATGCCGGTTGGCGGGCTTAGCGGTCTTGCTTTGAAAGTCTACCTTCTCAGCCAACAACGGATCCCCCCCAGCCGCACTCTGAGTATTTCCATGGTCCATGGATTCTTGACCAATACCGTCGCCGTGCTTTTGATTTATCTCGGTTTTTTTTATCTTTACGGACACACGCAGTTTCATGCCAAACAATTGGGAATCGCGGTGCTGGTGTTGGGGATGGCTTTGCTTTTCACCTGGGCTACCTTTCAGATTCTCGTCAGCCCTACCTTTCGTCGTCGAATGTGGGACTTCGGTCTTCGAGCTTTTCATCGGTTCGCCGTGATCCTTAGAAAACCTCAATGGATATTTCCCAAGAAGGCGGAAGTGTTTTTTCAGAATTTTGATGAAAGCATGACACTTGTGGTGCAGAGCACCTCTCGGCTCCTAGGGCCCGTTCTCTACGCGGCCTTAGACTGGTTGTTCATGTTTTTGTGTCTCAAATCCTCTTTTAAAGCCGTCGGGTGTCCCGTATCTTTGAACGAACTGGCCGTAGGGTTTTCTGTGGGTATCTTTGCCGGGTTGTTTTCCATCACGCCCGTTTCCCTTGGAATGATGGAAGGGTCCATGGCCGGGGCCTTTTACCTTTTGGGTAAAGACTACAATCAAGCTCTTTTGGCCGTGCTCTTGTATCGGCTCGCCTACTATTGGCTGCCTCTGGTTGTGAGTTTTGTGGTGAGCCGACACATATTTCCCCATCTTCAGCTTCAGGAGCCGGCATGAGTCAAGGAGTTCTTCGATGAGCCCTCCGCATGAGCCCCCGGACCGACAGCCGGACCGAGATCAAGTTTTGATCTGGATGCATCAAGGGGATCAGGCCTGCGGCCATCGTCATTTCATCAAAGCCATTCGTTATTATCAGCAGGCTTTGGATCTGGCGAGGCATCATGGTTTTCGGGATCTTCAAGGACGCCTCTGTCGGGATCTTGGCTATCTTTATCTTCATCATCACGCTACGGAGAAGGCTCGAAACCTTCTTCAGGAAGGCTTGGACGTGTGCGCCGATGATTTGGTTCTGTGTTTTGGTCTTTTGAGCAACCTCGTTTCCGTCTCCATGCTGGAAAACGACTATCGCCAGGGGTTGGCACGATTGGATGAAGCCTTGGAAGTCTTTGAAAAGGCTTATCCCAAGATGAACGGAGCCCCTTTCGACTTGATGGCTTCTTATGCCGCCCTTTATAGACTCAGGCGCAGTCTTCGACGCATCGTGGCGCTTTTGGATGAAGGGGTTAATCCGGAAAGAATCCGTGTGATTTATCGCCTGGCGCCCCCTCCCTGGAATCCCAAAGGATGATCCTTCCATACGTCCTTGAGCATCCTCAGTGGATAGACCAGCACGGGCTGCCATCGGACGGTGATATCCAGAAAGCTTGCCTGGGCATGAAGATCCTGCAGTCCCATTTCCGGATGCTTTTGCCATTGCAGCAGAGGGGGTTCACGAGATTCCAGGACCATGGGAAAAACAGCGGGTCCCAAGGGCGGGTTCAAGCGCCCGGAACGGTCAAATCGGTACTGCTCCACCACAGGCTGATCCGTATCCAGCGGCCGGTAACACAGGCGAAAGGAACTCCAGGGGAGCACAGGACGTTCCAAAATGAGGCGTCTTTCCGGCCAAGATCGAAACTGAACGAAGGGGATGGGTATGAGCAGCAGGAGCGCCATGGAAACAGTCACCACAAGATCCCATCGGCGCGCCGTTCGGTCGGCACGGGATGCCTCAGACAGAGAGCCGGAAGAATCTTTCGCCATGAAAACACCAAAGGTTCTTCGTACGTTTCACGTTTTCATTTTCCAAGACTCTTGCATTCTAAAGGCTTGATTCGCCGAGCGCAATGGAGGAAACAACCGGCGGTTTTGTGAGACGCATCTTCTATAGAGGGATTCTCATGAGGTCAGAACTGCATCAGATCATTGAAAACCGAATCCGGCATTGGGTGGAGCGTCACGGCGGCCATTCCTATTGGCGACTTCCGGCATGTGTGGGGATCGCTCACGTTCATGATCCTCTTTTTGAAAAACTTCGGCTCGTGACGACACCCGATCACGCTTTGCCTCAAGACCTGCTCCCCAACGCCGTTTCCGTGATCGTGTTTTTTCTTCCTTTTCGAGAAAGCCTTGCCAAGGAAAATCAAAAGGAAAAACCCTACGCCGCTCGATCCTGGGCCGAAGCCTACGTGGCCACCAATGCTTTGATCGCCGAAATCTCTTCAGCCATACAGCATCGTCTGGCCCAAGAAGGCCACGAGAGCGCCGTGACACCGGCGACGCACAATTTCGATGAAAAACGCTTGGTGAGCCGGTGGTCTCATAAGCACCTCGGCTATATCGCCGGGTTGGGAACTTTTGGAATCCACCACCAACTCATTACGGAACAGGGGGCGTGCGGCCGACTAGGAAGCCTGGTGACTTCCAAGCCCATGGAGCCGACACCACGCCCACCCCTGGAGTATTGCCTCGCCAAGTCCGGCCATCCCTGCGAGGCTTGTGTGCGTCGCTGCGTTTACGGCGCGCTCACGACCGACGGTTTGAACCGACATCGTTGTTACGCTCAGCTTTTGGAAAATGATCGTCATTACAACGATCTTCCCTTGGTGGACGTCTGCGGGAAATGCGTGGCGAACGTGCCCTGCAGCTACGGTATTCCCAAAGCGTCCACGGCCGAACGCAGGTGACGGATCCAAATGTCCACCACTGCCGGGATTTCTCCCATGCCGCGAAAAACGGGAACGACCTTGATGCCTTTGGCCGCCAGTTGAGATTTCCAACTGTCGGGATCGTCTCCTGCCATGTCGTTGCGAGCGTGATCTCCGGCCACGACCATGAAGGGAACAAGGTAGGCTTTCTTCACGCCACGGTTTTCCAAGCCTGCCAGAACCTCGTCAAAGGTGGGAGATCCTTCCACGGTGGCAAGGCACATGTTTTTATCGTGTTTTCGAAAATAGGCGTCCATGGCCACATAGGCCGTGTCGGCGGGATGATGCTCGCTTCCATGCCCCATGAAGATCACTGGTTCTTCAGGCCGACGCTCGGAAGGCACACTTTCGGCCATCGCCTTTACCGTTTCAAGCATATCCTCGGCTGATGAGAGCAATGGGCGAGCGAAAGTGACCTTTTGAAAACCGCCCACCATTTGCGTGAAAAGGCGGGCGTTCATGTAAAGATCATGAAATTCGGCTCCCGGAATCACATGCAGGGACATCACGGCCACGTGCGTGTAACCTTCTTCCATGAGTTTGGCTAAGGCGGTTTCAGGAGAATCCATGGATGTGCCCTGAGATCGAAGTTTTTTTCGAATGAGGCTGGAGGTGTAGGCCCAGCGCCTTTCCATGGATGGAAAAGCTTTTGCGATCTTTTGGTCGATGGCGTCATAGGCTTTTTGAGCTTCCGGCACACTTGTTCCAAAAGCCACCACGAGGATGACCGGTTTCACTTCTTGTCCGGATTTCTGTTTTCCCATAGCCGTCCCCGCTCCCACGCTTCCCAAGACCACCGACAGCACAGCCAGCATACCCAGAAAAAAGCATGCATTTCTCAGGATCCGGGTCATCATAAGGTATTCCTCCCATCCCGTGCAAAGCGTGTCTCTTCAAAAAACACTTTTCAGCCGCAGATGCGAAGCGGAGCCCCGATAATGGACATGCCGTGTTCGCCGTCCACCTGCGCTCGCACGCAAAGAATTTCCTGCATGCCTCGAGTGACCATGCGCCACCAGTTCTCAGCGATGTCAAACTCCGTGTGTGCCACAGCCACCACCTCGGCGCCGAACCGATCCATGCACGCATAGGATCCCCAGCTGTCTTCGTGAAGTTCTCCGCCTCCGGTCACATAGACAATCAGGCCTCTTTTCATTTTGGTCCTCCGTTTTGAAAGGCGCCCGGAGCCGGCACGAGCGTGGCTCCGGACGGTCAAGGGGTGAAAGGAACGATGAGGAGGGTGGTGCCGGGAAAAAGGTGGGCCGCCTTTTTCCCCAAAAAAAAATCCTTAGAGCCCCTGGCTCTAAGGATTGCACCCAGTTTCACTTGGTCCTCAGACGGAAACGTTTCAGCATCCTCCCGTGCCGCGTTTCCACAGGACCAGGCAGGTCTTCTGGCTCACGGATCTACCGAGCGCCTGCACCTTCCCGACGACTCAATGTCGCCAGTGGCTTTCCGCAGGCTCCGTCCCCGTTCACAGCGGCGGGACCGCTCCCGATTTTCACGGGATTCCCTTTTAAGCAGCAAGCACCTGATCGCTTGAACGAATTGTAGGTTACTGCTAACGCTACGAAGCCATCCTTGTCAAGCGAAAATTTTCTTAAGGTTGACTCGTTGCCGATGGACAGGGTTCAGAGGTGGAGACCTCCGGTGACGGTCATTTCGATACCGTCAAGCGTTTCTCGAGCTTGAAGGATCGTGCCTCCATTATGAGCGATCACTCGCTCCATCTTAGGTCTTTGTTCGGCGGTGATGAGGAATCGAAAGCTTTGGCCGGGCCGCACGAATCTGAGACGTAAACTTACGTCCAGGAACCCGGCTCAGCAATCGTTTCGGTAGTCGGCCACAACATCATGGTTCCACGGTCGGTCCACTTCCTGTTTGGTCTTTTCCATGGGGTTTTCCCTCCAGTTCAGCAAGTTGGGAAGTCGGCTGTTCACTGTAACACAAATACCTACGCACCAGGAACTTTAGAACCTTAGAGACGAACCCGTGTGTCCGCCTCAACGACTCACGTCGTCAATGACCGGCACATCCCTGTAGGGGCGCACCGGTGTGTGCGCCCCGTAGTGCCGACCCCTTCCAGGGGAATTCGGGGCGGACACACAGGTCCGCCCCTACAAACATGATCGTTTACGTTATGCAAATCCTTCGCGACGCCTTGGCACTATGACGAACCACATTCAATGAAACCGTCCCCTTGATGGCGCGCTGCCAATAACCGACAAATCCCTGTAGGGGCGCACCGGTGTGTGCGCCCCGTAGTGCCGACCCTTTC
>FWWM01002499.1_pt1 | contig 49341 bp, 40 predicted proteins | sample 2228351 | NCBI WGS metagenome assembly FWWM01 (sample SAMEA103939774, study PRJEB20133) | metagenome | reverse complement strand
ACACCGGACCGGTGAATGCCGTGGCGGTGACCCCCGACGGGCGTTACGCCCTCTCCGGCTCCGCTGACCGCACCCTCAAGGTCTGGGACCTGGAAAGCGGAAGCCTGGTCCGCTCCCTGGAAGGCCACACCGATTTGGTGAGGGCCGTGGCGGTGACCCCCGACGGGCGTTACGCCCTCTCCGGCTCCCATGACCGCACCCTCAAGGTCTGGGACCTGGAAAGCGGCGCCGCACGGCTGCTCTTCTGGAACGACGCCCCCATCCTCTCCCTGGCCGTCTCCCCCGACGGGCGTATGCTGGTGTGTGGGGATGGGAAGGGACGGGTGTGGATTTTCGAATGGGTGCGGTAAGGGGGGATATCGTTCAATGGGCGGCTTGACCCCGCCCCTCCCGCGTGATAGAATGCCAGCAGATCCGCCCGCCGGCGGGGCGGAGGATCGAGGGATGGAGGCGCGGACCATGCGCTGGCTGGATCTGCTCCACGCCCATTCCACCAGCAGGTGTCCCCCGCGGGGGTAGGAGGGCGCTTCTCCCCGGGCCCCTGCGGGCCGCCCGCGGTTCCCCCTTCCTGCCCCCGCTCGCCACTCCGGCCGGTCAACGCTCCGGCACCGCCGGAATCCCGCTGTATCCGATCTCACACGCGATCCCTGATCCACCACCTTCGATCCTGAAAGGAGGCTCCCATGGGGGTGACGCTGAACGGCCTGGAGATCGAGTCGCTGCAACAACTGGTCGCCCAGGTGGAAGCGGACCCGGAGGCGGCCCGATCGCTCAACCGATGGACGGCGCGGGTCCGCTGGCTGGGCGGCTTCAAAGGGCGGGCTTACATCCGGAACCACACGTTCCTCATTGATGAGCCGGCGGACCTGGTCGGCCAGGACGAGGCCCCGAACGCCGTGGAGTATGTGCTGGGGGCCTTAGGGGCCTGCCTCACCGTCGGCTTCGTGCTGAACGCGACGAAGCGCGGGATCCCCATCCGCAACCTGGAGATCGCCCTGGAGGGGGAAATTGACAACATCCTGACCTTCCTGGGGTTAAGCGAGGAGGGGCACCCGGGCTACCGCGAGATCGTGGCCAAAGCCTACGTGGACGCCGACGCCGACGAGGAGACCCTGCAAGCGATCTGGGCGGAGACGGTGAGGACCTCCCCCGTCGGCAACACCCTGGCCCGACCGGTCGCCCTGCGCCCGGAACTGAGCCGGGTCGCCGCGTCGTGACCGGGCCCCTTGGCGAAAGGCGCGCGGGGATCCCACATCCGCGGAGGTGGCGCGATGGGCGTTCAGGTGAACGGCATCGACGTGGAGGAACTGCAGCAGTTGCTGGAGGAAGGGCGCGCGCATCCGGAGGCGGTTCAACCCCGACGGTGGGCCCGCTTCCGGTGGGAGGGCGGCCTCAAGGGCCGCGTGTATGTCCGCAACCAATCCTTCACCGTGGATGAGTCGGTGGACCGATCCGGGCGCGAGGCCGGGATCAGCGCCCTGGAGTATGTGCTGGGCGCGCTGGGGGCCTGCTTGGGCATCGGCTTCGTCTTCCACGCCGCCCGCCGGGGGATCCCCATCCGCAACCTGGAGGTGGCCCTGGAGGGGCGCGTTGATAACCTCCTGCGGTTCCTGGGCCTGGATGGGGAGGGCCATCCAGGCTACGGCGAGGTGATCGCCAAGGCCTACGTAGACGCCGACGCCGACGAGGAGACCCTGCAGGCCCTCTGGACCGAGACGGTGGCCACCTCGCCGGTGGGGAACACCTTCACGCGGCCCGTGGCCCTGCGGGCGGAGATCGCCACCGTCTCCGGATGGTGGTTCCGCTACACGCCGGAGGCGGATCAGACCCCCACGGAGTCCCGCGGGGGGATGCCGTGCTGACGCCGGAAGCCCGATGGGATCCCGACCTCGGCGGGGATGGAACGGGGAAAAGACGCTCCGCCTCCACGTCGAAGACCACCGAACTTCCGATGAGCCTACACATACACAAAGGAGGGAACGATGGCGCGCAACGGGTTGCCGCTTTTCCCGGTGACCGTGGTGGGCAGCTGGCCGCGGCCGCCGTGGCTCCTGGAGGCCCTGCGGAAGCGCCACGCGGGGCAGATCTCCTATAAAGCGTTCCAGGAGATCGCCGATCGGGCCGTCCTGGAGGCGCTGCAGGCCCAGATCGAAGCCGGGGTGGAGATCGTGAGCGATGGGGAGCAGCGCCGGGACAACTTCTACTCCTTCGTGGTCGAGAAACTGGAAGGCGTCCGCATGATGAGCGTGGCCGAGATGTATGATTACGCGGAGGATAAATCCTTCTTCGAGCAGATCCTCCGCCAGCTGGACGTCCCGGCCTACGCCATCAAGACGCCGGTGGCGGTGGACAAGATCCGCCTGAAGATGCCCCTGGCCCTGGACGAACTGGAGTTCCTGCGCCGGCACACCGACCGGCCGGTGAAGATCCCCCTCCCCGGCCCCTATCTGCTGACCCGGACGATGTGGGTGCAGGGGCTGTCGGATCGCGTTTACCCCACCCGGGAGGACCTGGCCCAGGACGTGGTGGCGATCCTGCGGGAGGAGATCCTCCGCCTGCGGGACGCGGGGGCCGACTTCGTCCAACTGGATGAGCCGGTGTTGACCGAGGTCGTGTTCCAGCCGCCGGTGCACAGCCGGACGTTCATGTGCGCCTCCCTCTCCGCCGCCGCGGAGGACCCCAAGCAGGAACTGGCCTGGGCCGCCCAGTTGGTCAACCGGGTGGTGCTGGGCGTGGAGGGGGTGCGCATCGGGGTCCATATCTGCCGGGGCAACTGGACCACGCGGGAGGAGGTGCTGCTGACGGGGAGCTACGAGCCGCTGCTGGACACCTTGCAGGCGATGCGGGTGGACCAGTGGGTGCTGGAGTTCGCCACCCCGCGCGCCGGGGATCTGCACGTCTTCCAGGCCTGCGCCCGCAAGCGGGAGATCGGGCTGGGGGTGGTCAACCCGCGGACCGCCGAGATCGAGCCCCCGGAGTTCATCATCCGTCGGGTGAAGGAGGCCCTGAACTACTTCGAGCCCCGCCAGATCTTCCTGAACCCGGACTGCGGCTTTGGAACCTTCGCCGAGCGCCCGGTGGCCACGCCCGAGGTGGCCTTCCGCAAGCTCCAGGCGATCCGCGCCGCGGCGGAGCAGCTGCGCCGGGAGTTCGAGGCGGCCTGAGGCCCCCAAGCCGCCCCCAGCCGCCTGCGCACGATCCTTATGCCATAATGAATAGGGGCACGCAAAGCGTGCCCCTATCCGTTCTTCTCCTTGTATCGTATTGTATCGTATCTTTGCATCCGCCAGCGGGAGGAAGGGGATGGCCGCGCGGCGCGCTCTCTCGTTTCAGGAGATCATCCTCCGCCTGCAGGAGTTCTGGGCGGGACAGGGATGCTTGATCTGGCAGCCCTACAGCGAGAAGGTGGGGGCCGGGACCATGAACCCGGCCACGGTGCTGCGGGTGCTGGGGCCTGAGCCATGGCGGGTGGCTTACGTCGAGCCCTCGTATCGGCCGGCCGACGGGCGCTACGCCGAGAACCCGAACCGCATGCAGTTGCACCACCAGTTCCAGGTGATCCTCAAGCCCGACCCGGGCAATCCCCAGGAGTTATATCTGGAAAGCCTCCGCGCCCTGGGGATCAACTTCCGCCGCCACGATATCCGCTTCGTCGAAGACAACTGGGAGTCCCCCGCCCTGGGCGCCTGGGGGCTGGGCTGGGAAGTCTGGCTCGACGGGATGGAGATCACCCAGTTCACCTACTTCCAGCAGGCCGGCGGCCTCCCCCTGGACCCCGTGGCGGTGGAGATCACCTACGGGCTGGAGCGGATCGCCCTCTACCTCCAGGGGGCGCCCTCCGTCTGGGATCTGGATTGGGACGGCGTCCATACCTACGGGGAGATCCTGAAGCCGTCGGAAATCGAGCACTGCATCTACAACTTCGAACTGGCCGACATCGAGCGGCTCCGGGAGCTGTTCCAGCATTACGAGGCGGAGGCGCGGGCCTGCATCGCCCGCGGCCTGGTGATCCCGGCCCACGATTACGTGCTCCGCTGCTCCCACACCTTTAACCTGCTGGATGCGCGGGGGGTGATCGGGGTGACGGAGCGCGCCCGCTACTTCGCCCGCATGCGCGACCTGGCCCGCCAGGTGGCCACGCTCTACCTGCAGCAACGGGAGCGCGTGGGCTACCCCTTCCTGAAGAAGGCCCCTCCCGCCCCCGCCCCGGCTCCGGCGCCGGCGCTCCCGACCGTGGAGCAGGCGGAGGATTTCCTGCTGGAGATCGGAACCGAGGAACTGCCGGCGCGGGACCTGGAGGCCGCCCTCGCCCAGCTCGCCGAGAACGCCCCCGCCATGTTCGCCGAGGCCCATCTGGACTACGAGGCCCTGGAGGTCCACGGCACCCCGCGCCGGCTGGTGGTCTACGTCCGCCGGCTCCAGCCCCGCACGCGGCCGGTGGAGACGTGGGTGAAGGGCCCGCCGGCTCATGTGGCCTTCGACGCGGAAGGGCGCCCCACCCCCGCCGCCCTCGGCTTCGCCCGCGCCCAGGGGATCCCGGTGGAAGCCCTCACCGTGCGGGAGTTGCCGGAGGGGCGATACGTCGGGACCCTCAAGCGGACGGAAGGCCAGCCGACGGTCTCCGTCCTCATCGGCCTGCTGCCCCGCCTGATCGCCAGCCTGAAATTCGAACTGAGCATGCGCTGGAACGGGAGCGGCGTGGCCTTCTCCCGGCCCATCCGCTGGCTCGTCGCCCTCTACGGCCGCGAGGTCATCCCCTTCACCTACGCCGGGGTCTCCAGCGGCCGAGAGACCCGGGGGTCCCGCCCCCGGGGCTCGCCGACGATCCGCTTGAGCCGGGCCGCCGATTACTTCCCCACCATGCGCCGGGCCCGGATCGTCGTCTGGCCGGAAGAGCGCCGCGCGCGGATCCGAAGGGAGCTGGAGCGGCTGGCGGCGGAGGTCGGCGGGTCCGTGCCCGAGGATCCCGAGCTGCTCCGCGAGGTGGCCAACCTGGTGGAAACGCCCACCGTGCTGCGAGGGCGCTTCGATGAGGAAGCCCTGCGCCTGCCCCATGAGGTCTTGGTCACCGTCATGCGCAAGCACCAGCGCTACTTCCCGGTGATCGGCCCGGACGGCCGGCTGCTCCCGTATTTCCTGGCGGTCCGCAACGGCGGGCGCAGGGGGCTGGAGGTCGTCCGACAGGGGAACGAGGCGGTGCTGCGGGCGCGCTTCGCCGACGCCGCGTATTTCTACGAGCACGACACCCGTCAGCCCCTCGAGGCCTTCCTCCCCCGCCTGGCCACCCTCACGTTCCAGGAGCAGCTCGGCTCCATGCTCGACAAGACGCGCCGTCTGGAGGCGCTGGCCCCTTCGATCGGGGCGATGCTGGGCCTGAACGAGGAAGAGATGCAGGCCCTGGCGCGGGCAGCCCATCTGTGCAAAGCCGACCTCGCCACCCAGATGGTGATCGAGTTCACCGAGCTGCAGGGGGTGATGGGGCGGGAATACGCGCGGCGCGGCGGCGAGCCGGAGGCGGTGGCCATCGCCATCTTCGAGCACTACCTCCCCCGCTTCGCCGGGGACGACCTGCCGCAGACCCGGCCGGGCATCGCCCTGGGGATCGCGGACCGCCTCGATTCCCTGGTGGGCCTCTTCGCCGTCGGGCTGGCGCCCACAGGCTCCGCCGACCCCTACGGCCTGCGCCGCGCGGCCTCCGGCCTCGTCCAGATCCTCACCGCCCACCGCCTCCCCTTCTCCCTTTCGAACACCCTGGCGGCCGCGGCCGCCGTCCAGCCGGTGGCGGTGTCCGCCGATACCCTGGAGGAGGTGCGATCGTTCGTAATCGGGCGCCAGCGGGTCGCCCTTCAGGAGGCCGGATACCGGTATGACGTCATCGAGGCGGCCCTCGCCGCGCGGGGGGACGACCCGGCCGGGGCGGCGGAGACGGCGGCCCGGCTCCAGCAAGCCGTGCAGCGGCCGGACTGGCCGCGGTTGCTGGCGTCCTACAGCCGCTGCGTGCGGATCCTGCGCAAAGCCGAAAGTGAGGGCAGCCTCCCTGCGCCGGAGGTGGATCCGGCCCGCTTCCAGGAGGAAGCGGAGCGGACCCTGTGGGAGGCGGTGCAGGAGGCCCGCGGGCGGGTGCGACCGGGGGGCTCCGTGGAGGACCTGGTGGCGGCGCTGGAGCGCCTGGCGCCCTTCATTGATCGCTTCTTCGAGGAAGTTCTGGTCATGCACGAGGAGGAGGCGATCCGCCGCAACCGCCTGGCCCTCCTGCGGGCCGTGGCGGACCTCGCCGCGGGGATCGCCGACCTCAGCCGGCTGGAGGGGTTCTAATCAATACGCTCCTTCCCCCATGATGACCCGCGGGATTGTGCGGAGGATGATCTCCAGGTCCAGCAGCGGCGACCAGTTCTCAATGTAATAGATGTCCAGCAGGCACATTTCGTCGAAGGTGAGATCGCTGCGGCCGGAGATCTGCCACAGCCCGGTCATGCCCGGGACCGCCGCCAGGCGCTGGCGCTGCCAGGGCTTATAGGCCTCCACCTCCGAGGGCACCGGCGGCCGCGGCCCGACCAGGCTCATCTCCCCCTTCAGCACGTTGACCAGCTGCGGCAACTCATCCAGGCTCAGCCGGCGCAGGATCCGCCCGACCCGCGTGACCCGCGGATCGTTCCGGATCTTGAAGAGGGGGCCGCTGGCCTCATTCAGCGCCCGCAGCCGTTCCTGCTCCTGCTCCGCCCCCACCCGCATGGTCCGGAACTTATACATCGTGAACAGCCGCCCGTCCTTCCCCACCCGCACCTGCCGGAAAATGACCGGGCCGGGGGAATCCAACCGGATGGCCAGGGCGATGAGGGCCATCAGGGGCGCCAAGAGCACGAGCAGCAGCGAGGCCAAGACCAGATCCATCGCCCGCTTGATCCGGAATTGCCAGGGGGAGAACCGGGCCTCCCGCACCCCGATCAGCGGGATCCCATCCAGATCCCGCACATCCAGACGGCTCAGGGCGAGCTGGAAGGGATCGGGGACGATACGCACGGGCACGCGGTGGGCCTCACAGCGCCGGACGACCTCCTGGATCCGATCGTAGAAGGCCATGGGCAAGGTGATGATGACCTCGTCCACCGCGTCCTCCCGCAGGACCCGCGGCAGATCGTCCAGGGTGCCCCACGCGCGGAAGGGGCCGATGTCCATGCGGGCCTTCTCAGGATCATCGTCCAGGAAGCCCACGATCCGATAGCCCAGTTCCGGGCGGGCCAGGGCCGCCCGCATCACCGCTCTTCCCAGATCCCCCGCTCCCACGATCAACGCCCGCACCACCCCGATGCCCCGCCGCCGCAACATCCGCTCCACCCAGCTCTCCACAAAGCGCAGTCCCCCCAGCAACAGGACCACCAGCAGGGCGGCCTCGAGGAACATCAGGCGGGAGTAGAACAGAGACTGGGAAAAGAACACGACGGCCATCAGCACCAAGGTACTCTTGGCCACCGCGTTGAGGATGCGATACATCTCCTCCAGCCACGGGGCGCCCAGCTGCAGGGGATACACCCGATCCAAGCGGAACATCAATAGCAAGAGGAGGGTCCACGCGATCTGGAACGGGATATAGGCCGAGAACGGGGCGTCGAAGGTGATCTCCCGGAACCACTCCCAGCGATACCGCATCCAGTAGGCGAGCACGAAGGCAACCTGGATCGCCGCCAGATCCAGGCCAATGCGGATCCACCGCCACCACCACGGGATCTTTCGATCCGCCATCGTCCTCCATCCCCTCGCCCAATCCGCCGGGCGGGGTGGGATTCCCCCACCCGCCCGGGAAGGCGGACCCCATGGGGCTCCTTCACGGACGCGGGGGGGCGCTCAGGATTTTATTATAAAAGCGCGCCGTGGCCTCCGCGGTCGCCTCCCAGGTGAACCGCCGGGCACGGGCCAGGCCACGGGCCCGCAGCGCCTCCCGGAGCCCCTCATCGCGCAGCAGCGCCCGCAGCCCCTCCACCCAGCCCTCGACATCCCCCGGATCCACCAGCCAGCCCGCCTCCCCGACCACCTCCGGGAGGGACGACGCCCGCGCAGCGATTACGGGGGTCCCACAGGCCATCGCCTCGAGGGGGGGCATCCCGAACCCCTCATACCGAGAGGGGTAGGCGAACAGGGCGGCAGCATTATACCAAAGGGGAAGCTCCGCGTCGGGCGCGAACCCGACCCAGCGCGCCCGGCCCTCCCGCTCCAGCGCGCGCAGGCGAGAGAGGAAGGCCGGCTTCCACCCGCGCCCCCCGACGAGGATCAACGGAACCGGCGGGGAGAGCCGGGCCACAGCCTCCAACAGGACCTCCAGGTTCTTCCGAGGCTCCAGCGTCCCGACGTAGAGGATGAACCGATCCGGCAAGCCACGCCGGGCCCGGAACGCGGCCACCGCCTCCGCCGGCAGGGGCCGGAAGCGGGGATCCACGCCCGGGTAAGCCACCTCGATCCGCTCCGAGGGCAGACCCCAGAGGCGGACCAGATCCTCGCGGGCGGCCTGGGAGATCGTCAGGATCCCCGCCGCGCGCCGACAGGTGAGGCGGGTGAACAGGCGCAGATACATCCGGTTGGGCGCACGGAAGGCTTCTGGATAACGGACGAAGCTTAAATCATATACGGTAACCGCCACCGGCAGGCGGGCGGCCAGCGGCGCCACGAAGGCCAGCGCGTGGAGCAGGTCCCAACCCCCGCGGGCGAGGTGCAAGGGGAGGGCCAGCTGCTCCCACAGGATGCGGCCCAGCGGCCGGTGGGTGGGCCAGGCGGTGCGCACCCAGCGGATCCCCGGGACCTCCGGGGGGGCCGCCCGCGGGCCGATGAAGGCCGTGAACGCGACGCCCGGGGCTTTCTGGGGCAAGCGCCGGAGCAACTCATCGATATACCGATGGATGCCGGCGCTCCGATAGGAAGCCTCGCCGGCCAGCAACTGGGCGTTCAGCGCGATCCGGGCCATCGTATACTGGACCTCCGGGCTCCGAACCCCTGGGAGGGAGATCCGGGATGCCGATCCTGCTCCGCGAATCGGATGTAGAAGCCCTGCTCCCGATCGCCGATGCGATCGAGGCGCTGGAACGGGCCTTCCGCGCCCAGGCCGAAGGGCGCGCCGCCAACACGCCCCGCACCCGGGTCCGCTGGCCCGGCGGCGCCCTCCACGTGATGGCCGCGGGAGGCCCCGGGTTAGGATATATCGGCCTCAAGGCTTACACCACCGTCCGGGGCCAGGCCCGCTTCCTCGTGTTGCTCTTCGAGGGGGAAAGCGGCGCGCTGGTGGCCCTGCTGGAAGCCGACGCCTTGGGCCGCCTGCGGACCGGGGCCGCCACCGGCCTGGCCACCCGTTACCTCGCCCGCCCGGACGCGCGGGTCGTCGGCATGTATGGAGCGGGGCATCAGGCGGCCACCCAGCTACAGGCCGTCTGCGCGGTCCGCGCCGTGGAGGAGGTCCGGGTCTACAGCCGCACCCCCGACCGCCGCGAGGCGTTCGCCCGCCGGATGGGCGAGGCCCTCGGGATCCCGGTGCGGGCGGTGGACCGGCCGGAGGCCACGGCTGAGGGAGCCGACATCCTGATCACCATCACCTCCGCCCAGGAGCCGGTCCTCCGGGGCGCCTGGCTGCGCCCCGGCATGCACATCAACGCCGCCGGCTCCAACATGCTGATCCGCCGCGAACTGGACGAGGAGGCGGTGACCCGGGCGGACCTCATCGTGATCGACGATCGGGATCAGGGGAAGATCGAGGCCGGCGACTTCGTGGAGCCGCTGGAGCGGGGCCGGCTACAATGGGGGCGGGTCCACGAACTGAAAGACGTCGTGGCCGGCCGGGTCCGCCGCCTCGACCCGGATCAGATCACCCTGTTCAAATCCCTGGGGGTCGCCTTGGAGGACGTGGCGGTCGCGGCCCTGGTGTATGAACGCGCCCGGGCCCAGGGGATCGGAGAGCCGGTCCGTTTCCTGGAGGATCTGCTGGGGGAATAGCGATGCCGGAGCTCCCCGAGGTGGAGACGCTGGTGCAAGAGTTACGGCCCCATGTGGACGGCCGCCGCATCGAGCGGGTGATCCTGTATTGGCCGGGAAGCGTCGCCCTCCCCTCGCCCCGCGCCTTCATCCGGCGGATGGAGGGGCGGACGATCCAAGGGATCCGCCGGCGTGGGAAATTCCTCTGGTTCGTCCTGGACGAAGGGGCATGGCTGGTCCACCTCAAAATGACCGGCCGCCTCTTCGTGCTCCTGGCGCCGACGCCCGACGCCCACGCCCGGGCCGATTTCATCATGGACGACGGGCGGGTCCTGCGGTTCCACGACCTGCGGAAGTTCGGCCGCCTGTATTGGGCCCCGGATCCCGAGCGGATCCTGGGGGCGCTGGGGCCGGAGCCCCTCGACCCGCAGTTCCGCCCGGAGGATCTCGCCCGACGGCTCGCCGGCCGCCGGGGGCGTCTGAAGGCGTTGCTCCTCAACCAATCGGTCATCGCTGGGATCGGGAACATCTATGCCGATGAAGCCCTCTGGCGGGCGGGCCTGCACCCGATGCGGCCCGCCTCCTCCCTGACCCCCCAGGAGATCCGTCGCCTGTGGAAAGGGATCCGCGCGGCCCTCCGCGCCGGCCTGCGGCATCACGGGACGACCATCCAATGGTATCGCCGGCCGGACGGGGGAAGCGGAGGGCACCAGCGCTATCTCCGCGTCTACGGACGAGCGGGCCAGCCATGCGTCCGATGCGGGACCTCCATCGTCCGCCAAACCCTTCACGGCCGCAGCGCCTACTTCTGCCCCGCCTGCCAGCGATAGGTGGGGAAAGGATCCGATGGACGGCGTCCGGGGAGCGCATCCATGGGAGTGGCAGTTCCGGATCGGGTGTGGGCGATCGGCGTGGATCTGGCGTGGTCCCCGCGGAACCCGACGGCGGCGGTCGTCCTTCGCTGGGAAGCGGACGGGTGGGCGGTGGCCGCATGGGCGGATGACCTGGGGTCGGACGCCGAGATCCTCGCGTTCCTGATGCCCTATCGGGAGGATCCATGCATCATCGGGATCGACGCCCCGCTCATCGTCCCCAACGAGACCGGGTCGCGGCCATGCGACCGGCAGATCGCCTCCCGGTTCGGGCGCCGCCACGCGGGCGGCTATGCGGTCAATCGGCGCTGGCTGCGCCCCTTCGGGGGCCTGCGGGGGGAGGCCCTGGCCCGCGCCCTGGCCGCCTGGGGCTTCGCGCTGGAGCCCCCCGCCGCCCCGCGGGCTTCCGCGCGTGCGGTCATCGAGGTCTTCCCCCATCCGGCAGCGATCATCCTGTTTGGCCTGCGGCGGATCACCCGCTATAAACGATCCCGCCGGGGGCCGTGGATGCGCGGCCTGCGCTGCTGGCACCGCCGGCTGCTCACGCTGGAGGGGTTCCACCCGCCCGTGCGCTGGCCGGAGGCCTGGCGATCCCCCCCGCCGGCCGTTCCAACCCGCCGGGTGCTGAAGGCGTGGGAAGACACACTGGATGCGGCCTTCTGTGCCTATATCGCGGGCTACGTATGGTTCCACGGGCCGGCGGGCTACGAGCAGGTTGGGGATCTGGAGACCGGGTATGTGATCCTCCCGCGCCGCGCCCCGCCGCCCGGGGATCCTTCCGCCTGATTTTTCGTTTGCCGAGAGGAGCGGACGCGATGGGCTCGCGATGGCCGTGCTGCGACGAGCCGCTGCCTGAGGAGGTGCGGCGCGGCCTGGAGCAATTCAACGCCGGGGAATATTTCGAGCAGCACGAAACCCTGGAGCACGTGTGGCGCGCCGAGGCCCGCCCGGTCCGCCAGATCTATCAAGGGATCCTCCAGATCGGCGTGGCCTGCTATCAGATCCAGCGCGGCAATTACGCGGGCGCGGTGAAGACGCTGCGCCGTGGCCTGGCCCGCCTCGCGCAGGCGCCGGATCGGTGCCAGGGGATTGATATCGCCCGCCTGCGGCAGGACGCCTCCCGGCTGCTGGAGCGATTGGAGGCGCTGGGCCCCGAGGGGCTCCACCAACTGGACGCGCGATGGTTCCCTCGGGTGATCTTCGAATGAGGGCGGCGCGGGGCGCCTCCCCGCCGCTTCGCGATGTGGATCCGGAGGAGGGGGCGGGCGTGATCCCCGATCGGGAATCTTTCACAACCCAACAACCCACGGGAGGTGCCATGAAGGCGGTGGTGATGCGACGGCGCGGTGGGCCGGAGGTCCTGCAGGTCGAGGAAGTGCCCACCCCGACGCCCGGGCCGGGGGAGGTGCTGGTGCGCGTCCACGCCTGTGGCCTGAACCACCTGGACCTCTACACCCGGGCGGGTGCCCAGGGGCGCAAAGCGAGGCTCCCCCACATCCTGGGCCTGGAGCCGGCGGGGGAGATCGCCGCGCTGGGGGAAGGGGTCGCCGGATGGAAGGTGGGGGATCGGGTGCTGGTGGGGGCCTTCATTGTGTGCGGGGCGTGCGAATTCTGCCGCGCGGGCCTGGACAACCTGTGCCAGCGGCGGAAGATCATCGGGGTGGATCGCTGGGGCGGCTACGCGGAGTATGTGGTGGCCCCGGCGGCCAACTTGATGCCGCTGGGACTGAACACCTCCTATGAGGCCGCCGCGGCCATCCAGGCCGCCTTCGGGACCGCATGGCATATGCTGGTGAGCCGGGCGCGCATCCGGCCAGGGGAGACGGTGCTGGTGCTGGCCGCCGGCAGCGGCATCGGCACAGCGGCCATCCAGATCGCCAAGCACTTCGGGTGTCGCGTGATCGCCACGGCCAGCAGCGATGAGAAGCTCGAGAAGGCGCGGGCCCTCGGGGCCGATGTGCTGATTAACTACCGCGAGCGCCCCCGCTTCAGCCTGGCAGTGATGGAGGCCACCGAGGGGCGGGGCGCGGACATCGTCTTCGAACACGTGGGCTCGGACACGTGGAAAGAGAGCGTCGCCTCGCTGGCCTTCCGGGGCCGGCTGGTGTTCTGCGGCTCGACCACCGGCCGCTGGGGCGAGACGGATCTGTGGGGGGTGTTCTACAAAGAGGCGGAGATCCTGGGGTCCTTCGGGGCCACCCGGGCGGATTTCCAGGCCGTGATGGAGCGGGTGGAACAGGGGATCTTCCGCCCGGTCATTGATCGGATCTTCCCGCTGGAGGAGGCGGCGGAAGCCCACCGTTACCTGGAGGACCGGCGGGTCTTCGGGAAGGTCATCCTGCGGATCCCCTAAGCGAGGGCGTTCCCCGCCTAACCGAGGGGGAGGCCCAGGCGCTGGGTCAGCACGGAGAGGACGGCCGCCTGAACCACCTCGAGGGGCTGGGATGCATCCACGATCGCCCAGCGGGCGGGATCCGCGGCCGCCATCGCCCGGTAGCCCTCGCGAACCCGTTGGTGGAACGAGAGGGCCAGGGCATCCAGGCGCGTCCAGGCCTCGCCGGCGGCGCGGCGGCGCGCGAGGCCCAGTTCCACCTCGATGTCCAACAGGAACGTGAGGTCCGGCTCCAACCCCCCGGTCGCGAACCGGTTCAGGCGGCGCAGCTCCTCGAGGTCCAGCCCCCGGCCGTATCCCTGATAGGCCAGGGTGGAATCCGCATACCGGTCGCTGACGACGATGCCTCCCTCCGAGAGGAACGGCCGGATGACCTGTTCCACCAGCTGCGCCCGAGCGGCGCAAAACAGGAGCACCTCCGCGCGGGCCGTCATGTCCGTGTGCTCGTGGGCGTGGAGCAGACCCCGGATCGCCTCCCCGATGGGCGTCCCTCCGGGCTCGCGGGTGAGAAGCACCCGGTAGCCTTTCTCATGAAGGAAGCCGCTCAGCCAGCGAGCGATCGTCGTCTTGCCACTTCCCTCAGGCCCCTCGAAGGTGATCAGGAGACCGCGCATGGCCACTCATCACCCTGGTTTCCATGCGGCGGGAAGCCTCCGCCGGCTCCCTCGCCCCCGTCAGAGCCCCTGAACCCAGTGGACGTAAAGATAGGCCAGCATGCCGCTCCAGAGCAGGCTGTCCAGGCGGTCCAGCATGCCCCCGTGCCCGGGGAAGAGGTTCCCCGAATCCTTCACCCCGGCCCGCCGCTTCAGGACGGAGATGGAAAGATCCCCCAGGGCGCCGAGGCTCCCGATCAGCAAGCCCAGCATCGCCCCCGGCCCCGGCCCGAGATCGAGGAGGAACCCCAGGGCCGCCCCGACCGAGAGTCCTGCCAGACAGCCGCCGAAGAACCCTTCCCAGCTCTTGCCTGGGCTCAGCCGGGGGGCCAGCCGATGTCGCCCCCACCGCTGGCCCGCCACATAGGCGCCCGTGTCCGCCGCCCAGGTGACGAAGAGGACGAAGATCACCCACCAGCGCCCGTGGGGATCGGGAAGGTTGCGGAGCCAGACGAACGAGCGCCCCAACCATCCCAGGTAAAGCCCTCCGGCGGCGGTGAACGCCCAATCCGCGATCGGATGCTCCGTGCGCCGGATCCACCAGAACCACACCAGGGTCAGCGGGGGGACAAGGGTGAGGGTGAGTTCGGCGGGGCGGGAGCCGCTCGGGGAAGCCGCCGCATCCCACAGGAAGCCCAGGATCATCAGCCCCATCCAGCCGAAAGAGGGAGAGAACCCGATGCGCTGGACCAGGCGGGCGTATTCCCAGGCCGCCGTCAGCAAGGCGAGGGCGACCGTCACCGTCCAGGGCCATCCGCCCAGATGGACCAGGGCGGCGAGCAGGGGGATGGCGATGATGGCGACGAGGAGGCGCTGGCGCAGCACGGCTAATGGGATCGCGGGGGGGTGGCCAATTGCTCGCTGATCTGCCCGAACCGACGCTCCCGTCGGCTGTAGGCCTCGATCGCCTTCAACAACTCCTCGCGATCGAAATCGGGCCAGTAAACCGGGGTGACGTAAAACTCCGCATAGGCGGACTGCCACAACAGGAAATTGCTCAAGCGCATCTCCCCGCTGGTGCGGATGATCAGGTCGGGGTCCGGCAGGCCGGCGGTATACAGATAACGGGAGATCAGGGCTTCATCCACCGCTTCAGGGGGGACGCCGTCGGCGATGATGCGCCGGACCGCCTCGACGATCTCCTGACGCCCGCCGTAGTTGAAGGCGACGCACAGGATCAGGCGGGAGTTCCCTTTCGTCCGCTCGATCGCCGCCCGGATCTTCCACTGGAGCGGCTCGGGGATCCCCTCCAGACTGCCGAGGTGGCGGATCTGCACCCCGTTCCGGTCCAGGTTGTCCAGCTCACGGTCGATCATCTGCTCCAGCAGGCTGAAGAGCCCGTAAACCTCGTCCCGAGGGCGACGCCAGTTCTCGGTGGAGAACGCGTAGATCGTGAGGATGCGGACGCCGAGGTCTGCGCATGCCTCGATCACCCGGCGCAGGTTCTCCGTCCCCGCCCGGTGCCCGGCCAGCCGGGGAAGCCCGCGGGCCTTGGCCCAGCGGCCATTGCCATCCATCACAATCGCGATGTGGGTGGGGATCTTCAGCGCCGCCTCAATCGCCTGGCCGTTCTGCTGCCCCACGAGACCTTCCTCCGTTCATCCGCCAGGATCTCCAGGAGTAGGGAGAAGTCCCCCGGAGCACGGCGGGCCCCTCCGCGCTCGTTCCAGCCATTGGGGGGAGGCCGCCTCCCCCGGAGCCCGTCGTCGTCCGCGCCGTTAGAACGACATGATCTCCTTCTCCTTCGCCTGCGCTATTTTCTCCGCCTCCTCGATGTAGCGATCGGTGAGCTTCTGGACCTCCTCCCGGGCTTCCTCCAGTTCATCGTCCGACATCTCTTTGTTCTTATGGCGGGCGCGCAGTTCCTCCAGGGCATCCCGCCGGATGTTGCGGATGGCGATGCGCGCTTCCTCCAGGCGTTTGTGCACCAGCTTCACCAGCTCCTGCCGGCGCTGCTCCGTGAGCCGGGGGAGGACGAGTCGGATGATCCGCCCATCGTTGCTGGGAGTCAACCCCAGGTCGGATTTGAGGATCGCCCGCTCGATCTCCGGCAGCGCCTTGGGATCGTAGGGCTGGATGGTCAGCATGTTGGGCTCGGGCACCCGGATGATGGCCAGCTGCTCCAAGGGGACCTGGGTCCCATAATACTCCACGGGGATCCGCTCCACCAAGGCAGGGGAAGCCCGACCCGTGCGGATCCCCTTCAGCTCGTCCTCGAACACCCGGATGGTCTTGCGCATGCGCTCTTCTGCATCCCGAAAGACCTGTTTGGGGATCATCGCGCGCTCACCCCTCCGCCAGGATGGGTGGATGTTTCGGGGCGGGTGGGACGCCATCTGGCGCCCCACCCGCAAGGGCTTTCGGACCCAACCGGAGAACGGGATGGCGGGTTCGCCTCGAGGCAGGCCCTGCGGCCTGCCTCTCCCACCGGATCCATCCTGACACGGGCATCTCACGCTCTCTTCAGGCCGTTCCAGGAGGCGAGGCTGGGCAAGCGCCCTTCGCCCGGATCCGGGACAATGTCCATCAGCCGTCAATGAGCGTCCCGATCGGCTCCCCGCGCACGGCCCGCTCCAGGCTGTCCGGCTGCCACAGGTCCAGAACGATAATGGGCAGGTTGTGGTCCATGCATAGCGACAGGGCGGTGCTGTCCAGGACCTTCACCCGCAGGTTCAGCGCCTCTATATAAGTTAGTTTATCAAATTTGCGGGCTTTGGGGTTGACCATCGGATCGTCGTCATACACCCCATCCACTTTGGTGGCTTTGATCAGGACGTCGGCGTGGATCTCCATCGCCCGCAGGGCGGCGGCGGTATCGGTGGTGAAGTAAGGGTTCCCGGTGCCTGCGCCCAGGATCACCACCCGCCCCTTCTCCAGGTGGCGGATGGCCCGCAATCGGATGTAGGGCTCGGCGATGGCCCGCATCTCGATGGCGGTCTGGACGCGAGTGGGCACCCCCAGGCGCTCCAACGCGTCCCGCAGGGCCAGGGCGTTCATCACCGTGGCCAGCATCCCCATATGGTCGGCGGTCGCCCGATCCATGCGGTGGGCGAGGCCGTCGCGGCCCCGCCACAGGTTGCCGGCGCCGATGACGATGGCGATCTCCACCCCCATCTCCCGCACGGCCTTGATCCGGGCCGCCAGCTCCGTCGCCCGCTCCGGGCTGATCCCGAACCCGCTGGGGCCGGCCAAGGCCTCCCCGCCCAGCTTCAAAAGGATCCGTCGGTATTTCGGTTCGGTCATCGAGCGCGCTCCCTCTATGCGGATGCCATGTGAGGGCGTGGGGAGCGCTGAAGACGCCCCCCACGCCCGCCACCCCGATCCCGATCAAATCGAAGGCCGGGCTCCCGGGCCCGGCCTTCGATTTTACTCGACGGTTTCGCCCAGCTCATAGCGGGCGAATCGGCGGACCACGATGTTTTCGCCGACGCGGGCGATCACCTCCATGATCACCTGTTCCACCGTGCGGTCCTCATCCTTGATGAAGGGCTGCTCCAAGAGACAGACCTCCTGGATGAACCGGGCCAGCCGGTTCTCGGCGATCTTCTCCGCGATGTGAGGCGGCTTGCCTTCGTTGAGGGCTTCCTTCAAGTAGATCTGCCGCTCGCGCTCCAGGATCTCAGCGGGGATCTCCTCCCGCCGGATGTAGCGGGGGCTCGTGGCCGCGATCTGGAGCAACAGGTCGTGGGCCAGCTGTTGGAACTCCGGCGTGCGGGCGACGAAGTCGGTCTCGCAGTTCAGCTCCAGCAGCACCCCGACCCGGTTGCCGGGATGGACGTAGGCCGCCACCATGCCCTCCCGGGCCGTCCGCCCCAGCTTCCGGGCCGCCCGGGCCAAGCCTTTCTCCCGCAGGTAATCGATGGCCTTCTCGAAATCCCCGCCGGTCTCCTCCAGGGCCTTGCGGCAATCCAGGATCCCGGCCCCGGTCATCTCCCGAAGGCGCCTGACCATGTCCACCGTGATGTTCAAGGGGCTTCCCTCCGTTCCAGGATGCGTTCGTCCGAGTGCGCTTCGCGGGGCGAAAGCCGCCGCGCGGATCAGCCCTCCAGCTCCTCCAATTCTTCTACCTCTACCTCTTCTTCCTCTTCGACCTCCTCGGATTCCTCCTCCGCCTCGAACACCCGGCGCGGCTCCAGGACCAGCGCCTCTTCCTCCACCTCTTCCTCCACCGGCACCTCCGCCACCCCCATCTTCTCCCGCAGCTGGAGGCCCTCGAGGACGGCGTCGGCCATCAGACGGGTGACCAGCTTGATCGAGCGGATGGCGTCGTCGTTCGCCGGGATGACGTAGTCGATGGGGTCCGGATCGCAGTTGGTGTCCACCATAGCGATGACCGGGATGTTGAGGGCGTTGGCCTCGCGGATGGCCGTGGCCTCGCGCATGGTGTCCACCACGAACAGCATGTCCGGGAGACGCTTCAACAGCCGGAGGCCTTCGAATTTGAGGCGCATCTTCTCATACTTGCGGCGGAGGCGGATGGCCTCCTTCTTGGGCATCGCCTCCAGCCCCCCGTTCCGGATCATCTCATCCAGCTGGATGTAGTAGCGGATGCGCTCCCGGATGGTGCGCCAGTTGGTGAGGGTGCCGCCCAGCCAGCGATAGTTCACATACGGCATCTGGCACCGCTGGGCCTCCGCCGCGATGGTCTCCTGCGCCTGGCGCTTGGTGCCGACGAAGAGGATCACCCCTCCCTGGGCGACCCGGTCCCGGACGAGGGCGTAGGTGCTCTCCAGGGCCCGGATCGTTTGCTGAAGGTCAATGATGTGGACGCCGTTACGCTCCGTGAAGATATAAGGCTTCATCTTGGGGTGCCATCGGTTGGTCTTATGGCCGAAGTGCACCCCTGCTTCCAAGAGTCCCTTCATGGTGACCAGCGGCATACGCGCTCCTCCTTTCGCGTTTTGATCCGCCACCCCTTCGCCCCGGCGGAAGCCGGCACCAGGCCGGCACGCCCCAACCGGTCCAGGGTGTGTGGGATGCGGCATCAGGGGCTAAGTATAGCATAGTTTCATCCGCCCGGCCAACCAACCGCGCGAGCGCCTGAGGGAGGAAGGGAGAGTCGCCCCTGCGGCCTCGGGGAAATCCTCCAGAGGTTGGAGCACACCCCTCACGGCGCCCCGCCGGAGGATTCCTCATCGATGGCCCGCAGCAGCGCCCAGACGAAAGCCTCCGTGCGGGCCACCACCCCTGGATCCACGTTCTCATACACGTCCGAAGGCTGATGCCAGTGAGGCAGCACGCCGTCCGGCCGCAGGTTGACGAAGGAGAGGACCCGCCAGCCCGCCCGGATGGCCGGGGCGCCGTCGGTGTAGGCGCCCCGGAAGTTCGGCCACCGGTAGGCCCCTAACTCCGGATGTTCCCGGGCGATCCGATCAGCCAGCGCCAGCAGCCCGGGATCGCTGCGCAGGGGCCATAGCATCGTCTCGCAGGCGAGAACGCACGGGCCGCTCCCCGGCCCCCCCACCGTGTCCAGGACGATGAAGATGGGGCGCCCCAGGTCGGCGTGGCGGCGGACGAAGGCGGCGGCGCCGTAGGCGCCCACCTCCTCGCAGCCGGTGCACAACGCCCAAACCTCCGTATGGCGGAGGGGCTCCCGGCGCAGCCGCTCCGCCAGCGCCAGCACCATCCCCGCCCCGGTGGCATTATCGTTGGCGCCGGGGGTGTAAGGCGTGAGGTCCGCCTGGACCGCTATCGCCAGGACGGCCGCCAGCCCCAACGCCGGCAGCAGCGCCGGAAGGCCCCAGTTTGGGTTCCGGGTGATGGCCCCGATCAGGAACAACCCCGCCATCCCCACCGCCCCCGGCAGCCCCAAGGTGACCAACGTTCGGTAGATCGCCAGCGCGCGAGGGGAGGAGAACGCCCAGGGGGTGCGATGGGTGTCCAGATGGCCGCACAGGATCACCCGCTGGCGGACCGGGCCGGCGGGCGGGAGGATCGCGTAGACGTTCTGGCTTCGCCCTCGGGGGACCAGCCATCGGAGCGGGTTCGGGATGAAGAGCAACTCCAGGGCCGTGCAGAGGATCAGCACCAGGAGAAGCGATGCCGCCAGCCAGCGGGCGCCGGCGAAAAACAGGGGGATCGTGAGGAGCATCCCCCCGGTGGCGATGGCGTAGGGCCGCCACGCGGAGGTCGCGCTGATAAAAGGCTCTACATGAGGCTCCAGGCCCAGATCGCGGAACACCTGGGCGACGTAATCCGCCGCCGCCCGCTCCGCCTCGGTCGTGCTCCCCCGCGGCCCGATGGCCCGGCTCAGATGCGCCACGTGATCCATCACGCCCGGCATCGTCCCTCCCCACCCGGGCCGGCCCCCGGTGGCGGATCCAAGGGAGGGCCTCAGCCCGGTTGAATTCGATGGAACGGGGGCTCGCGCCGGCGAACCTTCCCCAGAAGATCCTGAAGGGCGGAGCGGGCCGCCGCATATGCCTGCGGATCCCGTTCCCGCAAGTTCAGCGCCTCGAACTCCTCCTCGTCCAGGATCAGCGCCTCCCCCGCCGGCGTCACGAAGAGATCCAGCGCCAAGTCCCGGACCTCGATCTCATCCCCCGCGATGCGGGGCGGATAGGCGATGTCGCAATACCATCCCTTCAGCCGGTCGTCCTGATGGTGATGGATCTCGTAGATCACGAACCACCGATCCCGGAAGAAGTATTCCACAAAGCGGTCCGCCGGCTCCAGGACCACATGGCCCAGATCCTGGAGAGGACGCTCCCAATACGCCTCCACCACAACGCCCTCCGGGGAATCCCCCAGGAGGCGGCCGCTGTAAACGGCGCGGAGCCTCCCGTCCGCGGCCAACCGCCGCACCTGGATCCGGCGATCGGATCCCGATGCGTTCAATCCGGCCCCCACCCGCGCTCCTCCACGGCCTGGAAGATGTCGGTGTCGCTCACGATGCCGATGGGCTTCCCATCCTGCATCACCACCGCCCGCCGAATGTTCGCATCCAGCATGATGATCGAGCACTGCCGGATCGTGGTGTCGGGGGACACCGTGATCAGGGGGGCGCTCATCAGGTCGCGGACCTTCAACCCCTTGAGGGGGCGGTCCGCAGCCACCACTTTCTTCAGGATGTCCCGCTTGGTCATGATCCCCCATGTCCCATGGGGCCCCTCGGGCTCCACCACCACGCTGGAGATTCCCTTCTGGACCATCAGGTGCAGCGCATCCTCCACCGGCATATCCGGCGGGACGGTCACCACGGGCGAGGTCATGATCTCCGCCACTGTATAGGGCTTGGGCTTGCGCTCCATCGCTATCCCCCCTGAAAACGAGGTGGCTCACCGGCGCTGCCGAACGGCCTGGGCGCTGCGGGCGTTCCCTCTCAATGAGGAGTGGGAGCCGGCCCCGACGACCCCTCCCCACCTCAACGGACCCCCGCCGATCCAAGGGAGGGATCTCGGTCCAACCCGGCTCACATAGAATTATAGGGAAAACCGAAGACCTGGAGGGGAAGGGATCTCGATGCGTCTACGAATCCGGCCGGCCACACGGTTGCATGGCACACACCCCGTTCCCGGGGATAAATCCATCTCCCATCGGGCGCTGCTGTTCGCGGCCCTGGCGGACGGGATCTCTGACCTCCGCGGCTGGCTCCCCGCGGCCGATTGCGAGGCGACCCTGCATTGCGTCCGCGCCCTGGGGATCCAGGTGGAACGCCCCGCGGCGGACCGGTTGATTGTCCACGGCCGTGGCCTGCGAGGGCTCCGGCCGGCCTCGGAGCCCCTGGACTGCGGGGGCTCCGGGACCACCATGCGGCTCCTGATGGGGATCCTGGCCGGGTTCCCCTTCCCGAGCACGCTGGTCGGGAACCCCCAGCTCTCCCGACGCCCGATGGAGCGCGTCGCCCAGCCGCTGCGCCAGATGGGGGCGGAGGTGATCACCACCGAAGGCCACGCCCCGGTCCACGTGCGGGGCGGCTCGCTTCAGGGCATTCGCTATGCGCTTCCGGTAGCCAGCGCCCAGGTGAAATCCGCCCTACTGCTGGCCGGGCTTTACGCCAGCGGCCCCACCACGGTGATCGAGCCAGCCCCCTCCCGGGATCACACCGAGCGCTTGCTGGAGGCCATGGGCGCTCAGGTCGAACGGGAGGGAGAGGCGATCACCGTTTATCCGGCCCAGCGGCTGTCTCCCATCTCCCTCACCATCCCCGGGGATCCCTCCTCGGCGGCGTTCCTGATCGCGGCGGCGTCCCTGGTCCCCGGCGGGACGGTTCGGATCCCCGGCGTCCTCCTCAACCCCACCCGCCTGGGATGGGTGGAGGCGTGGCGGGCGATGGGAGCGCCGATCGAGGTGCGCCCGGAGGGCGAAACGGGCGGGGAGCCGGTCGGATGGCTGAGCGCCGCCGCCGCCCCGCGCCTCCAGGCCATCGAGGTCGCCGGGGCGCTGGTCCCCCGCATGATCGACGAGTTCCCCATCTTCGCGGTGGTGGCAACCCAAGCGGAGGGCGTCACCGAGGTTCGCGATGCAGCGGAACTGCGGGTGAAGGAAAGCGACCGCATCGCGGCGCTGGCCGAGGAACTCCGGCGCATGGGCGCCCGCATCGAGGAGCGACCGGACGGCTTCCTCATCCATGGCCCGACCCCCCTGCGCGGAGCGGTGGTCCACAGCCACGGAGACCACCGCCTCGCGATGGCCCTGGCGGTCGCCGGGCTGATCGCCCGGGGCGAAACTGTGGTCGAGGATGCCGCCTGCATCGCCGACAGCTTCCCCGGGTTCGTGGAATCCCTACGGCATCTGGGGGCGGAGATCGAGGCGGAAGTGGAGGATCCTTCCCACCCCGCAAGCCCCGGCGGCCGCGATGGGGCCGCTATCCCTCAGGGGGAAGACCCTGGAACAGCGAGGCGGGAGCCGTCGGGGGGACCAGGATTCTAAGCGCGCGGGGGATGACCTCGAACACCATCGGGGTATGGCCGATCGGCTCCCCGTCCACCTGCACGGGGACGATGGGGCGGGTTTCGACGACCACACGGCGCCCGGTGAAGAACTTGACCGCGGGATCCTGAAGGTGACGCCCGCCGAAGACGTTGAGGAAATGCCGGATCGCCCACGGGAGCCCCATCCCCCGAAACACGCAGATGTTGAGCCACCCATCGTCCAGCACCGCCTGTGGGGTGATGCGGACCAATCCCCCGTAGAGCGGGGCGTTGGCCACCAGGACCATGAGGGTGCGCCCCTTCACCCGGCGGCGGCCGTCCACGATCACGGTGGCCCGCATCGCGGGGAAATCCTTCGCGATCATGACGGCGGCGGCCAGGTAGGCGAGCGCCCCCAGGCGCTTCGCGTTGCGAGTGCGGGGCTCCATATACTGCGCCACCTGAGCGTCCAGGCCGATGCCCGCCCAAAGCAGGAAATAGCGGCCATTGGCCCGCCCCACATCGATGACATGCACCCGGGCCGCCTCGAGCAACTGGGCCGCGACCTGGATCCGGAGGGGGTGGACGATGGGGTAAACGGGGAGGCCGAGCTGCCGGGCCCAGACGTTGCCGGTCCCCACCGGCAGGACGCCCAGGGCGGCCGGCAGACCGATCAGCCCGTTGGCGACCTCATTGACGGTGCCATCCCCGCCCGCCGCGACCACCCACTCGAACCCCTCCAGGGCGGCCTCGTGGGCCAGATCGGTGGCCATCCCCGGGCGCTCGGTCGCCCGCAGGAGGACCGACCATCCGGATCCTTCCCACTTCCGGGCCACCCCCTCGATCTCCCGCCACACCTCCCGGGGGCCGGCGGCCGGGTTGTAGATGATCGCCACACGCCGGGATCGCTCCATGGCGGCGGTTCATCCCCCTGGGCTTTGCACGGTGCTCCCGATCGCTCCCGCGCAGAAGGCCGGTGCACCCACGAATTCAGCACGTCATCGGGATGGAGACGGCGGCGGGCCGGGAGGGCGGTCCACCGATCCCCGAGCGCATCCGCTCACCGGGGATGGGGGGATCGTCCGCGCCGTCGCGGGGGGACGGGGGCCGGCTTCGCCGGAGCAGGGGCCGCTTCCTCCCCCTCGTCCTCCGGGATGCGGTCCCACTCGACCAGGCGGCGCAGCCGCGCCTCGGGCGGGGTTTCCGCCAGCTCGATCATCCGCAGCTGCTCCCGCAGCTCGAAGATCTGATCCCGCAGGGCGGCCGCCTTTTCGAACTCCAGATCCTGGGCGGCTCGCTTCATCTCCTTCTCCAGGGCGCGGATCAGGCGCTGGAGCTCGTCCTTCGGCATCGCCGGCGGCCGCCCGGGGGCCCTGGCTTCCTCCGCCACCATCTCCCGAACCCGATCGGTGAGATCCCGCACCGCCTTCACGATCGAGCGCGGCTCGATCCCGTGGGCCCGGTTGTAAGCCTCCTGGATGGCCCGGCGGCGGTTGGTCTCCTCGATGGCCCGGCGCATGGCCTCGGTCATCGTGTCCGCATAGAGGATGGCCGTCCCGTTCACGTGGCGGGCCGCCCGCCCGATGGTCTGGATCAGCGCCGTCTCGCTCCGCAGGAAACCCTCTTTGTCTGCGTCCAGGATGGCCACCAGCGAGACCTCGGGCAGATCCAGCCCCTCCCGCAACAGGTTGATCCCCACCACCACATCGTAGACCCCCAGCCGAAGATCCCGCAGGATCTCCACCCGCTCCAGGGTCTCGATGTCCGCGTGGAGGTAATGGGTGCGGATCCCCATCTCGTTGAGGTAATCCGCCAGTTCCTCCGCCAGGCGCTTCGTGAGGGTGGTCACCAGGGCCCGCTCGCCCCGGGCGACGCGCCGGCGGATCTCGCCGATAAGATCCTCGATCGGACCTCGGGTCGGCCGGACCTCCACCACCGGGTCCAGGATGCCAGTCGGGCGGATCAACTGCTCCACGATCTGCTCGGATTTCTCCAGTTCATACGGCCCCGGGGTGGCCGACATGAAGATCACCTGGCGGACCCGCGCCTCGAACTCCTCGAAGGTGAGGGGACGATTGTCGAGGGCGGAGGGCAGCCGGAAGCCGTATTCCACCAGTGTCTCCTTACGGGAGCGGTCGCCGTGATACATCCCGCGGAGCTGAGGGATGGTCATATGGGACTCATCGATCACCACCAGGAAGTCGTCCGGGAAGTAGTCCAGCAGGGTCCAGGGCGGCTCCCCCGGCGCCCGTCCGTCCAGATGGCGGGAGTAGTTCTCGATGCCGTGGCAGTAGCCGACCTCGCGGAGCATCTCCAGGTCGTAGAGGGTGCGCTGGCGGAGCCGCTCGGCCTCCAGGATCTTGCCCTGCGCCCGCAGTTCCTCCAGCCGCTCGTGGAGCTCCCGTTCGATCGCCTCGATCGCCCGGCGCAGCTTCTCCTCGGGGGTCACGAAGTGCTTGGCGGGGTAGATCTCCACCGCCTCGTGCAGGCGGAGGACCTCGCCGGTGAGGGGGTCGAACTCCACCAGGCGCTCGATCTCATCCCCCCAGAACTCGATCCGCAGGGCGGTATCCTGATAGGCGGGGAACACATCCACCGTATCCCCACGCACCCGGAAGGTCCCGCGGCGGAAATCCACGTCGTTGCGGGCATACTGGATGTCCACCAGGTGGCGCAACAGGTTGTCGCGGCGGCGGACCTGGCCGCGTTGCAGGCGGATGACCACCTGGCCCCAATCGTGAGGGTTGCCGATGCCGTAGATGCAGGAGACGGAGGCCACGATGATGACATCCCGCCGGGTGAAGAGGGCCTGGGTGGCCGCCAGGCGCAGGCGCTCGATCTCCTCGTTGATGCTGGTTTCCTTTTCGATGTAGGTGTCGGTCTGGGGGATGTAGGCCTCGGGCTGATAGTAATCATAGTAGCTGACGAAATACTCCACCGCGTTGTGGGGGAAGAACTCGCGGAACTCCGCGTAGAGCTGCGCGGCCAGGGTCTTGTTGTGGCTGATGACCAGGGTGGGCTTCTGGATGCGGGCGATGACGTGGGCGATGGTGAAAGTCTTCCCGGTGCCGGTGGCCCCCAGCAGCGTTTGATAGCGATACCCCTTCCGCAGGCCCTCGACGAGTTTCTCGATGGCCTGCGGCTGATCCCCTGTGGGCTCAAACGGCGCGACCAACTGAAAGCGCTCCATCACGCTCCGGATCCGTGTTCCACGCGGGGGCTCCGATCACCAACCCCACACCTCCCTTCGGGATTATAGCGCTCCCCTCGGGGCGCCCACAAGGGATCGGGCGCCCATGCGCAGGGCGTTTGCCCGGTCCGTCGGATGCCCCTCCGGGCGCGCCGATCCCCCTGGTCCGGAGGGCACGTCCCCTGACACGCCAATGGAGCAACGGCGGCTCTCCCGAGCCGCCGTTGCGGCGCGCCCGGAGGCGCGCCCTCCGAAAATGATCCAGCCCCCGCGCAGGATATGTTCTGGACCCAAAGCAGGCACGGGCCTCCCGGCGGCGGAAGGCCTCCGACGGGACAAAGGCCCTGGCCGATACGGGGCGACCCTACGCGACGGCCCTCCGGATCTCCTGGGCCATCGCCCGCGCCCGTTCCGGCGCGTCGCCGATGTGCCCCCGGACCTCCATCAGGCGCCGCAGGGCCTCCGGGGGAACCCACCGGGTGACCTCGGGGTCGGCCGCGAGGCGCTCGGGCAGCGGGTTGGGGGCGCCCGACCGCACCGCCTCCCAGGCGGCCATCGCGTGATCTCGGAGATGGGCGTGGAGCGCCTGACGGTCCGCCCCAGCCCGGGCCGCCGCCATCAGGATCGGCTCCAGGGCGGCAAAGGGAGCGTAGCGCTCCAGGTTGTGCCGCAGTGCCTCCTCGTGGACCTCCAAGCCCCGGAGGATCCGCAGCGCCAGGCGGAGGATCTCATCGGCGGCTAAGAAGGCCTCCGGCAACACGAGGCGCCGGATCGCCGAATCATCCAGGGTGCGCTCGAGGAGGGAATGGGCAGCGGTTTCCCACAACATCACAGGCAGCGCCCCCAGGTATCGGGCGAGGGCGTTGATCCGCTCGGCCAGCACCGGGTTGCGCTTGAACGGCATGGCGGAGGAGCCCACCTGGCGGGGGCCGAAGGGCTCCGACCATTCGCCGAACGCTGGGGATTGGAGCAGCCGCAGGTCGAAGGCCATCTTGTAGAGCGAAAGCCCCAGGCCGGCCAGGGCGTTCAGGACCCGCCAGTCCTGCTTGCGGGGGTAGATCTGGCCCGCCACCGGGAAAGACTCCAGGCCCAGCTCCGCCATCGCCCGCGCTTCCATCTCCGCCGCGGCGCATCCCGTGCCGTGCAACAGCGCCGCATAGGAGGCCCCGGTGCCCACCGCCCCCTTGAAGCCCTTCCCGCGAACGGCCGCCCGGCAGCGGGCGATCTCCTCCCAGTCCGCGAGCAGATCCTGCCCATAGAGGGCCAGGCGGTAGCCCACCGTGGTTGGCTCCGCCGGCTGGAGATGGGTCCAGGCCATACAGGGGACATCGGCCCAGCGCTCGATGGCGTCCGCCAGGGCGCGCAAGACCTCACGCAGGCGCTCCTGGATCAGGCCCAGGGCTTCCCGCAGGCGCAGGGCGTCGGCGTTGTCCTCGATGTCGGCCGATGTGGCGCCCAGGTGGAGCACCGGACCGCCCTGCGGGGCCTGCTCGGCGAACGTCAACAGCTCGGCCATGAGATCGTGGCCGATCTCCGCCTCAATTTGCTCCGCCCGCTCCAGACGGAGGTCCTCCGCATGGGCCTCCAGGTCGGCCACCTGCTCCGGGCGCACCAGGCCGGCGGCCATCTGGGCCCGCGCCAGTGCGATCCACACCCGCCGCCACAACCGACGGCGGTGGGCCTCTGACCAGATGCGGCGCATCTCGGCGCTGCCGTAGCGCCAGGTGAAAGGGGAAAGATAGGTCTCGTGGGTGAACATCGCCTTTCCCCCTCGAGCAAGGCGTTTGCCCGGTCCGCGGCGGGCCGGAGGCCCGCCCTCCGAAGGCGCGCCTCCGGGCGCGCCGATAGGGTCTCTCGGAGGGCGCGTCTCCAGACGCGCCGCACCGGCTCGGGAGAACCGCCCGCCGAAGGCGCGCCTCCAGGCGCGCCGATAGGGTTTTTCGGAGGGCGCGCCTCCCCACGCGTTGACGGCGGCGGGCCGGAGGCCCGCCCTCCGAAAGGCTAACTTTTCGGAGGGCGTGTCTCCCGGCGCGCCGATGGGGTTTTTCGGAGGGCGCATCTCCGGACGCGCCACACCGGCTCGGGAGAGCCGCCCGCTGAAAACGATCCCACCCCCGCGAAGGAGACCATCGCGACCCGAAGCGGGCGCAGGCCTCCCGGCGAATGGAGCGGGGCCACCCCTGCCCGGAGGACGTCGGATCACCCCTCGACTTCGAGGATCTGGTCCCGACCGGGGCCGACCGAGACGTAGCGCACCGGGGCGCCGGCCAGCTCGGAGAGGCGGCGGAGATACGCCCGCGCCGCCTCGGGGAGATCCCGCCAGCACCGCGCGGCGGAGGTCGGGCCGACCCACCCCGGCAAGCGCTCATAGATGGGGGTCACCTGCTCCAGGACAGGGGTGTCGGGGACATGGGTGAGGATCGTTCCGGAGGGCAGGCGATAGCCAACGCACAACGGGATCTCCTCCAATCCGTCCAGCACGTCCAGCTTGGTGACCGCGAGCGCGGTGAAGCCGTTCAGCCAGGCCGCATGCCGGAGGGCCACGCCGTCCGGCCAGCCGCACCGACGGGGGCGGCCTGTCGTCGCCCCGAACTCCCACCCCTCCGGCGGCCCGCCCCGGCGCAGACGCTCCGCCAGCTCCCCGTGGACCTCGGTGACCAGCGGGCCCTCCCCGACAGCGGTCGCGAAGGCCTTCACCACCCCGATCACCTCCCGGATCGCCTGGAGGGGGATCCCCGCGCCCACCGCGGCGTAACCGGCCAGCGTGTTCGAAGAGGTCACATAGGGATAGATGCCCCAATCCAGATCCCGCATCGCCCCCAACTGCCCCTCCAGGAGGATGCGCGCATCCCGGCGGAGGGCGTCCTGGAGCAAGGGGATGGTGTCCACGATCCGGTCCTTCAGTTGCTCCCGCCACGCCTCACAGCGGGCGATCAGTTCCTCCAGGGAAGGCGGCTCTCCGCCCAGCGCGGCCATGCGGGCGGCGATCGCCGCGTGGGCCTGGCGCAGGCGCTGGTGGAGCCAGTCCCGGTGCAGCAGGTCGCCCATGCGCAGGCCGATGCGGGCCGCTTTGTCGCTGTAGGCCGGGCCGATGCCGCGGCGGGTGGTGCCAAGGGGCCGATCGCCCCGGCCCCGCTCCTCCAACTCGTCCCGCTGCCGATGATAGGGGAAGACCACGTGGGCGCGGTCGGAGATCCACACCCGCGAGGTATCCACCCCGGCGGCCTCGAGCGCGGCCAGTTCCTGGAGCAGCGTGTCCGGATTCACCACCGTCCCGGCGCCGATGATGCAGGCCGTTCCGGGGTGGAACACTCCGGAGGGCACCAGGTGCAGGCGGAAGGCCCCATATTCGTTGACCACCGTGTGGCCTGCGTTGTCCCCGCCCTGCACGCGCACCACGATCTCCGCCCCGCGGCTGAGGTAATCCACGATGTGGCCCTTGCCCTCGTCGCCCCACAACGCCCCGACCACCGCGATCACGGGCATGGCCTCGCCTCCCGATCCGCCCCTTCTCTGCAGGCCGGCGAGAAGAGAACCGAAGCCCGAAGGCGCCCGATCCCGCCCCGGCCGCTCCCGGCCCCTGGCCGATCCATCTACGCCTCCTGCGCCTCCCCGCGCGCGTGGACGTCAATCACCCGCCCCTCCCGCTCGTCCCGAGGGGCCTCCAGCATCGGGAACTCGGGCTCAGCGCCCGGCATCACCGACTGGCCGCGGAAGTATCCTCCCTCGTCAATCACCAGGGAGCCGGCGTTGATCTCCCCCCACACCTTCCCGCTGGAAAGGATCTCCACCCGGCCGGAGGCGTGGATTTTCCCGATGAGGAGGCCGGCCACCGAGACGTTGGTCGCGCGCACCTCCGCGCGGACCCGGGCGCTTTCGCCGATGATCAGGTTCCCGCTGATCTCCATAGAGCCCTCGAAGATCCCCTCCACCCGGATGGTCCCGTCGCCCTGGAGAACGCCTTTCACCACACACGTGGGGCCCAGCACAGTCTCCACGGGCGCGCCCGGGCTCACCGGCTTCGGCGCCGCAGGCGCTTTCTCCGGCCTCGATCGCCTGAACATCGTCCCCTCCTGGCGTGAAGGATATACTCTACTATAGGGAAAACCGTTCCAGCCTGTCAACGGGCCCTGAGGAAGGGCGCGACGGTGTCCGCGGGCGGCGTTTCGGCCCCGCGAGCCCTGGGCGCCGTCAAGCGGGGGAAGGCCGCACAAGGGGAAGGAGGGCCCGATGCACAGCGTCCTGATCCTGGCTGGCGGCCAGAGCCGCCGGATGGGGCGAAACAAAGCCTTCTTGGACTGGAACGGGCGCCCGTTGATCGCCGATCTGGTGGAGCGCTTCCGCGCGGTCTCCGATGATGTGATCGTGATCGCCCCCGACCCGGAACCGTTCCGGGGCCTCCCCGCCCGCCTCGTCCCAGACCCTTCCCCGCCCGTCGGGCCTTTGGGCGGGTTGTGGTCCGGCCTGCTCAGCGCCCGCTATGAATGGGCGTTCGCCATGGCCTGCGATATGCCCTTGGCCGACCCGCGGGTGGCGCGCTGGCTGTTCGATCAGCGCGCAGGGGCGGACGCGGTGGTCCCGGTGGACGAGCAGGGGCGCCCCGAGCCGTTGCACGCGCTGTATCGCGCCTCCTGTCTCAACGCCATCGCCTCCGCCATGGCCGCGGGCCAGCGGGCGCTCATGGCCTTCTACTCCGCCGTCCGGGTCCGCTACCTCCCGCCATCGGCCTGGCGCGCCATCGACCCGGAAGGCCGCTCGTGGCGCAACATCAACACCCCGGAGGACTGGGAACAGCTTCAGCGAGAGCGGGCAGGCCGATCCAGGTTCACTCCATTGACTGACAACCGCATCCGCGCGTAGGCCAGCGCCCCGAAGAGCCCCACATCATCCCCCAGGGCCGTTGGGAGGATGGGGGTGACGTAATCCGGGGTCATCGCGCGCTCCCGGGCATACGCGCGGATCTTCTCCAGGAACCACTCCCCGGTCTTCATCACCCCGCCGCCGAGGATCACCAGGGTCGGGTTGAAGATGTGCCAGAGGCTGGCGATCCCCACCCCCAGATAGAACGCGGCCCGATCCATGATGGCGCTCGCCACCGGGTTCCCATGGGCGGCGGCCTCCGCGACCTCCGCCGCGGTGATGGCGGCGGGATCCCGCCAGGGGACGGGCTCGCCCCGCGCCCAGGCCTCCCGGGCCATCCGCGCGATGGCCGTCCCTGAGGCCATCGCCTCGAGGCACCCCGTCCGCCCGCAGCCGCACCGCGGCCCATCCCGCGCCTCCACCACGAGATGGCCCAGCTCCGCCCCCAACCCGTGGGCGCCCTCCAGCAGCACGCCGTGGGTGATCACCCCGCCCCCGATGCCGGTGCTGACGGTCAGATACACGAGATGGGCATGCCCGCGGCCCGCCCCATACTGCCATTCCCCCAGGGCCGCCAGGTTGGCGTCGTTGCCCACAAAGCACGGCACCCGGAACCGCTCCCGCAGCCGATCTGCCAGGGGGACGTTCTCCCAGCCCAGGTTGGGCGCCGTGCGCACCACCCCGGTGCGGGGATCCAGCGGGCCCGGGGCGCCCACCCCGATGGCCTCCACCGGCTCCTCGCCGGCCCAGACGGCCTCGATGGCCCCGATAATGCGGGCGATCACCGCCTCCACCCCCTCCTCCGGCCGCGTCAGGCCCTGGGCGCGGGCCAGGATCCGCCCCTCCCCATCGCACCGAGCCGCCCGAATGTTTGTCCCTCCGAGATCCACCGCGATGTAGACCATGAAGCCCTCCTGGATAAGTTGAGAGCCGCCGAAGGGCCCCGGCGCGCCTACCCTTTCGGCGCCGTCATCCGGAGCAGCCGGCGGCGGCGCGGCGGAAGGTAGACGCGCCCGCCGCCCGGGATGGCCTGGGCGGAGAGGCTCCGCACGCCTTCGGCGGTCGCCTCGCAGATCTGATCCGGCCGCGGGTCCTCCAGGTAGCGCCGCATCGCCTCGTAGCCGGCCTCCAGCATCTCTGCCGTCCGCGAGAAATCCAGAAACGAGATCTCCCGGAAGGCCGTCAGGCAAACGTGATGGACGGTCACGGGGGATTGCAGCGCGTCGCACAGATCGTCCAAGGTTTGCTCGCTCAAGAGGGTCTGGTAGGCGGCCATGAGGATCTCCGCCACCCCGCGCCGCGGCGGGAGCACCTGGGGGCTGAAGCTCAAGTCGAGCACGTAAAGCACCCGCGCGCCCTTCTCGACGGCGATGGTGATCGGCACCACCGCCACCACCCCTCCATCCACCAGCTGCATGTTCCGGAAGCGAACCGGGGGATGGACCCCCGGGACGCTCGCGCTGGCCAGGACCGCCTCGAGCAGCGGGGTGGAGGGGTCTTCCCCGAAGAGGACGAGCCGCTGGGTGCGCAGGTCCGCCGCGGTGACGTAACATGGCCGCCGAAGGTCGCCGAAGGTGCGCACACCCGGCGGGAGGTGGGCCTGCAGGACCCGCCGCAGCCCCGATCCGTCGAACAGACTATCCTGGCAGGTCAGGAGGCGCCAGAGGATCGTCCCAATGTGGCCGGGATAGATATCGGTCCGACGGACGCGCCGCCAGGCATCCGCCAGGCGCTCCACGCCGGGCAACGTCGGGTCCGCTGCGAAAGCCGCGGCGTTGATGGCTCCGGCCGAAGTCCCGACCAAGAAATCCGGCTCGATCCCGCGCTCCAGCAGCGCCCGCAGCGCGCCCACCTGCAGCGGGCCCCGATTGCCACCCCCACTCAGCACGAACGCGCACAACATCGTAAGGATCAGCCTCCGGGCTCAGCGATCCGCCGGGCGGGCTCCCCTCCCATCATCCTTGCAGATCCGATGCGCCGCAAGGGCAGGCGGGCCCGCTCATGCGGCTCCACCGCTCTCCCCCCGTAGGAGCGCCTCCACGATCTCCCCCCATCGCTGGGCCGCGGCCTCCCAGGTGAACCGGCGCGCCCGCTCCAGGCCCGCGGCCCGCAGCGCCGCCCGCCGCTCCGGATCCTCCAGGGCCACCCGAAGCCCCCGCGCGATGTCCTCCACCGACTCCGGGTCCACCTGCACCCCCGCGTCGCCCACCACCTCCGGCAACGATGAAGTCCGCGAAACCACCACAGGGGTCCCGCAGGCCATCGCCTCCAGGGCCGGCAGGCCGAAGCCTTCATACCGCGAGACGAGGGCGAAGGCCGTCGCCGCGGAATACAGGGCGGGCAGATCCTCATCGGCCACGAACCCCAGCCAATGGATCCGCTCCGCCATCCCGGAGCGTCGAATCGCCTCGAAGGTGCCCTCCGCCTTCCAACCTTCCTCGCCGACGATGACCAGATGGCCTTCGGGAAAGATGCCCTCGCGGACCAAGGCGACGAAGGCCTCGATGAGGCGCGGATAGTTCTTGCGCGGCTGCACCGTCCCCACGGTGAGCAAAAACGGCCACGGGCCCAGCCCGTAGCGGGCCCGGACCCGGGCCTGTTCCTCCGGATCCTCGATGGGACGGAAGCGGGGCTCCACGCCGCTGTAGAGCACCGAGATGCGCCCCGGCGGAACCCCCAAGAGGCGGATGAGGTCCTGGCGGGTGGATTCCGAGTCGGCCAGGATGTGGGTCGCCCGGCGCACGGCGCGGGGGACGTTCCGCTGCAGATAGGCCACGAGGGGCTCCGGCAGGGTCTCGGGCATGATCTCGAACGACAGATCGTGGACCGTCAGCAGCGTCCGCCGCCCGGGCAGCGTCGGGGGGAGCAGGAAGTCGGGGGAATACACCAGATCCGCCGGCCCCGCGAGGGCCTCGAGGGGGAGCGGGAGGCGCAGGCGGTGCCAGAGCCAGACCATGCCCTTCTCGGGGAGCGGGGCCGCCCGCAGACGGACATGGGGGGCATCCACCCACGCCGGGGGGAAACGAACGGGGCCGGCGTAAAACAGGATATAGCGGTGCTCCGGGAACGCCCGCAGGATGGCGCGGGTCAGCTCCCGGGCGTAACGCCCGATCCCCGCCCCCTGGCGGACCGCGGCCGTGATGTCGATGAGGATGCGCCCCATTCGGGTTCACCGGGTTGGGCGTTTGGTCGTGCGCGGCGCTTCGGTTTCCGAGCGCCCGCGCGCCATCGCCGCTCCAAGGGTGAAATATACTCCCGCTTTCCCGACAAGCCATCCGTCGCGGGCCCCCCAGAAGCACCCAGCTTGCGCCGCGGCGACCCAGGTTACAATACTCCCGTATCCGGTTCGCCTGCTCTCCCCGGCGGAAGGAACCCCGGCCGTCCGGGTGATCTGCGGAGAATGCAACCGAACGGGATCCCGCTCGGGGTGTTCACGCATGATGGGCGCGATGAAGCCGCACCGCACTGAGATCCGGGGGCTGGGGATGGCCCTGGCCCTCATGGCCCTTCTCGTTACGGCGTTCTCCCTGCGAACGATCGGGCTCAACTGGGACGAGAACCAGCATCTGCACCCCGACGAGCGCTTCCTCACGATGGTCACCGAGGCCTTGCGGTGGCCCCGCGATCTGGGCGAATACCTCGATTCGGCCCGCTCCCCCCTCAATCCCTACAACCGGGGCTACACGTTCTTCGTCTACGGGGACCTCCCCATCATCCTGACCCGGGGCGTGGGGGAGGTGCTCGCCGCCTTCTGCCGCCACGCGCCGGACCGCTGCCCCTTCGACACCGGCACAGCCCTCGGCTACAACGAGATCACCCTCGTGGGCCGCGCCCTCTCCGCGCTGCTGGACACAGGGACGGTGCTGCTCACGTTCCTGATCGGCATGGAGCTGATGGGGATCGGGGGGGCGCTGGCGGCCGCGGCCCTCATGGCCCTCAGCGTGATGAACCTCCAGCAGGCCCATTTCTACACCACCGACACCTGGGCCACCTTCTTCAGCACGGCCGCCCTGTGGGGGATGATCCGCCTGCTCCGGCGCCCGTCGCTCCCCACCGGCCTCCTCACCGGGATCGCGACGGGCGCCGCGCTGGCCTCCCGCATCAACCTCTGGCCGCTCCTCCCCCTAATGGCCCTCGCCGCCCTGATCGCCGGGCGACGGGAGCGCGCTCACCTGGCCCCCTGGATCGCTGCCTTTCTCGCCGCGGCCCTTGCGTTCCGCCTGGGCATGCCCTACGCCTTCGCGGAATGGATTCTCCCGGACCCCCGCTGGCTGGCGAACATGCGCGAGATCCAGGCGCTGATCAGCGGGGCGGTGGATTATCCGCCCGGCCACCAGTGGACCGATCGGGCGCCGATCCTCTTCCCTTTGAAAAACATGGTGCTGTGGGGAATGGGCCTCCCCTTCGGCCTGTCCGCCTGGATCGGATGGCTGGGCCTGGGGCTGGCCCTCCGCCGTCGGCTGCGGGCCGGAGGCTTCCCCCTGGACCCCTGCACGCTGGGATGGTTAGGGGTCTGGCTCTGGACCGGCGGCTATTTCCTGTATATGGGAACGCAGTGGGTCAAATCCATGCGCTATTTCCTCCCGATCTACCCCACCCTCGCCCTGATCGCCGCGTGGGGATGGCTCCGCCTGCGGGAGATCCGACCCGCCGGGCGGCCGCTCGCCTATGCCGGCCTGGCGGGGACCCTCGCGGGCACCTTCCTCTGGGCGTGGGCCTTCCTGGGGATCTACCGCCAGCCCGTCTCCCGGGTGGCAGCCTCCCGGTGGCTTTACGCCCACGTCCCCAGCGCCGTCACCCTCCTCCCTGCCGGTTCCAGCGAACGCCTGTATCCCCTCCCCCTCCCCAACCGGATCCAGGTGGAGAGCGAGCTGACGCTATCCGTGGAGATCACCCCCGCCCAGACGATCACAGGGATCGTGATCCCCCATCTGCGGTCCCTGGGGGATGCCCCCGGCGCGCTGGAACTCACACTGGAGACCCCTGACGGGCGGGAACGCCTGCGGGTCCGCCTGCCCACGCTCCCATCCTCCCGACATCCCGACGGGGACCCGGCCCGGGCGCAATGGCCGGAGCCGATCTCCCTGCCGGCGTCTACGTATCTCCTGCGCCTGCGGGCGGAGGGCGCGCCGGCCCTGATCGCCTCCTCCGTCATCGCCAACGAGCACTGGGACGACGGCCTGCCGCTGCGCCTGGATGGGCGGGACGCGTTCGCGATGTATCAGGGCCTGGAGATGGCCTGGTATGACGACGACACGGAGGAGAAGCGGGCACGGGCGCTGGAATGGCTGGCGCGCGCCGACTGGATCGTCCTCTCCAGCCAGCGCCTGGTCTGGTCCATCCCCCGTCTCCCCTTGCGCTATCCGATGACCACGGCCTATTACCGCGCCCTCTTCGAGGGCCGGCTGGGCTTCGAGCGCGCGGCGGTCTTCCACGTCAAGCCCCGCCTCGGCCCGCTGGAAATCGACGACATCGGAGGGCGGATCGGCTTCGACCTCCCTCCCCTGGGGTTCGAGGAGCCCTTCTGGGGCGCGGAGGAGGCCTTCAGCGTCTACGACCACCCGCCCGTCTGGATCTTCCGCAAGCGGCCCGATTTCTCCATCGAGCAGGCCCGGCAGGTCCTGGAGTCGGTGGACCTGAGCCAGGTGGTCTGGCAGACGCCGCGCCAGTACACCCAGGCCCGCCGCCTCCTGATGCTGGATCCCGCCCGATGGGCGCGCCAGCAGACCGCCTCCTCCTACCGGGCGGTCTTCCCGCCGGAGAACCCCCTGAACCGCTGGCCGCTCCTCGGGATCGCCGTCTGGCTGCTCTTCTTCCTCGCCCTTGGATGGTGGGCCTGGCCCCCCGTCGCCTGGGCTTTCCCCTCGCTCGCCGACCGGGGCTACGCCCTGGCCCACCTCCTTGGGCCGCTGCTGTTCGCCTTCCTCCCATGGCTGCTGGCCAGCGTCGGGGCGATGGAGTTCACGCGGACGACGATGCTTGTCACGCTGCTCCTCGGGCTGGCCGCCGATGCCCTCCTGTGGCCCCACGTCCGGCCGACGATCCGGGAGGCCCTGCGGAGCCCCCTCTGGCGGATCGAGATGGGGGTGTTCCTGGGGGCCTTCGCCTTCTGGCTGCTGATCCGCCTGGGGCACCCGGATCTCTGGCACCCGGTGATGGGCGGGGAGAAGCCAATGGATCTCTCGTATCTGCTGGCGACCATCCGCTCCCTGCGCTTCCCGCCTTACGATCCGTGGTTCGCCGGCGGCTACATCAACTACTATTACTTCGGCTACGTGATCATCGGGGCCCCGATGAAGCTGCTGGGCTTCGACGTCCGCTACGCCTACAACGCGGCGATCCCCACTCTGGCCGCCCTGACGGCCATGGGAGCGTTCGCCGTCGGCGCCCATCTGGTCGCCGCGGGGTGGCCGCATCGGGCGAAGCCGGCGATCGCCGCCGGCTTGCTCGCCGCCCTGCTCGCCGTGGGGGTGGGGAACCTGGGGGAGCTGAAGCTGCTCGCGGACCTGTTCGGCGAGGTGGGCGCCCAGGCCACGGGGGTTAGCACCCCCTCCTACCGGGAGACCCTCCAGGGGATATGGGCTGTCCTCACCGGCGAGGCGACGCTCCCCGCCCGCATCGAGTGGTGGTATTGGAATCCGACCCGCCTGATCCCCGATCGCGATGTGACCCCGATCACGGAGTTCCCCTACTTCACGTTCTTGTATGCGGACCTTCACGCCCATATGCTGGCGTTCCCGCTGCAGCTGGCCTCCCTGCTGATCGGGCTGGCCTGGCTCCGGCGGCCGCGCTGGGGAGCGCCCGCAGGGGCCATGGCCCTGGCGTGGGGGGCCCTCGTCGTCGGGGCCTTGCGGCCCACCAACACCTGGGATTACCCCACCCATCTCCTCCTCGGACTGGCAGCCCTTACCCTGAACGCCTGGGCGCGCCGGGACTTCCGCGCGTGGCCGGGGATCGAAGGGTGGATGGCCCGCTGCGCTGCCTTCGTCGGGCTGGGCGTGTGGTTCTTCCTCCCCTACCTCGCCCACTACGCCACCGCCTACACCGCCTTCGAGGGGTGGAAGGGGGACCGCACGCCGCTTTCCACCTATTTGCTGCTCCACGGCCTGTTCCTGGGGCCCATCCTGGCGCTCCTCCTGTGGGAGGGCCGACGGCTGGTCCGGTGGATCCTCGCCGGTCGGCGGGCGGACCCGCTGGGGTTCGCCGGGTGGGTCCTGGCGGGGGCGGTGGGGATTGGTCTCTGGCTTCTGGGGGGACGCCTGGCCCCGGCGGCCTGGGTGGCCGTCCCCATCCTCCTCCTCGGGGTCGCCCTCGCGCTGCGCCCCTATCAGATCCCGGAGCGCCGGATGCTCTGGCTGTGGATCGCGGGGGCCGCCGCCCTCACCCTGGGCGTGGAGCTCATCGTGCTCAAAGGCGACATCGGCCGGATGAACACCGTCTTCAAGTTCTACCTCCAGGTGTGGTTCCTCTGGGCCCTCGCGGCCGCGGTCGCGGTGATCCGGATCGCGGACGCGTCCCAGCGATGGCCGCCTGCCCTCCGCGCCCTTGGGCAGGGCGTCTTCATCGCCCTGCTGGGCTCCGCCCTGCTCTACCCCATCCTGGCCACCCACGCCCGGCTGTATGACCGCTGGGACGTCTCGGTGGGTCCCACCCTCGACGGGTTCGCCTTCATGGAGAAGGCCATCGCCGACGAGGCGGGGGTCCGGTATCCGGTGCGGCAGGAGTGGGAGGCCCTCCGGTTCCTGCAGGACCACAGCCAGGGGACCCCCGTGGTCATGGAGTCCGTCCGCGCGCCGGCCTATCGCGGGCTGCGGAGCCGGGCTGCCATGTTCGTCGGGCTCCCCGTCGTCTTCGGCTGGGATTGGCACCAGCGGCAGCAACGGACCGTCGTGCCGGAGTCCTTCCTCCAGCGCCGCGAGGCGGACGTCAACCGGTTCTACGAGACCACCGATCCCGACGAGGCTATGGCCATCCTGCGCCGCTACGGCGTGCGCTATGTGATGGACGGCTACGCCGAGCGCCTGTATTACCCGCCGCAGGGGTTCGAGAAATTCCCGGCCATGGTCGCCCGCGGGGATCTCCGGCTGGTCTTCGCTAACGAGGGCGTGCGGATCTATGAGGTGGCCCGCTGAGCCGAAGGGGAGATGGGGGGCCGTCGGGAAGAGAAAGGGGGCGGAGTCGGCCTCCGCGTCCAGGCCGTTCTCAAGCCCGCTGGACGGATCGAGCCTCCTGGGCATCCATGAGGATCCGCCGGTAGCTTTCATACCGTCGCCGGCTGATCTTCCCCCGGGCGACCGCCCGGCGGACGGCGCAGCCGGGCTCCTCCAGATGCAGGCAGTCGGAGAACTCGCAACGGCCGATGTAGGGGCGCATCTCGGGGAAGCATGCCGCCAGGTCCTCCGGCCGGATCCCCCACACCCCGATGTCCCGCAGGCCTGGGGTGTCCGCCAGGTATCCGCCGTCAAAGGGGATCAGCTCGCTGCGGGTGGTGGTGTGGCGCCCCATCCCGGTCCGCGGGTTGATGGATCCGATCCGAAGGGCGAGGCCGGGCTGCAGGGCGTTCAACAGGCTGGATTTGCCCACTCCCGAGGGGCCGATGAAGGCAGTGATCTTCCCCTGGAGCCGCTCCTGCAGCGCCTCCAGGCCCGCCCCTGTCACCGCGCTGGTATATAGGACTGGATACCCCAGGGCCTCGTATTCCGCGAAGGACGGGCGGAGGGATGATAGATCTTCCACCAGATCGATCTTGTTCACGCAGAGAACCGCCGCCAGCCCGTTGGCCTCCGCCACCGCTAGGTAGCGGTCGATCTGGAACGGATCGGGGTCAGGGACCGCCGCGAACACCGCCACGATTTGATCCAGGTTGGCGACGATGACGTGCGCCTTCTCCGGGTCCGCCGGCTCCCGGCGCACCAGCGCGGTGCGGCGGGGAAGGATGGCCACGATGGCGCCCTCCCGCGGCGAGACCCGCTCGAACTCCACGCGGTCGCCGATCACCGGGCGCTGGGGGCCATCCGACTGGCGGCGCAACCGTCCCCGCAACACACATCGCACCACCCCATCCGGCCCCTGCACATCGTAGGCCGCCCCCAGCACGCGGACCACCAATCCCTCTTCCCGCGTCGCCATCTGCCATCACCTCCGGCCGCGCAGATCCTCCCGCCCAAAACGCCCGCCGAGGGCCCGGGAGAGTGTTTCCCTTTATAATCTTAACCGAATCCCGATATCGTTCCGATGGGCCGCCTGAGGGCCCGATGCGCACCATCGGATGGAGGGGGCGATGTGGGATCTATACCGGGAGGTGCTCAAGGCCTATGAGGAAAATCGCCCCGTGGCCCTGTGCACGGTGATTCGCACCCGGGGCTCAGTGCCCCGGCACGAGGCGGCCAAGATGCTGGTGTATCCCGACGGCCAGATCCAGGGGACGATCGGTGGGGGGGAGATGGAGGCGCGGGTGATCCGCGAGGCCCTGGAGGCGATGCGGGAAGGCCACCCCCGGCTGGTCCGCTACGCCCTCTCCGATCCGAAGCAGGACGATCCGGGCGTCTGCGGCGGGGAGGTAGAGGTCTTCATCGAGCCGCTGCTCCCGCCCCCCACGCTGCTGATCATCGGGGCAGGGCACGTCGGCCGGGCCCTCGCTCATCTCGCCAAGTGGCTTGGGTTCCGGGTCCTGGTGAGCGACGACCGGCCGGAGTTCTGCACGCCCGAATGGATCCCCGACGCAGACGGATTCCTGGCCGGGCCGCCCGAGGAGGTGCTGCCCCGGGCACCCATCCACGCCCAAACCTACATCGTGCTCACCACCCGCAACCACCCTCTGGACGTGCGGATCCTCCCGCTGATCCTCGACACCCCTGCAGCCTACATCGGAGTGATCGGCTCGAAGCGGCGCTGGCTGCTCACCGCGAAGGTGCTGCTGGAACAGGGGATCCCGCTGGAGCGGCTGGCCCGCGTCCGGTCGCCGGTGGGGCTTGAGCTCAACGCGGAGACGCCCGAGGAGATCGCCGTCTCGATCATGGCGGAGATCCTCGCGGTCCGGCGTGGCGGGAGCGGCGCCCCCATGGCGGTGGACCCGCAGCACGCGCTCCGGGAGGCCATCGCGTGACCCATGGAGCGCCTCCGCCTCGCCCGCCGCAGGGTGGCCCCGCGATTGCGGAAGCGCTCGCTACGCCGGGGAAGCGCCCCCTCCTCTCCGGGGATCACTCTCGCAGGAACTCCCGCAGCCGGCGGGCGTAGGTCGGGTGGCGCAGGCGGGCGAGGGCCTGGGCCTCGATCTGCCGCACCCGCTCCCGGGTAACCCCCAGCTTCCGCCCCACCTCCTCCAGCGTATACATCCGCCCGTCCACCAGCCCATAGCGCAGCTTGAGGATGCGCACCTCGCGGGGGGAAAGGGTGGCCAGGACCTCCTGGAGGATCTCCCGGAGCATCTGCTGGCTGACCACCTCGACCGGCGAGGCCGCCCCCCGGTCCTCGATGAAGTCCCCTAACACACTCTCCTCTTCGTCGTCCGTGGGCATCTCCAAGGAGACCGGCTGGCGGACCATCTGCAGCAACTGCTCCACCTGCGAGAGGGGGATGCCCATGGCCTCGGCCAGTTCCTGGGGGGTTGGATCCCGGCCCAGCTCCTGGGCCAGTTGGTACTGGAGGCGCAGGAGCCTGTTGATCTGATCCCCCATGTGGACGGGAACCCGGATGGTGCGGGCCTGGTCGGCGATGGCCCGGGTGACCGCCTGGCGGATCCACCACGTCGCATAGGTGGAGAACTTGTGGCCCCGCCGCCAGTCGAACTTCTTCACCGCGCGGATCAGGCCGATGTTGCCCTCCTGGATCAAATCGGAGAGCGGCAGGCCCCGGCCGACGTATTTCTTGGCCACGCTGATCACCAGCCGGGTGTTCGCCAGGATCAAATGCTCCTGGGCCGCCCGCCCATCGGCGGCGATCTCCTCCAGGCGGCGGCGCTCCTCGGGGGAGAGATCCCCCTGCGCCAGGCGGCGCTCAGCCTGGCGCCCGCGCTCGATCCGCTGGGCGAGGGCCACTTCCTCCTCCGGCGTGAGCAGGGGGATCCGCCCCACCTCCTTCAGGTAAAGGCCGAGGGCATCGTCCGACTCCAGCGCGGTCTCCAGCTCCTCCTCGTCCCAGCCCTCGGCCTCCTCTTCCTCTTCCAGCATCGGACCGGCGCCTTCCTCGGGAGCGTCCGTCACCTCGACCCCGGCCTCCAGGAGGGCGGCGAAGATCTCATCCAGCCGATCCAAATCGTTATCCGCCTGGGGGAAGAACTGCAGGATCTCCTCGAACGTCACATATCCCCGGGATCGCCCCAAGGCGAGGAGCTGCTCCAGCATCGGGATGCGCGGGGTCTGGATATCCTCGAGCATGGAAAATCCCCCCTCCCTCTCGATGTGCGCTTTCCCATGAAGCCGAAGAGAACACGGTGAAGATCCCGTTCGGCGATCCAGGGCGCCCGCAGGCCGCTCCGCCGCCTTCCCCGAATCCCTCTCCGACGGAGGAACCGCCCCCTTTTCGCCCCCTCTCAAGGGGTCGGCGAAGGGGTCGGCGTCGGGGTGGGACCCGGGGTGGGCGTCGGGGTCACGGTCGGCGTCGGCGTAACGGTCGGCGTGGGCGTGGGGGTGGCCAGCGGCGGCTGGGTGATCAGTTTCTTCGCCTCGTCAATGGCGAAGGTCCCCACCACGTAAACCGCCGGATCCCCCTCCCGGCGCACGTAGTAGCCGCCCCCGATCGGCGTCGGAGCGCCGACGGTCAACGTGAAGACCCGATCCGTCGCGCTGATGACGATAGTATACGTGGGCGTCACCAGACCATATGGGGAGAGATCCACGACATCGGAAATCACCTGCTGGACGAAGAGGGTCGCCAGCCCGCCGGCCAGGGTGTCGAGGGTGTCCTGACGGACCAGGTGGCGGGTCGGCGCCGTCAGGAACCATTGGCCGCTGGCGTCCCGCTCCACCTCCGCCTCCTGGCGGTTCGCGTGATCAATCACCCGGATTCTCTGGATGGCCGCGCTGCTGATCTCCAGGAGGTTACGGGACGCCCCTTCCGGCGTCGGCGTCGGGCGGGCAATGATCCTCGGCTCCAAGTATACAAAGATCGCCAGGGCCAGGAAAGCGGCCACCAAGCCCAACGTGCCCCATCGCTTCATCCACGATCCCTCCGGTGAAGAGTCTTGCGGGGCCGGACGGATTCAGCGGCGCTGCCACCACATCAACCCGCCGATCGCCAGCACCGCCAGCGGCATAGCGACCACCGCCAGCATGAAGACCGTGCGGATCTGCGCGGGCGTGGCACTCAAGGCGCGCGTCGTCGAAGTGGGGGATTGGCGCAGCCCCATCAGGGCCTCCGATTCGGACAGCCAGTTGATCGAATTGACGAAGAGGTCCAGGTTGGCGAAGGGGAGGTTGGCCCCCACGTTCTGGTTGGCGGCGAAATCGGCATCCCCGAAGAGCACCAGCCGCCCCTTCCCGTTCACCTGCTCCACGGCGAGGGCCAGGGCCAGCGACCCCATCTTCTTCCCCTCCGGGGAGGGCAACCGCCCCTGGTTCAGGGCCTGCCGCAGCCCCGCCAGGTCCGTCTCGCTCCAGCTCTGGTTGCTGGTCTCCACCAGCCGGACGATCCGGAACCGCTCCGGCTGGCTGCGAACCTCATCGAGGGAGCGGGCGGCAGGGAACGCGGTGGCGATCCCCCGCAGCTTCTCGGTGATCGAGCTGAAGCCGTATCGGCTGGGGAGAGGGGTCAGGGGATCGGTGAACATCGAACTCACCGGATCGATGATCACGTCATCGCGGAACGCGACCCCCCAATCCTCCAGGAGGCGGTTGATGGACTCCGCGACCCCCTGCCCGGAGGCCTGGAGGGAGGGATCCAGGGCGATGAGCATCCGCCCCCCGGCGTTGAGATACCCTTTGAGCACCTCCACCTCCCGATCCAGCAGCGGCCGGGTGGGGCCGACGAGGACGACCACCGCGGCATCGGCGGGGACAGTGGAGGTCACCGCCAGGTTCAGGGGCTCGACCCGATACCCCTCCCGCTCCAGGGCCCGGCGGACCTGGGCGTAGCCGTCGTCCCCCTCCTCGTTGATGTCCCGCTCCCCGTGGCCGGTGAGGAAATAGATCTTGGGCTGGGTCGTGCGGATCAGCTTCACCAGGGCCGAGGTGAATTCCTGCTCGTTGTAGAGCGTGACCTCCTGACGGCGGTCCTTCATCACAAAGAGGATCGTCCCATCCCGGGTGATCCCCCATTGCCGGGCCAGGGAGGCCTGGGCCACCGGATCAATGAAGCGATAAGAGAACTTCCCGTTGCTGTAATGCCGGTATTGATCCAGCAGGTCCTCCGCGTCCTGGCGGGCGAACTGGAAATTTTGAGAGAAGAAGGCCAGCGCCTCCACCGGCTCGGGGAGGCTCCGAAGGATCTGCAGCGTCTGGGGGGAGAGGGAGAACCGCTTCTCCGCCGTCAGGTCCCAGCGCTGGGCGTGGCGGGTGGCGAGGATGTTCAGCAACACCATGATGCCGACGAACGCGGCGCTGGCCAGGACGGCGTTCGCCCCGAAGGCGAAGGGGCGCCCGCGGATCCAGTCGCGGACCTGCTCCGGGTCGAGGTAGACCGCGACCCCGCCCAGGAGGACGGCGGCGATCAAGGCGATCACGCTGGGCGCGCCGAACCGCCCCTCGATCACCCACGCCACCCCCACGGCGACCAGAGCCAACAGGGCGAGCCCCCACAACGCACGGAGGATGGGCTCAGACGGCCGGGCCAGGTTCATCGCCACCTCCGCGAGCTCAGGATCTGGACGGTGAGGAACAGGAAGGACGCGATGACGCCCAGATAGTAGACCACATCCGTGGTGTCGATGAGGCCGCGGCGGAAGTTCATCAGATGGTTTCGCAGATCCAGGTGGTTCAGGATCCGCTGCAGGGTGGGGTTCGTGATCCCATCGGCAGGCAGACTGGCCACCGCCAGCAGGATCACCAGCCCGATCCCCACCACCGCCGCCACCACCTGGTTCTGGGAGAGGGAGGAGGAGAACAGGCCGATGGCGAGCAGGGCCGCCCCGAACAGGAACATCCCCAGATAGCCCGAGAGGATCGGCCCGAGGTCGGGGTTGCCCCCCATCCAGAAGAGCAGGATGGGGTAGAGGCCAGTGGCGGCCAGGAGCCCGAGATAGAGGACCAGCGCTGCCAGATACTTCCCCAGCACCACCTCCCAATCGCGCACCGGCGCCGTCAACAACAGCTCCAGGGTCCCCAGCCGTTGCTCCTCCGCCAGGAGGCGCATGGTTAACACCGGCGCCACGAAGAGGAGGATCGTGGTCATCACCCCAAAGATATAGCGCATGGTCGGCTCGGAGCGGTTGAGGACGGTGAAGATCACATCGGTGTAGAAAAAGAACCCCATCATGGCCAGGAACGCCGCCCCGACCAGATAGGCGATCGGGGAGACGAAATAGGCTCCCAGCTCGCGACGGGCGATGGCCCACAAATTGCGCATGGGAAACCCTCCTCAATCCTGGGCGGTCACCTGCAGGAAGAGGTCCTCCAGGGTGAGGCCCACCGGGCGGAGCTCCATCAGGCGCCAGCCGTGGCGCAGCACGGCCTCGGCGATGGCCGGGCTGGGATCCTCTTTCATATGGTCGGTCACCTGGATCTCATAGACGCCGGGCTCCAGCCGCTCCACATGGCGCACCCCCGGCAGCGCCCCCAAGGCCTCCGGGACCTGCCGGTCGCCCCCCTCCACCCGCAGGAAGATACGGTCCGGACGCCGGCTGCGCAGCGCCTCCCCCAGGGTCATGTCCGCCCGGATCCGCCCCCGGTGGATGATCAGGACGCGATCGCAGATCTGTTGGACCTCGGCCAGGATGTGGGTGGAGAGGAGGATGGTGTGGGTCTTCCCCAGTTCATGGATCAGGTCACGGACCTCCCGGACCTGCCGGGGATCCAGCCCGATGGTGGGCTCGTCGAGGATCAGCACGTCCGGGTTGTGCAGGATAGCCTGGGCCAACCCCACCCGCTGGCGGTAACCCTTAGAGAGCTTCCCGATCAGTGCGTCCGCCTGGCCTTCCAGGCCCGTGAGGGCCATGGCGCGCTCCACCGCCGCCTTCCGGTTGGGGATGCCCCGGATCTCGGCCATGAAGTTCAGATAGGCGCGCACGCGCATCTCCGGATACAGCGGCACGGTCTCCGGGAGGTAACCGATGTGGCGGCGGGCCTCCAGGGATTGAAGGACCGTATCGTAGCCGGCGATGCGGGCGCGGCCCCGGGTGGGCGGCATATAGCCGGTGAGGATCCGCATGGTGGTCGTCTTCCCCGCCCCGTTCGGGCCCAGGAAGCCAACGATCTGGCCCCGCTCCACCCGGAACGTCACCTCCTCGATGGCCACCACCTGGTTGCCGTAGATCTTGGTCAACCCTTCGGCCTCAATCATGACGGCTCCCCCCGCTCCAGGATCGTGGGGAAAGCGGAACGCCGGCAAGATGGTATCCTTCCCGCCCCGGGATGTCAAGGCAGGACACCGACGTCGGGCGGAACCTCAGGGGCCACACGTCCAGAGTCCCGCCCGTTGAGCCAGCGGGACTCCGGATCTTGTCCGTTTCACTATATAGGCAACGCGAGAAAGGATTGTCAAGTCCGGCGCGCGATGATTCTGAACGGTGAACTCATGGGCCGGATCGCGATCGGCACCAGGGCGCGAACGGCGCTCAATATCATGATAGAGGTCGACCGTTCGGTCGGCCCCTTCGATCCCCCGTGCAGGGGCATCCGGGTGGGCGCCCCTACCCGATCCGCATCCCATCCCGCCCGATCTCCACGGGGCCATCAAAAAACCGCCGGGCGCGGGCGGCCCATTCCTCGCCGTCCACCTCCGGCGGCACGTGGACCAGGATCAGCCGCCGCGCTCCCGCCTCCCGGGCGATCCGACCCGCCGCCTCCGGCGAGGTATGCCCCGGGTAATCCCCCGTCGCCTCGTGGATCAAAACGTCGGCGCCGCGGGCTAACTGGGCCACCGCCGGACACGGCTCCGTGTCCGCGGAATACGCCGCCACCCCGGTCGAGCGCTCAATCCGCAACCCCAACGTGGGGACGCTGTGGACGACCGGGGCAGCGATCAGGCGGAGCGAGCCCCCGGCCTCCACCTCCACCGGCGCGCCCGGCTCCGCAGGGATCGGCCGCCAGTCCACCGGGAACATCCCACCCCACGATCGCCATTCGAACAGTTCCAACAAGGCCCGGGCCCGCTCCAGCGCATCCGCCGGGCCCGCGATCCAGAGGGGACGCTCCCGCCGCCGCAGCCACAACCCCATCAACAATCCCGGCAGCCCGCTGAGATGATCCGGATGGCGATGAGAGAGGAAAACCCCCTCCAGGCGCAGGGGGTCCAAACCCGCCCGGCACAGGCGGTGCAACGGGGATCCGCCCGCTTCGATCAGGATCAGGCGGCCGGCGTCCTCCACCACCAGGCTCACATAGTCCCGTTGGGCGTCCGGAACCGCGCCGGAGGTCCCCAGGAGCCAGAGACCCATCCCACCCCGCCTTCTAAGGAAGAAATTCAAGCCGGCGAACGGGTGTCGGACCCACGCGCAAGCGAACCAGTTACCGGCGGTTTCGGGATCGGCCCGCCTGCCGCCCGTTCCGCCGGAGGATCTTTTCGTGAACCGCCGGGGCGATGAGGCGGATCAGCGTTTCGTTGCTCTTCAGGGGGATCACCGCCGATCCCGATCGGGTGCGCCCGGCTTTGGGGAGATCCTTCGCCTTCACCGCCTTCACCGTGCCCCGGCTCCCGACCACCCACAGGGTCTCCTCCTCCTCCACCGCGGCCACCCCGACCACAGGCCCCGTCTTCGCCGAAACCGGCGCCGTCTGCACCCCCACACCATACCGACCCTGGCGGGGGTACTCCCGCGCCGCCGTCCGTTTCACGAACCCCTGGGCCGTCCCGATCACGATGGCCCCCTGCGGCTTCACGCGGACGGCCCCGACCACGTAGTCCTTCTCCCCCAGCTTGATGCCCAGCACCCCGGCCGCGCTCAAGCCCATCACCCGAACCTCCTCCTCGGCAAACCGGATGGCCTGGCCCGCCGCCGTCGCCAGGAGGATCTCTCCATCCCCGTCGGTTGTGAGGGCAGTGACCAGGGCATCCCCGTCCGCGACCCCCATGGCGGGGAAGGCGCCAGGGCGGTTCAGGTCCGCCCAGGCCACGCGCTTGCACATCGCGTTCCGGGTCACCAGGAACACGTAGGAGCCTGCCCCGTTCGCATCCACCCGCCCCGGCATGGGCAGCGCCGCCACGACCGTCTCGCCCTCCGGGAGGGGGATCAGGTCCGGGATCGGGATCCCCTCCTCGCCCTCCGGGATCCGGTGCACGGCCAGGACCGCCGCGGTGCCCCGGTCGGTGAACAGGGCCACCGCGCCGCGGGTGTTCCCCCGGACCAGCGCCACCGGCCGATCCCCCTGGGGCCACGCTGGCCCGCCCCGAAGTGGCGTCCGGACAATCCGGCCGCCGGCCGTCACGGCCACCCACACCGGCTGATCGGGCATGAGGTCTTCCACCGTGAGCGCGCCCCGCGCCCGATCCGCGATCAGCGTCCGCCGCGCGTCCCCATACTGGGCCTTCAGGGCCTGGAGCTCCTCCCGGATCACGCCCAGGATCTTCTTCGGGTGCGCCAACAGGTCCTCCAGCTCCCGGATCCGCCGTTGCTTCTCCTCGTATTCGGCCTTGATCTTCTCCCGCTCCAGCCGGGCCAGCCGCCGCAGCGGCATCTCCAGGATGGCCATCGCCTGGACCTCCGTCAGCCGATAGCGCCGCATCAGGCCAGCCCTCGCCTCCTCCGCATCCTTCGAACGCCGGATCATGGCGATCACCTCGTCGAGATGCGCGAGGGCGGTCAGCAACCCCTCCAGGATGTGGGCCCGCTCCCGGGCCCGCGCCAGCTCGTATTCGCTGCGGCGGCGGACCACCTGTTGGCGGTGCTCCAGGAACAGCTGGAGGGCTTTCTTCAGGGGAAGCAGACGGGGCTCCCCATCCACCAAGGCCAGCATCTGGACGCCGAAGGTGGTCTGGAGAGGGGTGTGCTTGTAGAGGGCCGCCAGGACCTCCCGCGGGTCGGCGGTGCGGGCCACCTCGATGACCAGCCGCATCCCCCGCCGGTCCGACTCATCCCGCAGATCCGTGATCCCCTCGATCCGCCCCTCGCGCACCAGCTCGGCGATCCGCTCGATGAGGGCCGCCTTGTTCACCTGGTAGGGCAACTCCGTCACCACGATGCGGACCTTCCCCCGCTCCGCTTCTTCGATGTGGGCGCGGGCTTGGACGATGAACTGCCCCTTCCCCACCGCGTAAGCGGCTCGCACTGCGTCGGTCTCGCCGTCGTCGGCGTAGCGGAAGACCACCCCGCCCGTGGGGAAATCCGGGCCTTTGATGAAGGCCATCAGGTCATCCACGGTGATGCGATCCAGCCGCCCCCAGTTGTGGATCATGTAGCACAGGGCGTCGCAGACTTCGGCGAGGTTGTGGGGGGGGATGTTGGTGGCCATCCCCACGGCGATCCCCGAGGCCCCGTTGATCA